>Ga0256408_1001252_pt1 | contig 14291 bp, 16 predicted proteins | sample PhyAR1_FD_185998 | JGI IMG/M metagenome (GOLD analysis project Ga0256408, IMG submission 185998) | Leaf surface microbial communities from alfalfa plants in UC Gill Tract Community Farm, Albany, California, United States - DLSL A.R1 | ecosystem: Host-associated > Plants > Phyllosphere >...
GGTAATGGCGCGGCGCTGCTTGCGCCCGCTAAGGCCTTTCTGGAAGCCGCCTCGCAAACCTGCAAGTAACCTTGTGTAATTCAGGGTTACTGCTTTTCTTACTCTCCTCCTGGCCGTAAAGTGCCTGCGTTGCGGCACATCCGCAACCGGGCGTAGGAACCCGCATATCACGATACGACAATTATTTTGTCGCGGCAGCGCTCATCCCGTTACACTACGGTCGCGCTGGCGGAGCAACCGAAAGGTTGGCCGTTTTTGTCGTGTGCGGTATTCCTACCTCCGTCAGCGCTACCACCCATGAGCGTAGGAACTTATTGGATGGTCTGGAGTTTTTTTAAAATGGAAAATCACATGACAACTGTCCCTTCCCTGTCTTACGCGCTCTCTGAAGAAAGCGCTATTCACCATCTGATTCATCTACAACTGCCTGAATCTGCAGATCTCTTCGAACTGGCCGATGCCTGCACCGCGTATGTAAGCGTGCTGGTAGAAACCGACGATGCGGTCACCCATGCAACACTGTGCACGCGTTTGCTGGCAGTCCTTAAACGCCTTCGCGCGCGTTGTGATTCTGCCCTCCCGCCTTATCTGGTCGAACAGCTGATTGCAGGAGAGAAGATTGTCTCCTGCGTTCCGGACTGCTGGCAGGATACGTCGCTCCAGGTGGACTATGCGCTGGCGTTAACGCAGGCGGTAATGGGCGGAACATTGCCTGCAAACGTGGCAAAAGAGCTGACCGGTCTGCTACATGATATGGTCTGGCTGCTGGCGGAGTTCGTCAAGGAGCCGTATATCACGGCGCACTAAGGCCAGAGCTTAAGGGCCGAAATCCAGCTGGTCTGCGAGCCAGAATTTCGGCCTTAATAATATAAAAAACCCATGCAGACGAAGGGTTAAAGTACTGAGATAGCCTCGTCCAGCCAGCCGGGAAGCGTTTCTCTGTACCAGTTCAGGTACAGCTCAAAATCTGTTTTGTTCCGGTCATAGAGCAGGGACACCACCTCTGACACAATCCATGCTTTAGCAAGGGTTATTTCCATCGCTAAGTGTCGGGCAGGCATATGCGGATAATGCACGCTGTAACGCTCCGCAAGCTGTAAAATGCTTTGCCTGGAGCCCATCCCCTTTATCAGCGGGGCGAGGTCGATAGCCGGACTGCCCGTGCCAAACCTTTCCCAGTCAAAGAGAACCCACTCTCCGTTTTCTCTCCTCCCCCAGTTACCGGCATTGGTATCCCCTGAGATTAAACATTTCTGCCGAAACAAAATGCTGCCCGCTTGCTGAAAACAGCACATCTGGTGGGCCGCGCGGTCCGGTAATTTCAAAAGCGCCAATGATTTTTCAAGCGCTTTCTCGGACCAGGAATGAGGGTGATACACCCAGGTTGGGTCCGGTGGAGTGCGATGAAGATGAGAAAGGCATTTCAATATGTCATCCCCCGACACCTCATCCTGAGACACTTTTCCAGGGATATATTCCAGCCTTAACCGGCGTAGATGTGGATCGGCAGACAACAGCGTCGGCGTTTTGATCCCCCTGCTGTTGAGCTCTTCCGCCGCATGCTCGTAGAAAGCGTATTCCACAGGGCTAACAGGGCATTTATCTATGACTTGCTGACCATATTGATCCACCAAGCGCTGCACTTTTGCCGCACCCATTTGGGATAAATTCTCCGCAGACATACATGACTCCCTGTGTCAGGTTTGGCTTTAAGGGATAAGTGTAGTGTGATGCGGAGGGATCAGGGGAATTGCGTTTTACGCGCGGTGTTGCGGGTTGTGGGAAGGTCCGTTTTGAGCGAGGTATAGACTTTCATACCCTGAAAGTTATGCTATTAGGTGATCCAGGGTATGCACTTGCTGGTTAAGCGGGATACTTACCCCTACCCTGTCGAAAGGCTGTACACTGATAACACCTATAGATAATTCTGAGTATTTTATGATTTTGTACAAATACATAGACAATGCATCATTAGATCGATTCTTCAAAGATGGCTACATTTCTATAAAATTCACCCCTCACAGTGAGTTTAATGATCCGTTCGAAAGTTATGGATATGCACTTGATGATGAATCAATTGAATCATTGACTATGAGGTATGAGATCAATCAAAACCTTGCCTGTTTATGCCTTTCTAAAAATCCACTCAACGTATTGATGTGGTCACATTATGCTGATAAGCATCAGGGCTTTGTTGTAGCAATCGACACTGAGAAAGCAGGATTTGATGATGAAGCAAAATGCCTGATTACAGCTCCGAAAGGTGAAATTTTTTATTTAGAGAGCCGAATGAAAAGCAAACTAAAAATCAGTCAAGAAAATATCTATAATACTGATATAATTAGTAAATTATTGCTTACTAAATCACTGCATTGGAAATATGAAGAAGAAATCAGAATAATAAAAAAGACAGACGCATTACAAAAACAAGGCACGGTTTTAATTGATAAAATAATTGATCTAAAATCAATAACAGGTATCTATATTGGGATAAACAACAAGAAGGTTGATGAAATAATTAGAAATAACAGTACATTAGAAGCATTGATTTTGAACAAGACAGTGCAGTTATATCAGTGTGAATTTAAGAAAAGTACATGGGATCTCGCCTTAGAAAGTTATGAATACACCAAATACCCGCATGATATGCAGAGAATGGATATATTTGATTCTGCAGAGAAGGTTTTAAGAGCGATGGAACGTAACCACATAGGCGGTTGAGATTATCCGCGGCGATTACCATATCAACAATGTAAGCTCCCGGCATGGAGCGGACTTCCTGAAGTCCCCTAAGGTCCGCAATGAGCGAACAGTGGAAGTTCTGCATGCATATTGACATCGAGAGTCTTGAGCAATGGGGAGCAAGTCAAAGGTTCGAAAGATAGCCACCTGGAAATGCTCTCCTTTGTACGTCATTGAGCAAGATCGGTCAGGCAAACTGAATCGCCTTCGAGCATATTAAGCAGCACGGAGGAAGTCATGTGTGATAATAAAACTGATAGTTACGCCAGACGCTTTAAACAGGTCTTTGATTATATTGACCACCATCTCGATGACGCTTTATTACTGGAAAAACTGAGTGAAGTGGCTCACTTCTCGCCATTTCATTTCCATCGTCAGTTTTGTAGTTATTGTGGGATGCCACCTGGCCGTTACATCCAGATGATGCGCTTAAAACGCGCATCTTATCGACTGGCTTTTAATCCGTTAGAGAAAATCACTGATATCGCGTACGACGCCGGTTTCCAGCATTCTGAATCATTTAGCCGTGCTTTCAGACAAATGTTCGGTCTATCACCGACGCAATTCCGCCAGCAGCCCCCCTGGGTGGATTGGCATAAGCGCATATCCGAACCTTACAAAGCCAGGAGACAAACCATGCAAAGCCAGGTCAGGATCATTACTTTCCCCGCGACGTCAGTCGCAATGCTGACACATTATGGACAACCGGAGCGAATAAACGAAACGGCGGCTCGCTTTATTGAATGGCGAAAAACCACGGGTTTTTCACCGGTTGCCAGTAGCCAGACATACGGTATTGCACCACACGATCCAACCTTAACGCCGCCGGATGAATTTGAGTTCCATATTTGCGGAACCGTCACGTCACCCATTATTGAAGACAATCGCTTCGGGGTGATAAATAGTGACATTCCGGCTGGTCGCTGTGCGGTGTTACGTCATCAGGGATCGCATGATGCGTTAACCGGGTTGGCTAAGTCTCTGTATCGTGACTGGTTGCCAGAGAGCGGAGAGGAACTTCGCGACTTCCCGCTTTTCTTTCATTACCACAACTTTGTGCATGAGGTAGCAGAACATGAATTACTCACGGATATATATTTGCCGTTAAAATGAGCTGATTCAGGGTTATTGTTCATCGTTGATCTGCTCCCCATCGATTAAAACCGTGATATTTGCAACGTCCGCTCCTGGCACAAAGCGACCAAACTAACGGAGCAGAAGGTCCGCTGTGAGCGATAAGCGGACGTCCCCTGTAAAAGATGCCAGGCTGGATACGGGAATCAAGCACACAGTTGAAGATGCGTGAAAGCTTTTTTTTGCTGAGTAATCACCGGAGTCAAACCATGTTTTCTGGAATGATTTCATCTTTACGAAGTGTTAAAACTTCAAAACCGTCATTGGTCACAGCGACCGTGTGTTCCCACTGGGCCGAGAGTTTTTTATCCCGGGTGACCACTGTCCAGCCGTCTTTTTTGGTTTTTATTTTACTGCTTCCCTGATTTACCATCGGTTCGATGGTAAAAACCATTCCTGCCTGTAACACTTCGCCTGTACCAGGTTTACCATAGTGCAGCACCTGCGGTTCTTCATGCATTTCTTTGCCGATACCGTGCCCGCAGTATTCCCTGACAATGCTATAGCCGTTGGACTCAGCATGCGTCTGGATGGCATGCCCGATGTCTCCCAGTGTTGCACCCGGTTTTACCATTTTTATGCCCAGCCACATGGCTTCCTGGCTTATATCCACCAACCGGCGAGCCAGCGGAGAGACGTCACCAATCAGATACATTTTGCTGGAGTCGGCAATCAGGCCCCCTTTCTCCAGGGTGATATCGACATTAACTATAGCGCCGGCTTTCAGGTATTCGTTGGCTTTAGGAACTCCGTGACAAACCACTTCATTCACAGAAGTATTCAGGACGTAAGGGTAATTATATTGTCCTTTACTGGCAGGTCTTGACTGCAACTCATTGACAATAAAAGCTTCTACGCGATCATTGATGTCCAGAGTTGAGACTCCCGGAACAATAAACGTGTCCAGCATCTCAAATACGGAGGCCAGCAACGCTCCTGCATGACGCTGGCGGGCAAGTTCATCTGCGGTTTTAATGGGAATTGATGGCATTGATAACCTCCATTAAACGGTCAGAACCTGATTTCAGCATCATCATTTTAATTTGTTGATAGTTAAGTTCCGGGTAAAGCTCACTCATCATACCGAGGCGGATCCAGTATTCGGCTTGTGCATTCACTGAACGTGACATCGCTCTGCTTGCATCCCGCACGTCTTCATGCAGCAAATCTGAAATTTTGACAATACCCATAAGCATATACTCTGTCATAGAACATATATATAACGTATATGTTTCATAGACCGTTGTCACGGAGATTTTTGCCGTACGAATAAAGGTCTGCTTCGGGCGCAAAGCGGACAGGCTAAGTGAGCTGAAAGTCCGCTTTGAGCGAAGAGCAGACCTTTAAAAACAATATTTAATGGATTGATTGTAGGGAGCTAAATGATTAGCATCTGCTCTTTCGGACAAAGAAAATGACTGTTAACGATTCCCTCTTCGCATTCTCTCTCGCAGCACTGTTACTTACCCTGACTCCCGGTCTTGATACGGCACTTATTCTGCGCACCGCTTGTGCTGAGGGCGGTAAAAAGGCTTTTCACGCTGCGCTTGGCATTGATGCTGGCTGTTTTGTATGGGGCGCGCTGGTTGCGTTAGGTCTTGGTGCTCTTCTGGCGGTTTCAGAGATGGCTTACACTGTGCTCAAAGTTTGTGGCGCGGTCTACCTGAGCTGGCTGGGCTTACAACTGCTGATACGTCCTCGATCATCTTTCAGTGATGGTGATGACAACAACGTTTCTCAGGGGAACTGGTTTATCAGAGGAATGCTGGGGAATGTGCTCAATCCCAAAATGGGCATTTTTTATGTCTCTTTTTTGCCGCAGTTCGTACCTGCCGGTCACTCACCTTTAATATGGACTTTTATCCTGGTCAGCATCCACGTAGCGATTGGGACTATATGGTCAGTCACTCTCATTTTATCCACGCATTTTGCATCAGCCGTACTGAAGAAAAGTCGCGTTGTCCGAATGATGGACAGAGCAACAGGGGGCTTATTTTTATGCTTCGCGGCTAAACTTGCTATTAGCACGAGATAGCCTTGGGCTGGCTGGCAATGTCCGCTTCTGGCACTAAGCGGACTTTAATCATCGGCCACGTTGTCAAAGGTCAGGACGGATGTTCAGGGTGAAAAATGATGCGTGCCGCTTCGTCGCTGATAGACCGTCAGAATGACTTGTCTGCTCGGTGCAATAATCAGTACCTTTTCCTTCCTGAAAGACAATAATCCCCTAATCACAATAATCCTCCTTAATTAGTGCCTGTCCTGCATCAATCTCTCTCCTCTTCTGCACAGATCCGAAAACTCCCGAAGTCGGATGCTGAGCCACGGGGCAGGCAGACTTCCGCCCTGTCTTGTTACCGCAGAAAAGGCATAAAAAAACCGCCGGGAAGGCGGTCTGTATGCAGCTGACAGGGTGGATCACAAGGTGGCGGTCACGCCGCCAGCGCAGTTGAACCTGTCAGCACTGAAATAACAAGCGGGTCGGTTTTTATTTTAACCAGACAGAAGGAAAAAAAACCCAGATAAAGGCAGAAGCCGAATGTGGACAACAGTATGAAAAGACACAGCGTAAGCTGCCGGTAGCTCTTAATCATGCACATCTTCCCCATACGGAAAAGCATACTCCATCACCCGCTTTCTCCCGGCATGCTCAGCGGCGCGTATTGAAGGCAGGTTACTGCTTTCGATGGTTCCCCATAGCGATGCCGGTGTGCGGGGCGTGCTGAGAAAAGAAAGTAAGGCCTGTTGAGCGGAACCCGCAACATGCTTTCCGCGAAAGCGCGGAATAACGATCTCCTCGGTGATCCACTGTCCGGATATAAAAGCCCGGCGCGCGTTATCACAGATGATAAAACCGGCACGCGACCCCTCATAAACTATGATGAACAGGTTTCCGTCCTTAATGGCATCGCGAATGTCTTCTTCATCTGCAGGAACCACCTTATCCTTCAGGAAAGGATAGCGGGAATACGTCTCGGCATAGGCAAGTTCCAGAGCCTGAAGGCACCACTCAACTGACGGCTGGCAGGCACGCTCAATGCGGACAGTATGGCCGCTGATTACAGCTTCTTTTTTTTCATCCATGCTGCCGCCGACATAGAAAAACTGATCGGCACAACCGCGCGTATCCTCAGACACGGGTCGGAGAACGCGGACTGAACGTGCGCCCATGGGATGCCATACGTCCAGTATTGAGGCCATTGCCCTCCGGGTCAGAGGAGCAGAGCTGGCGACCAGATCAATGAACGGCTTCTTCAAATCGCCGCCTCTGTATCTGGGTCCGGTGAGGTAGTCATTACCGTCGCAGGAAATGATTTTCTGAAGAAAAAAATCCTGAGGCAGACCGGTTTCCCGGAAAGGGAAATTTGATGAAAAATTGCTGTCCTCACACCAGAGCAGCTGTTCATCAATATAGTCTTTCAGGCCGTTCCTGAGTAACCAAGAGTCAACAGGCAGCCTGCTGAACTGCTCAAGCATATAATCAAGCATTAACTTGTTCCTTTTATTTCAACGGGGCAGCCCCAATTACCACTGGGATACCTGTTTTATAGAAAGATAGCATGAGGTTGATGACGTCTTTTCTCTCTGCACCGGGCCGGGCAGAGAAATTGTTGAGGCTCCGGCGTTCAAAGCAAAAGGCAGGTGGAGATGGAAGGGTCCGCTTTGAGCAAGAAGCGGACATGGGACGGAAAAAAGCCGCCTGATAGCTGCTTTACATCTCCAGGGAAACTTATGTGCTGCTTTTACGATACAAAGCAACCGAACCAGCGAGAATTAACAGAAACGACCCGCTGATACGGTTCATCCATTTAATACCGCCAGCTCTCCAGAGGCTGACGGATTTCTTACCCAAGATCGCATAGCCCAGCATCACCGCCACATCGATTAAAACTATCACTGCCGCCAGGCTGACATACTGCGGCAAGGCTGGTTGCGCCGTACTGACGAACTGAGGGAGTAATGCGGTCATGAAGATATAATATTTAGGATTGCTCATGGCGACAAAGAAGCTTTTGAGAAAAAGTGAATGACGCGCCGGAGTTGTTTCCTCAATGCCTCCAGGCAAAGAAGTGTTCGAAGAAAGCAACATTCGCAAGCCGATAAAAGCAAGCCACGCAGCTCCAACCCACTTCAGGGTGACAAAAAGGGTTTCTGAAGCAGCCAGAACAACGCCAAGTCCTAAACCGACCAGCGCTACCAGAAGGATATCCGCTGCTGCTGCGCCAATAATCCCCCATGTCGCCTTCCTGATACCAAAGCGAGCCGCATTATTAAGAGCAAGTAGAACAGTCGGGCCTGGAGTGACGATACCGGCAGACATAATCAGGGCAAAAGCCATAAGGGCAGTTAAAGACATAAAATCATCCTCGCCAAAACTTGCACTATATCAGCAATAGAAGCCGGTGAGGAATGGTTTGGGAGGTGGGAATTAACGGCTCGCTTGTTGAAGATTTACGCCCGTCATTCGCTTGAGATCTCGCTAACAATTTAAACAGCATTTAGATTAGCAAGGTCAGTTATTGGCACAAAGGGGACTTTAATCATCGGCCACGTTGTCAAAGGTCAGGACGGACGTTCAGGGTGAAAATGATGCGTGCCGGTTCGTCGCTGATAGGCCGTGAGGATAACTTGTCCGCTCAGGGCAATAATCAGTACCTTTTCATTCCTGAATGAGAATAATCCAGATATCATAATAATCCTCCTTAATTAGTGCCTGTTCTGAATCAATCTCTCTATTCTTCTCCGCAGATTCGAAAACTCCCGTGATCGGAAGAAAGGTTTATGCCGTGTCGTGACAGAAAAATTAGAACGTCACTCACGACGATATAAAGGCAAAACTTATGTAAAAAAAAGATCATTAAGTACAGACCCGCAGGCTGGAGAGACAGCAGCCTTATCAGCGTACCGGTTTTAAAGCGGCTAGATTTTTTGATGAGAACCCGGCGAACGGGCTGTGGCCGGAGGCAACCCCGGCCGTGTGCTATCAGTTGCACATAGAAACCATCCTTTGGACGCGGCTCCTGTGGCATACATGAAGGTCTGAACAGGACCTTCACTTATCCTATTTCAGGTAGATAATGTTTTCGGCTCTATACTTTGATAGAAATAATTATACTTATCTTCCGAATCAAAAAGTATCTGGATGAACTCATCTTCAATAAGTGTGGCCAGAGTATCGATTACGGTATCCTGAGCAAGATCTGTTATGTTCGAAATATCCTGCACTGTAACAAAGCCATTTATCTGTTTAAGTACAGATACCAATTCCATATTTAAGACGGGTACGATCCTTTTTGTTTTCCTGTTCAATATATAATATTGAGGCTGGTAGGTGGTGTCATTTAAGAAAGTAGTATTTGATACGAATGAGGAGAACCAGGGAAAAAAGGGTACAGCATTCACTGAAAGATTTTCAATCTGAAATTGTATTCTTTTTTTTTGGACAAATTTTGGATACCAGAAACGCCTTACTTTATTGATGGCCTGTAGAGGAGAAAGAAGGAACGCTGAACGTGAACGGGGATAATGCGAAGTTAACGAAATATTAAGCCCGGCCCCCTGACTTTCTATTTCATGAAAACACCAAGAAGGCATGAAAACGGCCATCCCAGGGGTGACAGTGAACTCTTCATTTTTAACACCTAAATTTTTTAGCTTATCAAAATTAATTTTAAGTTTATGAGGCTGTCTTAAATCAACATATTTACACAATAATAAAGACTCCTCAATCAATCTGAATCTTTTCGTTCCCTGCACCTGGAGAAAGAAAGTATTGACCGGATCTGCATGAAGTGAACTCAAAGTGTTACCGTTTGAAATCCAGTGGTTATGAAACACGCTTCCCTTCATATAATCTTTGAAGGTGGTTCTGCTTGCCAGATAATCATCGAAAACATTATTTCCACAAGTCCGGATGGTTTCCCATCCGGCTGGATGGAGTGTTCTCTGAACAAAATAGGTGACATAGTAGTCACCGCTATCCTTTAAAAACATACGCTCCAGGTCCAGTGTTTTCTTCCTGCCCTGAACTTCAGCGTAGAGCGGTTTATCGGCCCAGTACGATCCGTTATGATTACTAGACAAAAATTGTGTTTGTTGAAGAGACAATATCTCTTCAACGCTGCAATTCTCAAGTCGTTGATTTATAACCATATTAACAAATACACATGGACTGCGCATTTTATTTGTATGAAGCATAAGGAGCTCTTTTGTTAACTCCTTAAATTGCATATCAATGGTCTTCATTGTGTAACCTCAGTTCCATTACTGAATTTGAATTGTGTTTTAATCCTGAAACTCAGTGCAACAAAAATTATCATTGTAAATGCAGCCTGTATATATATAACTTTATACAATGCATTGCTTTTAAATGTATGTAACCAGATTACCGGGATAAACCCCGCCAGGAGAATTAAGACTGCAATCGACTGAGGATAGAGTGTGTCATGTAACGCCCTCAGATGACTCATGGACAAAAGCATAAGAGAAGACGCAACAAACAAAGCTGAAATACTGACAAAGTAATTTATACTATATAAATCAGGTGCGGCATTATATAATTCCAGTAAGAAATAATAACTACCTACTCCCAGTATCAGTATGCTGAAGATAGCAATACAACCACAAACAACCCCTTGTTTGTAAATCTGGTAATGAAACTTAAAATCATTTTCGCTAACAAACAAGCTATGTATTTGTGCAAAAGCGGCAAATGGCAGAGATAAAATTCCCGATATACTCATCATTACAGACAAATCTGCCACAAGGCTGCTGTTTATATCGTTGATGCGCTGAGTGATAAGAAAGTATACCGCTTTTTGCCCCGTCAGGCCCAGAGCAACAGGCAACCCGATAACGATTAGTTTTTTTGAGGCCTCTGTAATTTTTAAACCAATACCCTGCCTTAGATTAGCATCTGAATGGGAGACTGTTACCCATACATATAGGCAAAAAAGAATAATCTCGATTAGCAAAAATACGGAAAAAACATGCCAAGTAACAATTTCATTCACAAATACCGAAAGGGATAAGATAGCAACCGCACTGATGAAAGTACTGGCAATCTTTACTTTAGCCATTATCTTGTTGCTTATATAGCTTTCTATGTAATAGAATAAATAAGTGTTAATTATTAAGAAAGGAACGCAAAAGCAATATATTCTCCCAGCCAAATCAACATTTGGATCTACCGTGTTGACTAAGTAAAACAGCATGAATGCAGCAATGAACCCTCCTGAAACCGACAGGATGACAGCCAACGGAAGACCACTCAAAAATATTTCGCTCCCGCTTTCACCTGTCTTTTTTGATGCTGCCGAGAAATTCCCAACCATTGCTAATGGCATCGACATCAGGACTACTGGAAGAGAAAACATCGCAGTAAGATAGGTGAAAGTTCCCAACTCCGGATAGTTGAGGCGGGCGATCATGACGGTGATTAGTGTAAAACCTGCAAAGGGAACCACCCTGCTTGTAATGAATGGTATGATCCTAGATCTGATATTTTTAAAGTAATCTGGCTCACCAAATATCAATGATTTTTTCACCAAATTCCGCCTCGTATATTTGTTGTGTAACATCAAATGCTTTTTTTAAGTTCTTATAATCTGTCTCACCCCGCATACCAAAATATGGGTAGTGGTGAAAATAGTATCCAAAAATATTGTTGCAGTCTCTGATGTACGACCTTGTGTCTAAGATATGATGATGCCAGAATTCATCTATGGCGAGGCTTGGGACAATTACTTTAACAATATTATTGTATTTTTTATTCAGATACAGGAAGTTTTTATAATATTGTTCAGTCATCTGTAACTCTTGCTCAGACCAGACTCGGGAAATTAGCTCATCTGATCTTGATAACTTATTTTTCAACTCAGAAAAGTCAATTTTATCAATGTACTCTACAGCTTCATCAAGAGTGGGTTCTCGCCCGGTAAGCGACACTTCCATAGAATGTGGCAAAGTTTTAGCAATATCGTCCATCATTATGATTCTTCCTTTTTGAGGGGGAGCAATGGGGGAGTGGATCACTCCCCCCGGTATTTCTTACCAGCCACCACCACCCTGGCAGTGGGAATTGGAGTTACTCGGACCAGCACCGGAATAAAGATCCTTACCCTTAACCTTTTGTGCCGGCTTTTTAGAAGAAGCGGCTGCTTTCAGCATTTCAGAAAGTTTTTTCATTTCCATTTCCTTTTTAGGTTATGCGCATCTGCGCCCAGAAAATTAACTACATGTTTACATAAATTTTAATTTCATCTATCCGAAAGTGTGATCTACGTCACAATAAAAAAATATTAACTTTGTCCGCTTAGCACAAAAACTCAAGTTGGTTTACGTAGTTTTATCATCTAGCTGGTCGAAGATGTGAAGATTTTAATACTTCCTAAAAAAAGGATTTCTTTATATTCTTTCATAAATTTACTGGTGGTAACTTTTCATGATGAAGCTTTCATCTTGGTATTATTAATCGGCTTATTTCTGTTTTTTTATTTATACAAGTAAGCCCCCTCCCCACTATAATTGGTAGTCTCCATCAGATTTGTCACGCATAATTATTTTTGAGCGAGCAGCTAATCTGCTAAGAGGTATTACGTAAGGTGGTAGCTATGCTTTCATACATAACTACCATTTTTGGTAATACAGAGGAATATATTGAAGAGGCTGACGGTTGCTGACGATATGATGTTGTCTATAAATAGCGTCACGACGGCAGCGTTTCAGTGAGAACATATCATTAAGAGAACATGTGAGGAAATCGCGAACCCTTGTTGGGATGCCGTGAGCCGGAGAAGCTTTACAGACGCCCATCAATTCTGAAACCACTTCCTTTAACGCAAAGTTTCTTTCAGCTTCAGGGCCAGTGTTCCTCTTAACAGCCTTGACCGTATATGGCTTCCCTGCAGGCGCATCGAATTGTGATTTGGATATTTTTTCTAAACTATTATGAAGGAGGTTATGGCATGGTCTTAATCAGGACGCCAAAGTTAAAAGATATACCCTCTCTAAATAAGCTGTTTCTGCAACTAGGATATCAGACAGAGGGAGAACGCTTAGAAAAGCACATTGACCAAGAGTATACCGGTCTTAGCATATTGGTTGCCGAATCAGAAAAAGAACTTTGCGGGGTTATTGTGGTGAATTTTATAACGCCCCTGCACGAAAACGGCTTATGGGCATTAATTTCAGCTCTGGTTATTGACGAATCATTGCGAGGGGCAGGGATCGGGCGGAAACTCCTCATCGCCGCTGAGCAAATCGCCCTGGAGAAAGGATGTTCTCAAATTGAGCTTTCAAGCAGTGAAAGAAGAGTCAGAGCACACAAGTTTTATGAAGATAATGGTTATCAGGAAGTTAGGAAGCGTTTTGTTAAACATCTCGCCGACGTTCCCGTTGTTAATTAACTCCCTCGCAAGGTTTGCATTGTCCGCTTCTGGCAAAAAGCGGACAAGCTAACTGAGCCAAAGGTCCGCCATGAGCGAAAATCGGACAAAAGCCCCCCCAGGGGACTGAGTAACGTACCAACTGCTCTCTATAACATGATCAAACAGCACCGTAGGACAAGGTGATTTTTAATACCATCGTTTAGTCTGACAATCCTTAATTACTCTTACTGGGATTAACAAGCTATGACAGTCCAAACACCACAGGTAGTAGCGGAAACTTTTTTTCATCGTATAGCCACAGCAGAAGATGTGAATGAGATAGCGGCACTGGTAAGTGAAAGCGTCGACTGGGTGGTCGCTGGAAATACTCAGTTAGTTCCCTGGATTGGCCGAAAATACGGCAGAAACGGTGTGGCAGAATTCTATGCGCAAATACGGACACACCTCTCACCAGAACATTTTGAAATAAAAGATATTCTCATCAAAGACAAGCGACTGGTTGCTATTGGTGAGCTTGCATCACGCGTTAAAAAAACACAGAAGCTGATTGAAACCGAATTTGTACTCGACATGTACATCGAAAATGGTCTTATTACCCGCTTTCGCATGTTTGAGGATAGCTTCGGAGTTTCCGAGGCGTGCCTTTAATTGCAGATACGTTTATTCCATTGAACGTCCGTTTCTGGCACGCAACGGACAGCCCACGTGGTCATAAGGTCTGCGTTGAGCGTACAGCAGACATTCTGCATTTAGAGACCATTGAAACACTGGAACTCTCTGTAGCTGTTTCATCTATCCTTAGGCTGCTAAGGATAGATTGCTCAAATTCTGCTGTATGTATTCAATAAGCGCTCGTGTTTTAGCGGGCAAATAACGCTTGTCTGAATAAAGTGCGTACAATTGAAGTGGGGCTGGCGGTTGTTCGAACTTAGTCTCGATCAGTCGTCCATCGTCGATGTAGGGCTGGCAGGCCTGTTTCGAAAGAATAGCGAAACCAACACCCGCTACCGCCGCGCGTCCTGCCAT
>Ga0256408_1001256_pt1 | contig 14254 bp, 11 predicted proteins | sample PhyAR1_FD_185998 | JGI IMG/M metagenome (GOLD analysis project Ga0256408, IMG submission 185998) | Leaf surface microbial communities from alfalfa plants in UC Gill Tract Community Farm, Albany, California, United States - DLSL A.R1 | ecosystem: Host-associated > Plants > Phyllosphere >...
CGGGCGGCGCTGCGCTTACCCGGCCATGTCACAGAGCTACAGCGTCTCGCCGTTGCTGGCAATCACCTTCTGATACCAGGCAAAGGATTTTTTCTTACTGCGATTCAGCGTGCCGTTGCCTTCGTTGTCTTTATCGACATAGATAAAGCCATAGCGTTTTTTCATTTCGCCGGTACCGGCAGAGACCAGATCGATGCAGCCCCACGGGGTGTAGCCCATCAGATCCACGCCATCCTCCACTACCGCTTTTTTCATCTCGCGGATATGGGCGCTGAGATAGTCGATGCGGTACTGGTCGTTCACCGTGCCGTCGCTCTCCAGCACATCGATAGCGCCAAAACCATTCTCGACGATAAACAGCGGCAGCTGGTAGTGATCCCAGAACCAGTTCAGGGAGTAGCGCAGGCCCGCCGGGTCAATCTGCCAGCCCCAGTCCGATTTCTGTACGTAGGGGTTGGAGACCAGGCTTTTGCTCTCGTCGTAATCCAGCTGCGGGTTATCCGCCGTCGCTTTGGTGGCAAACGACATGTAATAGCTGAAGCCGATGTAATCCACGCAGCCCTGTTTCAGCGCCGCTTTATCCTCTTCGGTGATATCCAGCTCAAAACCACGACGGGCAAAGTAGTTCAGCAGATGCTGTGGATAGGCACCGCGCACGTGTACGTCGGTGAACCAGTAGCGGCGGTGCATGGCGTTCATCGCCATCATCATGTCGTCCGGGGCGCAGGTCAGCGGGTAGATAGGACACATGGCAATCATGCAGCCAATCCGCAGGGACGGGTTGATGTCACGTCCGGCTTTTACCGCCAGCGCGCTGGCCACCAGCTCATAGTGCGCCGCCTGGAACATCACCGGCTCGCGATCTTCGCCAGGTTGGTATTTCAGGCCGGAGTTGGTGAAGGGTGCGAAGTCTTCGTGGAAGTTGGCCTGGTTGTTGATCTCGTTGAAGGTCATCCAGTACTTCACTTTGTGCTGATAACGCTCAAACGCCACGCTGGCAAAGCGCACAAAGAAGTCGATCAGTTTGCGGTTGCGCCAGCCGCCATATTCGCTCACCAGGTGATAGGGCATTTCGAAGTGCGAGAGGGTAATAACCGGCTCGATGCCGTGCTTCAGGCACTCATCAAACAGATCGTCATAAAACTGCAGGCCTGCCTCGTTGGGCTGCTGTTCGTCACCTTTGGGGAAAATACGTGTCCAGGCAATGGAGGTGCGGAAGCATTTAAAGCCCAGTTCCGCGAACAGTTGGATATCTTCTTTGTAACGGTGATAGAAATCGATAGCTTCATGATTGGGGTAGTTTTTGCCCGGCAGCACCCCGTCGGTAATTTCGCGCGGGACGCCATGTGCGCCTGCGGTCATCACATCTGCGACGCTTGGGCCCTTCCTGCCCTCTTGCCAGCCGCCTTCAAGTTGATGCGCCGCTACCGCGCCGCCCCACAGAAAACCCTCTTTGAATCCTGACATGCGATATCCCTCATTCAGCGTTAATTTTCGGCAAAAAAGAGTACAGAAACCGGTTTCAGTGAAATGATGTTCATTCAGCGAAGGGGTTGCAAGAAGAAGAATGTACCCGGTTTCATTTTCGTGAACGGGTTCAAGTTTGCGTAGCGAATCGCGATTTTTGCTGCATTTTCAGGGACCCGTTTTTCTGTTGCAGAATAGGCTCGCAAACGTTTGCCTGGACTGTTAGAATTGCGCCGATTTTTCTTACAATCGCAATGCAATCGCGTGGGGACTTGAGCCGTGACCAACAAAACTTCTCTCAGCTACAAAGATGCCGGTGTAGATATTGACGCAGGTAATGCGCTGGTTGACCGTATCAAAGGGGTAGTTAAAAAAACCCGCCGCCCGGAAGTAATGGGTGGGCTGGGAGGATTCGGCGCCCTGTGCGCGCTGCCGCAAAAATACCGTGAACCGGTTCTGGTCTCGGGCACCGACGGCGTAGGCACCAAGCTGCGTCTGGCGATGGATCTGAAACGCCACGACACCATCGGTGTTGATCTGGTTGCCATGTGTGTTAACGACCTGGTGGTTCAGGGTGCCGAGCCGCTGTTCTTCCTCGACTACTACGCGACCGGCAAGCTGGACGTGGACACCGCAGCCAGCGTGATCAGCGGTATCGCTGAAGGCTGCCTGCAGTCTGGCTGTGCGCTGGTTGGCGGTGAAACCGCTGAAATGCCGGGGATGTATCACGGCGAAGATTACGACGTAGCCGGTTTCTGCGTGGGCGTTGTCGAGAAGTCCGAGATCATTGACGGCAGCAAAGTGACCGACGGCGATGTGCTGATTGCCCTGGGTTCCAGCGGCCCACACTCCAACGGTTACTCGCTGGTGCGTAAAATTGTCGAAGTCAGCGGCTGCGACCCGCTGACGACCGAACTGGAAGGCAAACCGCTGGCCGATCACCTGCTGGAACCTACCCGTATCTACGTGAAATCCATCCTGGAACTGATCGCGAACGTGGACGTTCACGCTATCGCCCACCTGACCGGCGGCGGCTTCTGGGAAAACATCCCGCGCGTATTGCCGGACAACACCCAGGCCGTGATCGACGAATCCTCCTGGCAGTGGCCAGCGGTGTTCAACTGGCTGCAGGATGCCGGTAACGTCAGCGACCACGAAATGTATCGCACCTTCAACTGCGGCGTGGGGATGCTGATCGCCCTGCCAGCCAGCGAAGTGGACAATGCCCTGGCGCTGCTGCAGGCGAAAGGTGAAAACGCGTGGAAAATCGGTATCATCAAGGCTTCTGATGCCGAACAGCGTGTGGTCATTGAATGAAAAATATAGTGGTGCTCATTTCCGGTAACGGAAGTAATTTGCAGGCTATCATCGATGCCTGCAAACAGAAGAAAATCAACGGCACCCTCCGCGCAGTATTCAGTAACAAGGCCGATGCGTTCGGCCTTGAGCGCGCCCGCGAAGCGGGCATTGCCGCGCATGCGCTCAGCGCTTCCCAGTTTGCCAGCCGCGAAGCCTTTGACCGCGAACTGGTGCAGGAGATCGACGCCTACGCCCCGGATGTGGTGGTGCTGGCGGGCTATATGCGGATCCTCAGCCCGGCGTTTGTAGCCCACTATGCCGGACGTCTGCTGAACATCCACCCTTCCCTGCTGCCAAAATATCCTGGCCTGAATACTCATCGTCAGGTGCTGGAGAATGGCGACGCGGAGCACGGCACCTCGGTTCACTTTGTCACTGACGAACTGGACGGCGGCCCGGTGATCCTGCAGGCGAAAGTGCCGGTGTTTGAAGGCGACAGCGAAGAGGATGTTACCGCCCGGGTTCAGGCCCAGGAGCACGCCATCTACCCGCTGGTGGTGAGCTGGTTTGTGGATGGCCGCCTGGCGATGCGCGACGGCACCGCCTGGCTGGATGGCTCGCCGCTACCTCCACAAGGCCATGCGGCCGAAGAGTAATCTTTTGCCGGGTAGGCTTTGCTTACCCGGTCTCTCTGAATATAGGTCCGCGCAAACAAAGCGCCGACGGGCAATGCCGCCAACCCTCTATTATTCTTCAAGAAAAAATTTAACTGTCATACTTTTCTGACACAGTTGGACATATAGTGGAAATGCTCGCCATAATAAAGGCGAGACGGATTTACCACGTCCTGTGATTGAACTGGAGTGTGAGTAGTAATGGGTCAGGAAAAGTTATACATCGAGAAAGAGTTAAGCTGGTTAGCATTCAACGAGCGCGTGCTTCAGGAAGCAGCGGATAAAAGTAACCCGCTGATTGAGCGCATGCGTTTTCTGGGGATTTACTCAAACAACCTGGACGAGTTCTACAAAGTTCGCTTTGCTGAACTGAAACGCCGAATCATCATTAGCGAAGAGCAGGGTTTAAACTCGAATTCGCGTCATCTGCTTGGCAAGATCCAGTCCCGGGTGCTAAAAGCCGATCAGGAATTTGACAGTCTGTATAACGAATTGCTGCTGGAGATGGCACGCAATCAAATCTTCCTGATCAATGAGCGACAGCTTTCGGTCAACCAGCAGAGCTGGCTACGCCACTATTTCAAACAGTATCTGCGCCAGCACATCACCCCCATTCTGATTAACCGTGAAACCGATCTGGTGCAGTTCCTGAAGGATGACTACACCTATCTGGCGGTAGAAATTATCCGCGGCGACAGCATTCGCTATGCGCTGCTGGAGATCCCGTCAGATAAGGTGCCGCGCTTCGTCAATCTGCCGCCGGAAACGCCGCGTCGTCGCAAGCCGATGATCCTGCTGGATAACATCCTGCGCTACTGTCTGGACGACATCTTTAAAGGCTTCTTCGATTACGACGCGCTGAACGCCTATTCCATGAAGATGACCCGTGACGCCGAGTACGACCTGGTGCACGAGATGGAAGCCAGCCTGATGGAGCTGATGTCCTCCAGCCTTAAGCAACGTCTAACCGCCGAGCCGGTGCGCTTTGTGTATCAGCGTGATATGCCGGACGCGATGGTCGAGATGCTGCGTGAAAAGCTGACCATCTCCCGCTACGACTCCATCGTGCCGGGTGGTCGCTATCACAACTTTAAAGACTTTATCGGCTTCCCGAACGTCGGCAAAGCCAACCTGGTGAACAAGCCGCTGCCGCGCCTGCGCCATATTTGGTTCGATAAGTTCCGCAACGGCTTCGATGCCATCCGCGAGCGCGACGTCCTGCTCTACTATCCGTACCACACCTTTGAACACGTGCTGGAGCTGATGCGTCAGGCGTCGTTCGATCCCAACGTGCTGGCGATCAAAATCAACATCTACCGCGTGGCGAAAGACTCCCGCATTATCGATGCGATGATTCATGCCGCCCATAACGGGAAGAAAGTCACCGTGGTGGTAGAGTTGCAGGCACGCTTCGATGAAGAGGCCAACATTCACTGGGCGCGCCGTCTGACCGAAGCGGGCGTACACGTGATCTTCTCGGCCCCAGGGCTGAAGATCCACGCCAAGCTGTTCCTCATCTCCCGTAAAGAGGGGGATGATGTCGTGCGTTATGCCCACATCGGTACCGGCAACTTTAACGAGAAGACGGCGCGCATTTACACCGACTACTCGCTGCTTACCGCCGATGCGCGCATCACCAACGAGGTGCGCCGGGTCTTTAACTTCATTGAGAACCCGTATCGTCCGGTCAGCTTCGACTACCTGCTGGTGTCGCCGCAAAACTCTCGTCGCCTGCTGTATGATATGATCGACAAAGAGATTGCTAATGCCCAGAACGGCCTGCCGGCTGGCATTACGCTGAAGCTCAACAACCTCGTCGATAAAGGGCTGGTGGATCGTCTGTATGCAGCGTCCAGTTCCGGGGTTCAGGTCAATCTGCTGATCCGCGGTATGTGCTCCCTGATCCCCGATCTGGAAGGCATCAGCGAAAATATTCGCGTCATGAGCATCGTTGACCGCTATCTTGAACACGATCGCATCTATATTTTTGAGAACGGTGGCGATAAACGCGTTTACCTCTCTTCCGCAGACTGGATGACGCGCAACATCGATTATCGAATCGAAGTGGCGGCACCGCTGCTGGACCCGCGATTGAAGCAACAAATTCTTGATATCATCGATTTATTGTTAAGCGATACTGTAAAAGCACGTTATATCGATAAAGAACTGAGCAACCGCTATGTGCCGCGCGGCAATCGCCGTAAAGTACGGGCACAGCTGGCGATTTACGACTATATCAAATCACTCGAGCAACCCGATTAACCTATGCCGATAAACGATAAGACCCCACGACCGCAGGAGTTTGCTGCAGTCGACCTTGGTTCTAACAGCTTCCACATGGTCATTGCCCGTGAGGTTGATGGCGCAATGCAGATCATCGGTCGGCTGAAACAGCGCGTTCACCTGGCGGATGGCCTGGACGCTAACAATATGCTCAGCGAAGAGGCCATGGAGCGCGGGCTAAACTGCCTGTCGTTGTTTGCCGAACGTCTGCAGGGTTTCACCCCGTCGAGCGTTTGCATTGTTGGAACCCACACTCTTCGTCAGGCCTCGAACGCCACGGAATTTTTAAAGCGTGCGGAGCAGGTGATCCCCTACCCTATCGAGATCATTTCAGGCAATGAAGAAGCCCGACTGATTTTCATGGGTGTGGAACATACTCAGCCCGAAAAAGGCCGCAAGCTGGTGATCGATATCGGCGGTGGCTCTACCGAGCTGGTGATTGGCGAAAACTTTGAACCGCATCTGGTCGAAAGCCGCCGGATGGGCTGCGTAAGTTTTGCCCAACTCTATTTCCCGGGTGGGATCATTACCCGGGAAAACTTCCAGCGTGCGCGCATGGCCGCGGTTCAAAAGCTGGAGACGCTTGCCTGGCAATATCGACTCCAGGGCTGGAACGTGGCGCTCGGCGCTTCGGGTACAATCAAAGCCGCACATGAAGTGCTGGTGGAGATGGGCGAAAAAGACGGTTTTATCACCCCGGAGCGTCTGTCGATGCTGATGGAAGAGGTGGTCAAGCATAAGAGCTTTGAGGCGCTGAGCCTGCCTGGGCTATCTGAAGAGCGCAAAGCGGTCTTTGTACCGGGTCTGGCCATCCTCTGCGGCGTGTTCGATGCGCTGGCCATCCGTGAGCTACGTCTGTCTGACGGCGCACTGCGCGAAGGCGTACTGTATGAGATGGAAGGTCGGTTCCGTCACCAGGATATTCGCAGCCGTACCGCGCAGAGCCTGGCGAATCAGTACAACATCGATCGCGAGCAGGCGAAGCGGGTGCTGGAAACCACTACTCATATGTATGAACAGTGGGAAACCCAGAACCCGAAACTGGCGCATCCGCAGCTGGCGGCTCTGCTTAAGTGGGCGGCAATGCTGCATGAAGTCGGGCTGAACATCAATCACAGCGGGATGCATCGCCACTCGGCCTACATTCTGCAAAACAGCGATCTGCCTGGCTTTAACCAGGAGCAGCAGACCATGATGGCTTCGCTGGTACGCTATCATCGCAAAGCCGTTAAGCTGGACGAATTGCCACGCTTTACGCTGTTCAAGAAAAAACAGTTCCTGCCGTTGATCCAGCTGTTACGTCTGGGCGTGCTGCTCAACAACCAGCGCCAGGCGACAACCACGCCGCCGACGCTGACGCTCACCACGGACGATAACCACTGGACGTTAAGCTTCCCGCACGACTGGTTTAGCCAGAACGCACTGGTGCTGCTGGATCTGGAAAGAGAGCAGCAGTACTGGAGCGCCGTTACCGGCTGGTGCCTGAAAATTGAAGAAGAGCACTCTCCGAACGTCGCCGCGTAATCTCCTGTCAGGCGCTCTTCATGAGCGCCTGTTTCGACAGCAACGTCTCCAGCCGTACGGGCTTACCGATTAAATAACCCTGGAAGTAATCAATCCCCAGCGCCTCCGCGGCGCAACGGATCTCTTCGCTCTCGACATACTCCGCCACCACCAGCATTTTCTTCATCCGCGCCAGATGGCAAATCGAAGCCACAATCTGATAATCCAGGCTGTTGCTGACGATATTGCGGATAAAGCTGCCGTCGATTTTAAGGATATCGGCATCCACATTTTTTAAGCGGGCGTAACTGGCGTAGCCGGTGCCAAAATCATCAATAGCAATCCGGCATCCCATCTGTTGCAAATGATTCATCGTCTGCATGGCCAGCCCGGCGTTGCAAAAACTGCTGCTCTCGGTGATCTCAAAAATAAGCTGCCAGCTCTCAATGCCATAGGTTTGCAGCATGCGGCCCACCTCAAGGGGCAGTTGTGCCCGGCAAACGGATGACGGCGACAGATTAATGGCAAATCGCTGACCCGGCAGGCTCTCCCGGTTATCGGCCATAAACTGCAGCGTCTTCTCCACCACCAGCATATCGATACGCGAAGAGAGGCCAAACTCCTGCGCGACGGGCAGGAATACATCGGGCGATATCAACTCCGCGTCATCATTTTGCAGCCGGAGCAGCACCTCGTGATAGTCATCGCCGCGGATCCCCTGTACGGGCTGTGCCAGCAGGGTAAATTGATCTTTTTCCAGCGCGCGTTGCAGGCGACTCATCATCGCGACTTTGTCTTTCAGGCCACGTTGCAGATTAATGGCGCCCCGCTGCTCCAGGTTTTCCGGGTGATTGGTTGCCAGGGAGAGATCTGCAATGGTGCCCAGCTCCCCCAGCAGAAGATAAAGGTGCACCACCGGAGAACGCACGTAGCAATAGCTGATGCCCACCTGCGGCTGGAGCGGCATCCCGTCCCAGAGAAAGCGGAAACGCTTGATATGCAAATCCAGCTCGTCAATACGGGACTGATAAGACTCGGTATTCAGCCGTAATACCAGATCGTGCCCGGACAACTGATACACGCACTCATCCGGCTGCAGACAGCCGTTAATCCACGCGGCCAGTTTCTGTTTGTACTGGATACGGAGTAATAAGCCGTAGTTGCGTCCCAACATCTCCAGTTCCGGCATGCGCAGGAAGCAGAGCACCGACCAGGGTTTTTTCCCCAGGGCGCGAGTGAGCGCCCGCAGGTTGGGCATGTGTACCACCGGGTCGAGAAATGCCAGCCGTCTGGCGCGGTTATTAATCGTCCGCTGACGCGTCGCCAGCATCGCCATGTAAACCACCACAAAGGTAAAGACCAGATAGCTGGAGGTGGTGATGGTGAGCTGAATATCATAGCCCTGCGACTGGGGAATATAGCTGTCAAAAAAGTGAATAGAGACAATCAGCACCGGGGTCCAGATGAGGGACATCAGCTTATAACCGAAGCGCATCGATCCCCATAGCATTACCGGCATCAGCAGCGACAGGGTGTAATTGGTACTAAAGATGGTGCTGTTTTCGGTGATGGGCCAGAGGAGCAAGGCCAGCAGCGCGCTGGTTGCCGCTGTCCAGATAACCACTTCGGTTACCGTGACTTTACCGTCGATTTGGCCCTTAATCTGCGACATCAGGCTTCGCAGGTAGCGGGGATGACGGAGGGTGCGGATGATGAAGTAGCTGAAAGGCACGCCCGTCAGGCAGCCAACGAGCAGGGCCTGATAGTTAATCAGCGAACGAATCCCGGAGGGGCTGAGATTTATCAGGTCAAACCGCGTCTCATAGACGCCAAGGTAGATGGCGAACTGAAACAACAGCAGAAAAATCGTGGCCGGACAAAACATTTGCCAGAACAATCGCTGCCCCATCAGCCGTGCGTCGCCATAGGCGACCCTGTTACGGCGGGGGGCGAAGACCCGATATCCGCCCCAACTGAGAGTTATCGGAATCATGAAATGGCCAATAGCCATGACAGTTTCGTACCCGCCTATCGAGGGGTAATAGCGAACAAAGAGTGCAATCACTATGCCCGGCACAGCCGCCATGCCATAAAACAGCATCAGCGACAGTAAGAATGCCAGCGGCATGTAATAAAGCACGACCGGGTTTCCGTTAATCTGGGCGTAGGTGGTGGCAAGACGCGCAACAGGCAGCAGCACGATCGGCAAGATCAACGGCAGTGCCCACCAGCGGTCTTTGTATGTTTTGTATAAGGAGAAAATAGTCATAGATGCCATAGTTAACCCGCTCATCCAGGGGCAGTTCAGACAGGCATCCAACCTGACGACATAGTCGTGCGGGCAAATAACACTTACACGAAGGAGCAAAGATTTTAGTAAGCCAGGGCGAGCAAGATTTGACTTAAATCAAAGATATTATTACCAGAAAAAAATATTCACATTTTTTAACGCTACTTTTGTGCGATTTATCAATGGCGTAAATAAAGTAATTATTATACATAACAACAAGTGAATTATCGTTGACGTAATTTTACAATCCGAATAATTGACCCCTGCGGCCCCCGTATGCCTTAATGGTATATCGCCCTCAGGGTATTTTCAGGAACACTATAGTGAGTCAGGCCACACGTATGCGGAAACGACATCGGTTTAACACTCGGATGACGCGTATCATACTGCTAATCAGCTTATTCTTTTTTGTGGGCCGCTTCGTTTACTCCTCCATTGGAGCCTGGTATCACCACCAGGAGAAAAAGCAGGCGCAACAATCCAGCCTCTCGGGCGAATATGTCGAACGTCCCTCCACGACAATTAATTAATCCGGTTGTTTTTACGGGCTAATTAAATTATTTCACGGTTTGTAATAATCGAATAATTTCGCTGATACCTTTACTCAGCACTTTATCCTGACGCATGACGATTGCCAGTTGGCGCTGTAAAACCGGCGTAAGCGACTGCACGCATAATCCCTGCCGATCTTCTGCACACGCTACCGCCATGCGTGGAATAATGCTGTACCCCAGCCCGACGCGCACCATGCGCTTAATTGCCTCGATACTGCCGGACTGCATTACCGGTTCCACTTGCACACCGCTGGCCTGGAACCAGGCGTCGATCACTGCCCTTGTGCTGCTCCCGGCACCAAAAGCGATAAAAGGGTGAGCCTGCAGCTCCGTTGCGTTCAAAGTGGTAAACAGCCTCTGCTGATCGGCTGCGGCAATAAAAACAAACTCTTCATCCATCACCGGCGCGATCGCCAGGGCCGACCCCGCAGCAGGTAAGGTCACCAGGCCCAGATCGAGACGGTTCTCTTCTATGGCACGAACGATCTCCAGGGTGTTGCCTGTGGTGACCCCCACCCGCAGCAAGGGATGATCCTGACGGAGCTGCTGTAACAGCGGCGGCAGAAGATGAATGCAGGCCGTCGCCCCCATCCCGATTGTGATCGTTCCGCTCACCTCCTGGCTGAACGCGGCCACCGCCCGGATTGTCTCCTCCACCGCCTGCTCAATACGTTCGCCGTGGGTGAATAACGCCAGCCCGGCCGCCGTGGCTTTGACGCCCCGCCCGGTACGCTCGATTAACCGCGCCTGCAAAAACTGCTCAAGCTGGCGGATCTGCAGACTGACCGCCGGTTGCGAAATCCCCAGCACATCCGCAGCCGCAGAAAAGCTGCCGCGCTGAACGACCAGTCGAAAGGTCGCCAGCTGTCCCAGATTCAGCGTCGTCATCACAAAGTTTCTCTTATAGGAGCCATAAACGCACCGGCCTGCCAGCATCCTGATGCGCGCGATATGCTCAGGATAACTGTCTGATGGAATGAAAGATAATGAAAAACCTGGCCCTGCCCCGCGCGCTCCCCCTTACCACCGGTTGTAACCAGCTTATCAACTGGGGGATCTCTTTTTATATGCCGGGTACCTTCGCCCGGGCAATGACGGCAGAGAGCGGCTGGTCGTCACCGGCGATCTATTCGGGCCTGACTCTCGCCATGCTGGTGATGGCCGCCCTCTCGCCGTTTGTCGCTAACCTGCTGGCGCGAATGGGGGGACAGCGCGTGGTGATGATCGGCTCGCTGCTGATTTCTGCCAGCTGTGGGGTAATGGCCTACGCTCACTCGCTTGTCACCTGGTACGCGGCATGGATTGTGGCCGGCATTGGCATGCGTCTGTCGCTGTACGATGCGCTGTTCGCGGCGCTGGTTACTCTTTACGGGCAACAGGCGCGTCGAACTATCTCACGCGTCACGCTGGCTGGCGGGCTTGCCTCGGTCGTGTTCTGGCCGCTGGGCGATGCGCTGCTGACGATCATGAGCTGGCGGAGCGCACTGCTGGTCTATGCCCTGTTCGGTTTGCTGAGCGCGGCATTAACCCTGTCGATACCTCATCACACCCGCCCGACAGGACGTAAACCGGCCCCACCTGGCGAAGAACAGGATCGACGCAACGGCTGGCTGTATGCCACATTCATTGCGCTGATCACCTTTGTCTCTAACGGCACCTCCACCCACCTGCCGGAATTTATTGCCAGCGTGGGGCTGCCGGTTACCGTCGGCATGTTATGGGGCATGGGGCAGACCGGGGCGCGCTTCCTGGAGGTGATTGCCGGGGCAGGACTCACTCCGCTGCGACTGACGCTGTTTACCGCCCTCGCCATGCCGGTCTGCTTTCTGCTCGGGCTGAGCAGTACGCTCTTCCTCTGGTCTGCCGCCGGTTTTGTGCTGGGCTATGGGGCGATTAACGGGCTGGTGACCATCGTGAAAGCCACGCTGCCGCTGCAGCTATTTGCGCCTGAAGAGTATGCCCGACGCACCGGGGTGCTGCTGATCCCCGCCCAGTTGATGGCAGCGGCCTCCCCGCTGGCCTACGCCTGGTTGAACCGGGCAGCAGGGGTAATCGGCGGGATGTGGGTATCGTGGGGGCTAACGCTGGTGATTGCCGGACTGGCGGTGGCGATTGTAAAGGGTCAGGCCTCACAGAGTGAAGCAGGCATCCCTGCCCTCAGCGACTAAAGTACAAAGCCACCGTCAATGGTCAGGCTTGCGCCGGTCATGTAGCCGGACGACTCACCGGCAAGCCATGCCGCCAGCGAGGCGATCTCGTCCGGCTCCCCCATCCGCTGCAGCGGAATGCTTCCGACGATCTGCTCCGCCATTCCGGCGGTCATATCGGTGGCGATGGGACCCGGCTGGATGTTGTTGATCGTAATACGTCGTGGCGCCAGATCCAGCGCGAGGTTCTGCACCATCGACGCCACGGCCGCTTTACTCATGGCATAAACACTGCTGCCTGCATGACCGGTACGTACCGCGGTATTACTGCCGATGGTGATCACCCGTCCGCCTTCGGCCATCTGTTTAACCGCCGCCTGAATGGCGAGGAAGACGCCGCGCACGTTGACGGCCAGAGTGGCATCCAGATCTGCCAGCGAATATGCCTCAATGGTCCCGAGACGTAACACGCCCGCATTGGCCACCGCGACATCCAGCCTGCCGTACTGCTGTAATGTCGTATCCACTGCCGCCTGGATAGCCGCCGCGTCTGCGCTGTCGGCTTTAATGGCTATCGCCTGCCCGCCCTGACGTTCAATTGTAGAGACCAGCGCCTGCGCCCGGTCCGGGCGTGATACCCAGGTGACGGCAATCCGATAGTCCTCGTGCGCCAGTCGCACCGCAATGGCCGCCCCAATCCCGCGTGCGCCGCCGAAAACCAACGCCACTTTTTCGTGATTCATGATGGTGATCCTCTTGTTTGCTTTAGCACCCAGAGGGATGCCTCTGCAGACACCATGCCAGCAGACCCTGCCCCGCGCTTGCGCGGAATGTATCGCACTGTATCCGCGACGCCCTGCTTACGCAGCCATACAAAAAAGCCGCCCGCAGCAAACAGACCCGATACATAAAAATGGTTTTCTGTATCTGTCGCCATTGATGACCTGATGAGGAGATACCCGAATGATGCGTCAAAATTTATTGCTCACTCTGTTCGCGCTGACGTCTGGCTGCACCTGGGCCGCGCCGTTAAGCGGGCTGAGTGCCGCGGATGTTAACGGCCCTGCCGCCGTCGCACCGCTCGAACAAACGCAGCCCCCGGCGAAGCTGATTGTCGATCCGCCGCTGGCTGGCCCGCTAAGTAAAGGCGCGGTCTTTATTCAATACCGTACAGAGAACATGCGCATCGAACCCGTATTCGGACCCGAAGCGCTAAAAGTGACACCGCGCATCGGCCATATCCACGTCATCGTGGATGACAACCCCTGGCACTGGGCCGACGCCAGCGGTGAGCCTGTCATTCTGGTGGGACTCCCCGCAGGGCATCACAAGGTGACCATTATTCTTGCCGACCCAACCCATAAGCCTGTTGACCGTCAAACCATCGAATTCACCGTGCCGCCGCATGCTGCGGTTATGCACTGAACACAACCCCTTACCTATTTTTGAGGATTTGAACCATGAAAACATTACTGATTGCTGTTCTGACCTTCTCTGCTGCCATGGCTTCTAGCGCTTTCGCTGCCCAGGAAATTAACCAGCCTCAGGGGCTGCAAAAAATTGGCACCGTTTCCGACAGCAGCGGCGCAACGTCGCTCGCGGATCTGGAGGCGAAACTGCAGGCCAAGGCTGCCAAAGCAGGTGCAGGCGCGTTCCACATTACTTCTGCCGGGGGGAACAACACTCTGTCAGGCACCGCCGATATTTATCGTTGAGGCTTGACCATGAAAAAACTCTCTATTCATTCCCTGGCAGTGGGCCTGCTGCTGGCTACGGCCAGTGGTACGGCGCTGGCGAATACTAAAACCGTGGTGCTGGTGCATGGCGCTTTTGCCGACGGCAGCAGCTGGAACCGGGTTATCGACCAACTGCAACGTCAGCATACCGAGGTCATTGCCGTTCAGCTGCCGCTCACGTCGCTGAAAGAGGATGTCGCCGCCACCCAACGCGCCATCGCCCGGGCTAACGGCGATGTGGTGCTGGTGGGGCACTCCTGGGGCGGCACGGTGATCAGCGAGGCGGGCAACGATGCGCGGG
>Ga0256408_1001257_pt1 | contig 14251 bp, 12 predicted proteins | sample PhyAR1_FD_185998 | JGI IMG/M metagenome (GOLD analysis project Ga0256408, IMG submission 185998) | Leaf surface microbial communities from alfalfa plants in UC Gill Tract Community Farm, Albany, California, United States - DLSL A.R1 | ecosystem: Host-associated > Plants > Phyllosphere >...
GTTGCCTCAATGCAACCCGAATCATTTCGGGTATAGATCACGAGGGTGTCGTTTTGCTCACACTCGTCACTCAAATCCTTAACATATTGCTTCTATCTAATGTTTTACTCTTTTGAGCCGAAGCTGAACATGCTTTCGTCACAAAAGACGCGGTTTTACACGTTAAAACTGCGTAAACGGCGAAAAAATCGTCTTATTAGGCATTCAGCACCATACGCTTGAGTCCGTGGCTAAAAAGAGTAGACCCGTTTTTTATAAGGATAGCGTGGCTGTAAAGCAAGAGCTGATTATCTTATGAGGAAAGATTTTCACCTTTTTTTGCTTTTGTTATCTGGTTTATCTCTATTGGGCCGATTTTTTGTAGGGATTCATCGCGAGGTAAAATCATTCGCCAGCGTATTCTGCGCTTTATCACGGAACCCGCTAAATTAATTCTGTGATCCCCATACCGTTTTTCCGTTCCTTTCCTAAACTGATTAATGGGCACTGCTGCGGAGCGTAAACAGTAAACTTACATCCTGCATCCTGCCGACGTTGATAATAACCATCGTGGTTTAGCTTGATGACACTGGTCGGGCTAAGGTTATCTGGCGAAAAAATAGAAAGGCACCGTTATCTCATCGCTGATGCTTAGCTAGAGAAGATGCCGGGAGGAGATCATGATTAATACCGTCGCGCTATTTTGGGCGCTGTTTTTTGTGTGCGTGATTAACATGCTGCGCTATTACTCCTCGTTGCGTGCGTTGCTGGTGGTGTTGCGTGGTTGCGATCCCCTGCTTTACCAATATGTTGATGGCGGTGGTTTCTTTACTTCGCACGGACAGCCGAGCAAACAGGTGCGTTTGGTGCGTTATATTCAGGCTCAGCGCTATCTTGATCACCATGACGATGAGTTTATTCGCCGCTGCGAACGGCTACGCCGCCAGTTTATTTTAACCAGTGGGCTATGCGGTTTGGTGGTGGTTAGCCTTTGTGCCATGGCCGTTTGGTATTAACTCTTATGGGGGCTATTGGCGCAGCAGGATGTTGCCGAAAGGTAAAAGTGAAAAATAATGATTGCAGGCACGATGCACATTGATTAGTTTGAAAAGGTATTCAATTTTAGGAAATCCTAACGTGCAAGCAGTTAACCTCCAACTCAGCCTCCTTCTCCTTATCATCTAGGTGGCCTGCACGCATTCAAATTTCACAAGGCCGCCGGAAGGGCGGCCTTGTTGTTTCTAGCACCCTCCGGCAGCATTTATTCAACACCGGAGCATCAACATGAAGTTCAGCATTTTTACCTCCTCTCGGAGGTTCGCATGAGTCAGCAGTGGTCATCTCGAATTGGGCATATTTTGGCTGCCGCAGGCTCTGCGATTGGCATTGGTGCTATTTGGAAATTTCCTTATGTGTCTGCCACCAACGGCGGCGGCGCGTTTCTGATCGTATTTCTGGTGTTCAGTTTTACGCTGGGTCTGGCCGTATTCATGGCGGAGACGCTGCTGGGCAGCCATACCCGCGAGGGCGTGGTAAAGGCATTTAAACAACTGGCAGGTCGTCATTGGGGCTGGGTTGGCGTGTTAGGCGTGACGTGCTCATGGTGCATCTTCAGCTTTTATAGCGTAGTCGGCGGTTGGACGGTGGGATACACGTTCATGGCGGCGGCGGGCAAGCTGAATATTACCGACTCAAGCCAGCTGAATTCGCTGTTTACCGATTTCATTAGCAATCCGTTTCTGCCGGTAATCACTCACCTGCTGTTTGCGGCATTGACCTGCTATGTGGTGTTAGGCGGCGTGCAGCGCGGCGTTGAGAAATCGGTTAAGATCATGATGCCGCTGTTATTTTTAATCATGCTGGTATTGATTGTGGTGGGTATGACGCTGCCGGGATCGAGCGCTGGGCTGAAGCTGTTTTTGTATCCTGATTTTAGCCATATGAGCGGAAAAAGCGTTTTGGATGCGCTGGGGCTGGCATTTTTCTCTCTGTCGATTGGCTTGGGCATTCATGTGACCTACGGGGCTTACTTGCCAGATAGCAAAGGCATTGCGCGCTCAAGCGTTTGGGTGGTTACGCTGTCGTGCCTGGTTTGTGTGCTGGCGGGCTTAATGATTTTCCCTGCGTTAAGCTCGGCGGGGCTGGATCCTGCCGCAGGCCCTGGATTGACGTTTATGACTATGCCTGTGTTCTTCGCGCATTTGCCCGGTGGTGCCGTATTGGCCGTCGCGTTCTTCTTGCTGTTGTTGGTGGCAGCGCTGTCTTCGTCGATTTCTCTGCTGGAAAATATCGTTGCCTTTACTCAGGGACGCTGGGGTTGGTCGCGCCGTAACGCGAGCCTGATTATCACCGCGAGTATTATGCTGGCGGGTATTCCTGTGACCTTGTCGTTTGGTGAATTAAGCGGTTTTACGCTGGGTGGCAAAACGCTGTTTGATGTGCTGGACTTCTTAACCTCGAATCTGATGATGCCGCTGTTCGGTATTATTATCTGCTTAGTATTTGGTTGGTCGCCGCGTGCCGCAACGCTGATACCAGAGGATATTTCTCCTTTCTGGCGCGCTAGCCTGCGTGTCACTTGGCGCTACATTGGCCCGCTGTTTATCGGCGTGATTTTGGTGCGAGGGCTGATGTAAGGTCGCGCGAATCACGTTGCTGTTGAGATGAGGCACGACCTAGCGCGTGGCTCATCTTATTTCTCGTTAGTCTGACATGAGTTTGGTTGAAGTTTGTCGCCGCTAATCTGAGCATGACAGACAGGCGTTAATACGCCGTAATCATTGATGCTTTGCCATGAAATGAAACATGGGCGGTTGTTTTCGCATCCCGTAAAGCGTTGCTGTTCAAAGGGAGCTAGCATGATAGCTGCATCGTTGGGGAGATTATTGACTTTCAACTGGCTGAGCGTGATGTAATAAGGCGAAGGATTCCTCACCTGCCATGCTCCGTTTGTATGTGACCATTCCAGTTCTTGCCAAGCGTCTACCGCACCTTTTCTTAAACTTTCAGGGCGATAAAATAATTTCATGCGGGATTTTACCGCAATTTGCAGGCTGTTTGACGACGCTTTTCCTGCGGGGATCGCGGCGATATTCAAATGGAATAGGCTTTCTCGATCGTTGGGAAAATTACCGCCGCTGCGAATAATACGGATTTTATTTGAATCACCCGAAGAGATAGGAAATAACGGCGGGGTGGTGATAAACGGCGCATTACCGCTCTCTTGGGTCACTTTGGTATTCACCAAATAGGTATCCGAACTGGTGTTTTTAACTTCAAAGGTGATGGAGTCCGCGCTCTCGGGGTAAATAAAGCGCGTACCGCCGATAACCACTCCAGCGTGGGCAGTGAGGCTGACCGTCAGTGATGAAATGAATAGAGCAGCGTGAATATTCATTATTGATAGGTCATGGTAAAGGTGACGCTGGCGTTCGCTGGGCCTGCGGTTACCGGTATGGCGTAGGCGGAATACTGGGCGTAAAAATCGAGCGTGGCGGTATCATTACCAGATACTAGAGGATAAACACTGCTGTCATTGTTGACCGGAATTTGCGTTTTATTCTTATCCATAATATAAATTCCCAAGCCTGTTGCCGCCCCTACAGTAGCATCGAGTTTCACCAGCGGGCTTCCTGCAATGGCTGATTGCCCATTGAATTTAACCGCTACACCAGTCACCTCTTGCCCGCAGGCTTTGAGGCCAATACTAAAACGGACTGGTCGAGGCACGTTTCCAAGCCGATAAAATTGTTTGGCTGCCACATTCCCCATATCGACGTTGAGCTCAGTGGTATCTACTATGCAAGTGTTGTTGTGGATATCCCCCATAATATTGATGGTGCCCTGTTCACTATCAGAAGCTAGGCTAGTGCCTGAAACTATTACCAGCGTCAGTAAGCCACAATGAAACACATGCATATTGGATTGCATCATTGGTAGTCCATTGAAAAATATAAAACGGCGGAGCCATTCCCCGGTTTAACCGGTATCTGCGTGGCCTGATAGCGAAGTGAGAACGGCAGTTTATTATTACCACTGGCATGAAGTGCATAGCGCGTGGCATTAACGCTGTTCAGCGCAATAGGCCCGTTGTTATCCAAAACCTGTACCACCACGCCGACGGCTAAATCGCCGCTGCCGCTGGTGTCCGTTAATGCAAGCTGGGTGGGATCAGACCCAAACTGTGTACCGTTAAACGTGACACCCGCGCTGCTGACATTCGGTGAACATTTACTAAGCTGAATATTAAAAGGTACGGCGGTCGTCACGCTGCCAACGGATTTAAATTCAGCCGCTGAGAATGAGCCGATGGTAACCGTTTGATTTTTGCTATCGGTGCTGATATCACAGCTTTCCTGAAGCACTGTGCCGGTCATAACTATGCTAGTGTGGCCAAGAGACGCGCACAGGGGAGCTGAAAACATCGCTAGCAGCATAATAAGCGTAGAGGTATGCATGGTTTCTCCTTAGGCGAAGTCAACGCGAATATAGGCCTGAGCCTGAAATTGCCCCGCTGAAGGAGGATTTCCCGTAGTGCTAACTGGTTGAGCTTTAAACGTTACGTTGGCTTCATATTTATCATCGATATGAAAAGGAATTAATCCCGTATTAGGCAATACCAGATGACCGTTATCGTCGATAATTTCTATGCCAATATCAGGATTGTTAGTTTTAATTGCGTCGGGATAATTGTTAGATATTTCGCTTTGGAAGCTAATAGTTAAATTAGTGTAAGCATTAACATTATTGCATTTCATCGAGGCTTTAATATCTTTCGCTATATAACCATTAGGTTTCTGGCCTTTAGTGGCGAAGTCACCAGACCATATCTTGCCAAAATCAACAGTAATAATTTGCCCCGCGTTAACTTCGCAGTTTTGCGGCACGGTGATTTGTCCGCTTACCCAAACGGATGACATGGGCAAAGAACTATAGCTTCCCGGTTTCGTTGTACTATAAAGATCAATAACTTTAGTATTCCCAATTTGAATTGCGCCAACGAATGGCTTGGTGATATAAAGCCATAATAATCCCTTACTACCAGACGAAAAATAAGAGTCGGCATTTGCTCCGCACACGTAGCTTACGCTTGCATATGACTGTTTAGATGATTCGTTATTGATATCATGAAATGGAGTCGCTACATATTGACTTAGCACCCCACCAATCCAAATTAATGTAGATACTTCTAAATAACCATTAATTTTATAAAACTGTAATGTTCCATCTGTGTGACCTATTGAAAGAGTGCTAGATGCTTTATAATATATATCTAAGTTAACGCCTGCTTTTTTTTCTTTTACAGGATCGCAATCGCAAGTCGCAGTATATCTATTTCCTGAGTTCCAATTATAAGCGCGAGGGAATAGATAACCTGGTTGATTACCTTTAGGATCAACAACGGTGATCATGCCGAAATTGTCGTAATAATTATAAGTGCCATTATCGGCGGTGCAAGCTCCGGTATAGGCTTTGACTGCCGGTGTTGCGCCAATAATAAAAATAAAACTCAATATTATTTTTTTAAATATTGAAAAATTAGAGAGCATTTTCATTATTGGCATTCCGCTTTGAATTGGGTAAGAGGTTTATTCATTTCACTTTCCGGCAGCTGATAATGCGCTTTGCATTGCTGGCTTGTGCCGTCGCCCCATTGCACCTGTAAATCACCACTTAATGGCATGCTGAGCATGTAGGCTTGGCCATCGTCGCCGACGATAGCGGCATCTTCACTATCGCTGCGGCTGACGGTGGCACCAAAGGGCACCGGTTTGTTGTGGTAGAGCAAGGTAACCAGCGCGCGCAGGCCGGTGTGGGCTCTGAAATCGGCCACCACCAACGCCCCTTCGCTGGGCACCACGTTCACCACCGCGTTGTCGAGATCGACTTTGTCGCTCAGCGTATTGGTATCTAGCGCAATGCGATTTTGCCGGTAGGTGGTGGCGTAAGGCACCACGGCATAACCACGCCAATCGGTTTTTACGCCGGTGCTGTTTTCTACGTCCACGTTTGCAGCGCCCGGCACTTTAATTAGCACGTTAGTGCCGCTGAGCGGCTGGCTTAAGGTTATGCCGTTAGCATGCGCAACGATTCCGCCGCTCATGCCATAGTTCACCTGCTGATAGCCACTGCTGTAGTTGTAGCCAATATTGCTGTTGCCGTAGGTGCCTTGGTAGTTCAACGAGGCATTGCCATTGGTACCCTCGCCTTTATTGGCGTAGCCCTGCTGTACGGAGTAGCTAAGGTTATTGTCTTTCAACAGCGTGCCGCTGAGGCCCGCGTTCTGTTGCATCTTGCCGTGGTTATCGGTGCTGTTGTTATAGGTGGCATAGGCGTTATTCGGCGAGCTGTACACATCGCTGTTGTCAGCGCCACCCGGTGAAAGCCATTTTCCGATTGGCACGGAGAAATTAATGGCAACCTGCTGATCCGCTTTTGGCTGGTCCTGTGATTTGTTGTAGTTCCATGAAATGCTGTAATTAACGTCGTGATAGTTACCGCTATAGCCTATCTGAACAACGCTGTCGGTTTCACTCGTGTTCCAGTAGCTTTGCTGGCTACCCGTGACGTAAATTGAGCCATTGCTCCCCACTTGCTGGGAAATATTGACCTGTATTTTCCCGCGTTTGTTGTAATAAAGATCGTAGTAATCCGTCCAGTCAGGCTCTTCATCCTGTTTGTCGTCTTGAGTATTGTAACCGCTCATGCGGGAATAGGTGGTTTCATCCAGCGTATAGAAGCCTTCCGTTGAATAACGATAGCCCATGAGCTGGAAGTTGGTTCCCGTTGAGTTTAATGATTTAGCGTAGAGAAAACGCAGTGACTGTCCTGTGTGTTGGCTATCATCTGCCAGCGTGCTGCTGGCTTGGGTGATATCAACAGACAGCGCTCCAACATCTCCAAGATTTAGACCCACTCCTAATGCTTCAGACTGGTAGTTATCCGAGTGTTGTAATCCTCCGTAGGCGGAAATTCCGTATGGTAGCCCCCAGATTATCGTGGCCTGAGCAAACTTACTTTTGTCTTGATCTTGGTTATTGGAATGGTATTGGCCGCCAGTCACCGCGTACTTCACTCGGCCTTCGCGCTGCAATAGCGGTACGGCGGAATAGGGTACGGAGTAAGTCGTTTTGCTCCCATCGGCTTCTTCAATCTCAACGTCCATATCACCGCTGGAAGATGTTGGATAGAGGTCGTTGATTTCAAACGCCCCCGCTGAAACATAGGTTTGATAGATAACATAGCCGTTTTGCTTCACGGTCACTTTAGCGTGGCTTTTAGCGATGCCGCGCACCGTTGGGGCAAAACCGCGCAGACTGTCTGGCAGCATATTATCGTCAGAGGCGATTTGTACGCCGCGAAAACCAAGGCTGTCGAATATGTCTGATGGTGTATAGCTGTCACCTATCGTGAGTTCGCCTTTGAGCGGAATGATGCTGCGTTGCACATAGGTGCTAATATGCTGCCACTCATGGGTGCTGTCGCCAGAATTACCGCCGTTATAGGTGCCGCTTGAATAGTCATGCACCCGCCACGGGCCAACGTTGAGATTGCTTTGTAGATTGAGATAATAATTATTACTGACGTTGTCGCCCCAGCTATTGCTGCCCGTAAAGTTATAGTTAAGCATCAGGGCATTGATGCCGTCATCCCACTGCTCGGGTGGAATATAACCGCGTGCGCTTTGCTTTAATGCGGCCTGCGGTAGGGAAATATCTAGGCGTAATTGTTTGATGTTGAAATCTGCGCGTGCGCCGGGAAAACTGTCTGCCAATGAAACACAGGTATCGGCAGGTAGTTTCTCCAGATCGGGCGCGGCTTTAAGGTTTACACCCATATCCCCTAAACGCTTACTGGTTAGGCAGGGGATAGTTTTATTTTTCTCGCTTGGCGATGCGATAAAATTAATCTCCTCGGTGGAGAGCAGGGCATCGTTAAGATAGAGATCAACAAGGTATTTTCCCGGAACTTGGCTATTATTTTTTTCAAAGCGAGATAAATCTGCCACGGCCGATGGATCGTCAGATAAAAATGCAGGATTGAAGTAATTATTAGCCATGGCAAAACAGGGAAACAGCGCCAATGGCAAAACGCCAGCTGCCTGTGCAACCGCACAGGCAACACCGCTCAGAGAAGAATCCATTCTCCGTGGCATGAATTACTCCATCACGCTTTTTTGGGTGGCGGAATTTGCACCGAAATCACTGACCGTTTGGAAGGTGATTTCCCCCTGTGTGTTATCAGGAAGGGTTAACGTGGTGCTTTCCATTGGCGACACCATCGTATTCGGGATCTTTTGGCTCCCGGCCTTGAACTGCACCAGCGTGACATAATAAGGCGTTGGATTTTTGATGACGAGCTGACTACCGCTGCGATGGAAACGCAAATAAGCCGGAGCGTCCACAGATTTCATTGGTAGATTTTTGGGGCGCATAAACAGCTTGATTCGGTTGAGGACGGCTATCTGTAACGTATTGCTATCTTTAATGGGCGATTTTGCTGCCGGTATAGCTTTCACGTTTAGCCAGTAGACGGTCTCACGATCGTTTGGCAATGTTTTACTGCCGATATATGCAATACGCAGCGTATTTTCACTTTCTGGATCGATAGCGAATAACGGTGGAGTGATCACAAAATCACTGGTTTTAACTTCTTTGTCATTTTCGACCCATGTTTGAATTAAAAAAGTCCCTTTCTCATCTGAGTTTGTGATAGGCATTGACGCTTGATTGTTGCCTATTGGGTAAATCAGGCGCGTTCCCCCCAGCGCAACACCACCCGCAAAGGCGTTTGGGCTGGCAAGCAAAGGGAGAAATAAGAGCGAAGTTAGCAAGAATTGTTTTGTGGAATTAAACACATTAGCCTCAGCGTTATTCATATCAGTGGTCTTAAGGTGGCAAAGGAAAAGTGCTCGCCGCTGTTGCACGCCTATCTCTCTGCGCAAAAAAAATGTTATTGATAAAGCACGATGAAATTCGCGGTGACACTCGCATCGCCAGCGATGGGGAGTTGTTCCGTCGCGCGATATTTAGCGATGAAGTGCAATACGTTAGTGCCGTCTATTAGTGTCTTATAAGCACGTGGCGCACTGTTTGGGACAATCAAATTGCTTTGTTCGTCATAGATACCCAGTCCAACCCCTTGTGCCGTACCTGGTCCGTTAGCGACGGCAAAGACGAGGGGATCGTGAATATCGGACGGTCCTTGAAAAGCAACCCCGGCGGATTGGCTCACTGAAATATCACAGTCGGTAAGTGTTATCGTGAAGCCAACAGGATCGACCCAGCTGCCGACACCCGTGAAAGCACCAAGTCTGATCTGACCCATCGACACTTCTTGTTCAATACTGCTGGTATCTACCGCACAGGCGGCATTCACAACGGTGCCTTGAAAGTGCACGCTGCCGCCGTCAACCGCTGTGATGCTTTGAGACAATGCCACCGAGGAAGTGAGCAACAGACAAACACCTGAAACCCAGACTGTTGGCTTGAACGAAAAATAATTCATCGGCGGTATTCCATGACGAAATCTACTAATAGAGCGCCATCCTTAGCGCATTACTCATCCTTGGAGGCTTGAGCGTGATTAATTAGGAATAGGTCACGTTAAAAGTTGCAGTAGCTTCAACATCGCCTGGGGTGACGGTTGTTTTCGTTGTGATATAGTCAGCGGTGAAAGCGAGAGTATTTTCACCGTTAATTAATGCCAGAGGTGTTGAGGCTGTGCCTAGCCCGATAGCAATACCTTTGGCGTCATAAATCTGAATGCCTACCCCTGATGCTGAACCTGGACCACCGGCGTTGTCTAACGCTGTTGCAAGGCCTGCTGCGGCTGTTCCGTTAAAAGTCACGGATGCATTACTAGCTACGGTGATATCGCAATCTTTCAGAGAAATGGAGAAGGGAACTTTCTGATTAGCCGCAGTGCCGACGGTTATGGAACCTGCGGCGCCAAAGCGAGCGGTGCGAACCTGGCCCATTGTGACGGTCTGTTCAATGGAGTTGTCATCAACGGCACAGGCAGCATCGATAACAGTGCCTTTGAAGTGTACAGTACCACCGGTGACTGAAGTTGACGTTGGGGCTGCCATTGCAGAGCCAGATAAGATAATAAAAGAAGCGGCAAAAAGGGTGGATAATTTGAATGGGGTGGTCATAAATTAATAGTCCTTTAGATGACATGTTATTACGTTTGTTTTCTTCCATACAAGCAGCCGTAGTAATAGATATTTAATAATATTATATCTAAGATTAGTCTGCATTTGGTCTAAAAAGTATCGCGCTGAATTTATGATATATACACAAGTAAAAGTATCCATTACTGGTTGGTTTTATTTTTTAGTGTCGTATGCCATTATATTAAATTGTTAAACTTTCATTGGTGATAATTATGAAAGGCCTAGGTGATGAGCCTTTTCTCTATGGTTACCCCATTCAGTTGAAAAAGCCTGTAGATGATATAGAACAATTAATAACGTGTTTGCAACCCGTATCTTTGAGACTTACTTTAAATAAAGGTAAGTCAATTAATCTGATCACTTCCACAAATGAAAATAAGTATGAAAAAGAATGCGTGGTTATTTTATTAGTTAAAGGAGAGATCGATTTATGGAGTGTTGTTACGGATAGGCGGCTTGTGGCTGTCTTTCAGGCGCCAGCGGTGTTTGGTTTGATGGGTTCATCTTTTCGTAATGAAATTTATAAAATTACGCCTAAATCTGGTTGTGAAGTATATTACCTTTCACGTGATGTCGCGCTTGACAGGATAGCGAAGCAGGGACTTATTCGGGAGGTATTGAGTTATTATTCTTACATGAGTGACTACCAAACTCGTAGTAGCAATTTACTGATTAACAGAACATCATATGAAATAGTCTGTGCGCTGTTACAGGAAATTAATGCGATTCCATATGAGAAGAGAATAAAAATTAGCGTCATTAATTATATTCTCGTTCGTAGTAAGTTAGCTAGGAGTGGCGTGGCAAAGATATTATCTGATCTTCGTTTTGGTGGGTATATTGAAATCCAGTATGGAAAACTCAAAGGAATATTGAAACGATTTCCTTGTGTGTATTAATATCGCCAGATAATCAAAGTTAAGCTATTTTGTGATGAATATTAAATCCCATTTTTGAACATCAATATTACTTTTCAAATTTTACTCATAGTAATACATAGCCATTGGGTTAGGGCTTTATCGTTTTTTGATACGCTAAATGCTTAGCAAAAAAAACACCGAAGGTTTTTCCTTCGGTGTTTTTGTCCTCTGTGCTCTAGCTATCCGAGCCGCAATTTGCATTCAGGATAGAGGGCATCAGATTATCGTTTAAACCACGAATGTCAGTGCCAGCCAATACAAACCACCAGAAAGCACAATCGCGACTGGTAAGGTAAGAACCCATGCCAGCAGAATGCTTTTGATCGTTTTACTTTGTACACCGCCGCCGTCCACAATCATGGTACCTGCAACCGCAGAAGAGAGAACCTGAGTGGTGGAAACCGGCATACCTGTGTAGCTTGCTACGCCGATTGAGATAGCGGCAGTCATCTGCGCAGAAACGCCTTGCGCGTAGGTCATGCCTTTCTTACCAATCTTCTCACCGATGGTGGTCGCTACGCGACGCCAGCCAACCATGGTACCCAGAGACAGCGCCAGAGCCACTGCAACGATAATCCACATCGGTGCATACTCAACGGTCTCCAGCAGGTCTTTACGCAGGTCGTTCAGGAAGCGCTTATCCTGAGCGTCGGTTTCTGGCAACTTGGCAACTTTACCCGCAGTATCGGCAACACACATTAGCAAACGACGCATCTGATTACGTTGATCAACGGTCAGCTCATCGTAGCGTTGCAGGTTGTTCAGCAAGGCTTTGCTGTGGTCGATAGCAATCAGTGCGCGTGAAGAATCACAATGGAAGTCATTGTTGCCGGTGCTTGGCGCAACGGGCTGGTGTTCTTCAATGCCAACGATATGCGGCAGTGCTTCCTGATGCTTCTGATAATACTGTTCCAGATGCGTGATGGCATCGCGGGTGCGGGTGATGTCATAGCCAGTGGCGTCCATGTTAACCACAAAGCCGGCCGGAGCCACACCAATCAATACCAGCATCAACAGACCAATGCCTTTCTGACCATCGTTAGCGCCGTGAGAGAAACTCACGCCGATAGCCGACAGGATCAGGGCAATACGCGTCCAGAACGGTGGCTTACGTTTGCCATCAATCTTTTCACGCTCAGCAGGCGTCATATGCATACGGCGGCGCTTTTTCGTGCCGCTCCAGTAACGACGCAGTACAAACACCATCAGCCCGGCCAAAACCAGACCAATGAGTGGGGAGAGAATCAACGATAGGAAGATTTCCAGCATCTTCGGAATGTTGAGCGCATCCACCACGGAAGTGTCGGATATCAGTGCGTTTGTCAGTGCAATACCGATAATCGCGCCGATTAGCGTGTGAGAACTGGAGGCCGGCAGACCAAAATACCAGGTGCCGAGGTTCCAGATAATCGCAGCTAGAAGCAGAGAGAACATCATTGCCAGACCGTGAGTCGAGCCCACGTTCAACAGCAAATCTGTTGGGAGGAGGTGCACAATTGCGTAGGCGACGCTGAGGCCACCCAACATCACACCTAAGAAGTTGAAAACACCCGCCATAACGACCGCGATCTGCGAGCGTAGTGCACGAGTATAGATAACTGTTGCGACTGCGTTTGCTGTGTCGTGGAAACCATTGATGGCTTCATAAAACAAAACAAACATCAGTGCGAGGACTAACATAAGGCCAGTGTGAAAATCCAGCCCTGCAAATAGATGTAGCATAAGCGTTACGCCAGTTAGTGGTCATGAACGCGGCGCATTATCTGCGAGAACGCGTGCTGGGGAAAAGCAAAATATGACGTTTTTTTGATTTGTTTACATTGGTTATCAATACATATCTCGGATTAGTCCTATCATTTCAGTATGTTGAGTGAATATCTTCAGATTAATTTTTTCTTACACTGGCAGTGAAGAATTACCCCGTTTACAATCCCCCGCCGCTGGTCTGGGATTATTTCGGCATTTATTACCAGATTAGCTCATATTGGAAAAATCGGTATTAACGTTCGCGGTTGCGTTTAAAACCGTGAAACAAGAGGTTATGTGTGGAAAATTTCGATGTAGTGATCGTTGGCGCTGGTGCCGCCGGCCTGTTTTGTGCTGCTCAGGCAGGGCAACTTGGTTTGCGTGTGTTAGTGGTTGATAACGGCAAAAAAGCAGGACGCAAAATCCTGATGTCGGGTGGCGGTCGCTGCAACTTTACTAATATGTATGCCGAACCTGCGGCCTATTTGTCTCAGAATCCACACTTCTGCAAATCAGCGTTGGCGCGCTATACCCAATGGGATTTTATCGAGTTGGTGAGTCGCTACCAAATCGCTTACCACGAGAAAACATTGGGCCAGCTTTTTTGCGACGACTCCGCCGAGCAGATCGTGGACATGCTGCTAAAAGAGTGTGAGCTGGGGCAGGTGGTTATTCGTTTACGCAGTGAAATCTTAAACGTTGAGCGGATGGAGAACGGCGAGTTTTCCCTCCAGCTAAACGGCGAGCAGGTTAACTGCCGATCGCTGGTGATTGCCAGCGGCGGCCTCTCTATGCCAGGTCTTGGCGCGACGCCTTTCGGTTACAAAATTGCTGAGCAGTTTGGCCTTAAGGTATTGCCAACGCGTGCGGCGTTGGTGCCGTTTACGCTGCATAAACCGCTGTTAGATCATCTGCAAACGCTCTCGGGTGTGGCTGTTCCTTCGGTTGTGATCGCCGAATCTGGCACCAGCTTCCGCGAAAGCATTCTCTTTACCCACCGTGGTTTGTCTGGCCCTGCAATTCTTCAGCTTTCCAGCTATTGGCAGGCTGGTGAGAAAGTGACGATTAATCTGCTGCCGGATTGCGATCTGACAGCTTTTCTTGATGCAGAACGTATTGAGCATCCGAATCAAAGTCTGAAAAATACGCTAGCAAAACAGCTGCCTAAACGTTTAGTTGAGTGCTTACAAACTTTAGGGCAAATCCCTGACGTCACGCTGAAACAGTTAAATGCTGCGCAGCAGATGCAGGTGGTGGAAACCCTACAAGCTTGGCAGGTGATCCCAAACGGCACTGAGGGATATCGTACCGCAGAGGTGACGCTAGGCGGCGTTGACACCAATGAGCTGTCGTCGAAAACTATGCAGGCGCACAAAGCTCCGGGGCTGTTCTTTATCGGCGAAGTGGTAGACGTAACCGGCTGGCTAGG
>Ga0256408_1001260_pt1 | contig 14234 bp, 14 predicted proteins | sample PhyAR1_FD_185998 | JGI IMG/M metagenome (GOLD analysis project Ga0256408, IMG submission 185998) | Leaf surface microbial communities from alfalfa plants in UC Gill Tract Community Farm, Albany, California, United States - DLSL A.R1 | ecosystem: Host-associated > Plants > Phyllosphere >...
GAACTCGGGTGGAATCGGAGTGAAGAAATCTTCGAGGAACCGATCGAACCGGAAAACATCGCTGCTGAAAGTATGACGAAATGGCAAATCTTCAAAACGTACGTCATCTCGAACCCATGGATCTGGACGCTCTGTATCGCGAACGTCTTCGTTTACATCGTCCGAATCGGGATTGATAACTGGGCGCCGCTCTACGTCACGGAACACTTGCACTTCAGCACGGAGAGTGCTGTCAATACGATCTTCTTCTTTGAGATCGGCGCATTATGCGGCAGTATGATTTGGGGTTACGTGTCCGATTTACTGAAAGGACGCCGGGCGCTCGTCGCAGCGATCTGTCTCTTACTGACGGCCGTCGCGGTCCTCGGTTATCGTTACGGGACGAGTGAACTTATGATTTACGCGTCACTATTTGCACTCGGTGCGCTCATCTACGGACCACAGCTCTTGATCGGTGTCTCGGTCATCAGCTTCGCACCAAAACAAGCGACGACGGTCACGAACGGGATGGTCGGTACGTTCGGTTACTTGTTCGGTGATTCAATCGCAAAAGTCGGTCTAGCGAAAATCGCTGATCCGGAAACGAACGGTCTAACAATTGGTTCGGTTACGTTACACGGTTGGAGTGATACATTCGTCATCTTTAATGCCGCGTTACTGTTTGGTTTGATCGCCCTTGCGATCGTTGCCGTCGTCGAGGAGAAAAAGATTCGTCGCCTCGGACTGCTGGAGCGTCAAGCGGATAAGTTGAGTTCGTAACAGACACGAGCACCCTCGCCTTATTTAGGAGAGGGTGCCCTTTTTTAATGAGACAAATAAGCAAGCAGAAAACCTTCTTCCAGTTTAACGTGACGAATCGAGCGGTAACGGGCATGACGGAAAGGAAAATAGAAGGAGAAATCGACAGTCAAGAGTCGGTTTTCATAACGCAGATAAGGTGGACGAATGAGGTAGGTTTCATTAAAGGATTCGGTATCGTGAGGACAGACGTCAAAGACTTCGAATGTGATGGTACGTTTATCGACTGCCCGCAATTGGAGCGTCAATTCGACAGGTAAGTCGCGCTCTAGACCATAACGTGTCAACGGTACGGAGGCTTGAAGGTGAAGGTGAGTTGGTCGAATCGTGACACAGATATCTGTCAGCTCTGGAATTTCCTTTGTCAGCACACTTGCAAGGTCGTATTCATCAATACTTGTTGCAAGCGTAAAACGACGAAAGGTCTCAATTATATGGCGCCCCAGTTTCATGAAGTAAACTCCTCTCTTATGATTCTTAACCTTAGTATAACTGAATTATAACCTAATTATTCCATATTATCTTTTACTAAAGTAAATTAATCCCTATGAATTAGAGCTTCTTTTTAAAAACAATATGATTTACGCATGTTTTTGTATCGTTCAGGGAACGATTAAGCATGTCGATCTGTTGTATTTTTTGAAAGGAGTTTTTTGATGCCTTACTTATCTGGATTTCCATCATCTTATTGGAAACAAAGTGCCCCTGCTACTTCCTATCCAGCTTTGAATCAAGATGCCAAGCATGATGTCGTCATCATCGGGGCTGGGATTGCTGGACTTGTCACAGCGATGCAATTGACGGAACGGGGATACGACGTCGCCGTGATCGAAGCAGGCGACGTCGCTGCCGGCACGACGGGTTATACGACGGCTAAAGTTTCCTCACAGCACGGTTTGATCTATGACACGCTGATCCGAACCGTCGGCGAGGAATCAGCAAGACTCTATTATGAAGCGAACGAAGAAGCAATCACGTTTTTACGTCATCAAGTGGAACGGCTCGATATTGGCTGTGAACTTGAAAGGCAAGACGCCTATCTCTACGTTGCGAACTCAAAAGAGCAAGCGATGGAACGAGAAGTCCGTGCCTATGAACGCTTAGGGTTGAACGGTGGCGAGGCGACGGAAGAAGTCCGAAGTAAGTTGCCGTACGATGTCAAACGAGCGGTCGTCCTGCGCGATCAAGCGCAGTTCCATCCTGTGAAATATCTTCAAGGTCTTGCGGAACAAATCGTCCACCAAGGTGGGAAGTTGTATGAACAGACACGTGCCGTATCGCTCGAGTCGAACCGGACGCCAACTGTCATCCTTGAGAACGGTCACCGGATCGAGGCGAAGAAGGTCGTCATCGCGACCCATTTTCCGTTTCATGACTTCAAAGGCTTGTATTTTTCAAAACTCGAAGTCCATCGCTCGTATATCGTATCGGGTCATGTCGACGAGACGTTTCCGGACGGAATGTTCATAAGTGCTGATCAACCGAGTCGTTCTTTGCGTCACGCGCGGACAGAGGACGGTCGTCTGCTTGGTCTGTTCGGTGGTGAGAATCATTTATCCGGTCACGAGACAGAAACGATGCAACGGTATGAGCATCTTGCTGACTTTGCGAGAAGTGAGTTTCATGTCGAGTCGTTCGAACAATTCTGGTCAGCGCAAGACTTGATCACGCTCGATAAGATTCCCTATATCGGACAGATGACAGCGGGTGATCCGAACGTGTTTGTTGCGACCGGATTCGCGAAGTGGGGGATGACGAACGGTATCGCAGCCGGACTATTGTTGAGCGATTTATTGACGGGAACACCAAATCGTTTTCGTCATTTATTTGATCCGAACCGTTCGAAGCTAAAGACGAAGGATGCGACTCAGTTCGTCAAGAACAACGCGGACGTTGCGATCGAGCTCGTCAAAGGGAAGCTGACGAAAGCAAGTCGTCGTGCTGACGAGTTACAGCCGGACGAAGGAGGACTCATCACCCATCATGGCAAGACGGTCGGTGGATACCGGGATCCGGAAGGGAACCTTCATCTCGTCTCGACGACTTGTACCCATATGGGATGCGATACGAAATGGAATAAAGCAGAACGGTCATGGGATTGTCCGTGTCATGGTTCACGATTTGGTCCGACAGGAGAGGTACTAGAAGGACCAGCCGTCAACCCACTCAAATCAATCGATTAAGCAGAGGCACTTGTCTCTGCTTTTTTTTTTTATTTTAAAAATAATCCGGAGTCGATTTATAATATGTGATATAATTACCTGGTAACAAAAATATTTTAGCGCTAAACAATTAGAGTGCCGCTTTTGAATCGTGTTGTAGAGGCACCGTCACGACCACTGCTCACTGGTTTCATATTTAGTTTCACTATTTTACTTAGCGTCGTGAACGCTGAAACAACCCGAGGAGGAAGCACCACTATGAGTAAAGAAAAGATTGCCCAGCTGCGCAAACATGTGTCGCCTTTTGAAAAGGCAGACATCAAAGCCAGCGTCCGGCAGATGATCAACACGATCCTGCCATTTCTCGTCCTATGGTTTCTGGCATATCAGGCCCTGAAGCTATCTGTGTTTCTCGCGATTCCTTTGGCGATCCTCGCTGCTGGATTCGTCGTCCGGATGTTCATTATCTTCCATGACTGTACGCACGGTTCATTCTTCAAGAATAAGAAGGCGAATGCTATCGTCGGTACGATCACCGGGATTTTGACGTTATTCCCGTATGAGAAATGGAAGCGAGAGCATTCGATCCACCACGCATCAAGTGGAAATCTCGATAAGCGCGGTGTCGGTGACATCTGGGTCATGACGATTGAGGAATATATCGAAGCGTCACGCTTCACACGCCTCAAGTATCGTCTGTACCGGAATCCACTCGTCATGTTCGGTCTTGGACCGCTCTTGTTGATTCTCGTCTCGAGCCGCTTCAATCGGAAGGATGCTCGCAAAAAAGAACGCATCAACACACATGTCATCAATGCGTCGCTTATCGTCTTGTACGGTATCCTGATTTACTTCATCGGCTGGCAAGCCTTCTTGATCATCCAAGGAACGACGATGTTCACAGCAGGTGTCCTTGGAATCTGGTTATTCTACGTTCAACATACGTTCGAAGACTCGTACTTCGAGGATGAGAGTGAATGGGATTACGTCAAGGCGGCAATCGAAGGTAGTTCGTATTACGAGTTGCCGAAGGTCTTGCAATGGGTGACAGGAAACATCGGCTTCCACCATGTTCATCATCTCAGCCCGCGTGTCCCGAACTATCATCTCGAAAAAGCACACGTCTCGACACCACCACTTCAGAAGGCGACGAAGATTGGTTTATTCTCGAGCCTGAAGTCGCTTCGCTATAAACTATACGATGCGAAGAACAGAACGTTCGTGACGTTCCACGACATCAAACACCTCTTACGTGAACCAAAGACGTCATCGTTGTAAGGAACTGCACCTCGTCCACTTGGATGGGGTGTTTTTTGTTGTATTGGAAGCAAAAGAGGGAATCAACAGGTAATGAGAGAAAGATAAGTCCGCCTTTTGGCGTATGTTCACGATGAGCATCCATGGTAGGATGTACTAATAGAAAGGAGAGTGCAGGATGCGCCGAATACCCATTTCCGTTTATATAGGAGGAGCCATCTTACTTTCCTTATTCGTCTTCAGTTCGATGACGTACCAGCAACAATCCTTGATTCCGTTTTTGACGCAGCATATCCCACTCGATTGGGTGTATGCATTTTCCTTCGTGTCGTTCCATTATGAAGTTCCGATTAGCGTCGCATCGCTTGGACCTGCAGCGTTCCTTGAGTTTTTCATTCGGAAGGGAATGCACGCTGGATTGTTCTTCATTCTTGGAATCAGCATCGTATATTTCTTGCGTGGACGAGGATACACAGCATTACCAGCTGCCTTCTTTGCCTTTACGGCAGCGATGACGATTGGTGTCATGGATGAGTTCCATCAGCAATTGACGGGTGGACGAACACCGCTTGTAGGCGATGTATTGATCGATGGCAGTGGTGCATTGATTGGCATCGTATTGTACACAGCGATTCGTCTTTACTTAAAAGCTGATCGAATCGTGCGGGAGCAAGAACAACAGCATGCATGAAAATAACCCATCGTCTCAATCATCATGACTGAGGCGATGGGTTATTTTAGCGATTAGAACCGTTGTACCCATTCAATCTTATACTGAGTACGTCCGAATTCTTTTCTTAACATGTTGTCTGCTTTCTTTCGTGCTGCCGTGTGATCGCCTGCCCGGATGTTGAGTCGATCCGTATCAACGATCTCATCTCCGCGTAATACTTGATACTGGACGGTATAGTCCTTTTTTATTAAATTAAATAAACCCAAGAAAACCACTCCCATATTCTTCTTCCTATTAGTTATTATATGGTATTACAAATTTTTCTGCAATCAAAAAAAGTGACTTTTGTCCTACCTATCAATAAAAAAATAGTGGTTCGAACGACAGGTTGCTTTATTATGAGAATTGCGTATGAATGCTGAAAAATCAACAAAAATCGCTCTAAAATAGAATATGCGAAATTTTATTCCATATATAATGAATAATCAGGAAAAAAAGTTACGTTATCAAAGAATAGGTGAAAATATAAGTTATCTGAATATTCTTTTGGTATGTCAGGAAAGGATTCCCTTGGAACTTCGAGGGAATAACCGTTAAGATAAGAAGGAAGAGAAAACGGTGAATTACGTGATAGGTGAATTACGTGATAGATGAGGGAGATGACGTATGGAGCAGGAGACGAAAGAACGGATTGATCCCGCGCACCGGATCAGAAGAGCGGTGACCCGCAAAGAGACCGTCTACTTTAGTTTGTTGTTAAGCATCGCCATTTTGACAGTGGGTGGCATCATTGGGTTAATGTTTGAAACAGGGCAGCCCGGTATTTATGTGATGGTGGGTCTTGTGATCCTATTGTTAATACTCTGGCTACGGCAATGGCAACGGGTCTCCCGGATTCGAAGTGAAGGAGTTCGCTTGAGTGCCGAGCAGTTTCCAGAGTTGTTCGAGCAAATCCGTATACATACAGAACAGTTGCAACTATGGCGGATGCCAGAAATCTATTTCCAAGATGACGTAAAACGACCGCACGTCATTGGCCTATTCCAAAAGTATTTGATTGTCCTACCGACGTCGTATCTAGAATTGACAGAGATTCGTCGTTTCCGATTGTTACTTGAACTGGCACGAATCAAACGGAACCATCAGGAAAAGCAAATCTTACTATGGATTGGCAGTTGGATTCCGTTTTTACGTCCGGCTTACATGCGGGCATGTGCTCGGACCCGTCACCAGATGGTCCTACCACTTGTTTCGCCCTTATACGCGCGACAAGCCATGTTTGAGGATGTGCTCGGACCAACACTTCTAGCAACGACAGATACAGCTATCTACGTCGAGGAGAAACGGCAACAACGGACGTTTTCTATATTATTGTATGAAGCGTTACGAACCGAACTTTCTTTACTCGAAAGGTTGCACTTAACGGGTGAGCCAATCGAACGTCCGCGCCCACTCTTTCGATATGGTCAAGGCTTCGTCGTCGCAGGTAGCATTCTAATGGCAATATTCCTCGTTAGCACGACGGCAGGTATGCTGTTAGACGAAGGGGCGATTGAGGCAAAAAAAGAAACGAGTGACGAGAACGTCACGACGAAGACGAATGGTCAGGATCTCAACGAGACGGAGTTGATGGCAGCGATTCAAAAAGGGAAGCTCGAAGACATACATCGACTGATTCCGGAAAGTGATATGAAGGCAGTCGATGCCGATGGCGATACGGCGTTGCATTATCTCGGGTACCGGAAATCGAGCACAGGACTCGAATCGGTCTTTAAGGAATTGCTTGCAGCAGGCAGTGATGTCGATGCTGTCAATGAGTTCGGCGAACGACCGTTCATTACGGCAGTCTTTAGTAACAACGATGAACTCGTCGACCTATACTTGAAGCGAGGCGAAATGGTCAATCAACAAGATGCCGACAAGTTCACGCCTCTTCATCATGCTGTTGAAGGGGAAGGGAAAGAGACCGTCAAGCTCTTACTCGAGCATGGTGCTGATCCGTCGATCAAAAACGCGGATGGCTTTACGCCACTTATGTTGGCACAAGAGTATGAACTTGATGAAATCATTGAGCTGTTGAAGCAAAACTCAGCGCAGACACTATAACACAACAACCGCAAGCGTTCTCGAACGAATCGAGAAGACCTGCGGTTGTTTTTTGTTCGTATTAGTTTGGAAGCTTTGATGTATCGACGATGCGACTTTCAATGTTGTAGTTGACTTGACCGAGTGACTTCGTGAAATCACGCAGGTTTTCCCAGTCAGAGAGACCGAGGTCCGTGACGCGACCTGCTTTGTAAGCCGTCTCGAATGGTGTGAGACCATCGCCACCTTTAGCTGTGAAGGCATTTGTTGCGATGACATACGTCTTCGCTGGATCGATGACTTCGAATGTGCCATTATTGTTGACTTCCATCTTTGTGACGCGTTCACCGGTCGCTTTTGTGCTATCGTATTCGAATTTCATACCAGAGACATGGAGGAAACCACCATTTTCTTTTGGTGCAATCCCGACACTGATTTCAAGAAGGTCTTTGATTTCTTTTCCGGTCATCTTCGCTGTCGCAAGCGTGTTACCGAATGGAAGTGTCGTTAAGACTTCACCGACTGTGAGTGGTCCGGCATCAATAGCAGCACGGATACCACCACCGTTTTGCATCGCGATGACTGTATCTTTATTGTATTCTTTTGCTTTTTTGAGCATACCGTCCGTGATCAAGTTTCCGAGAGCTGTTTCGCTGTTACGGACACTGACTTCACCACGTGGGTTTGGAAGAGCATTGACGATGTTCGCACCGACTTCTTCGTTTTTCAATTCAGCGATTTGATCGGCATAAGGTTTGAGGATCTCAGCTGCACGAACGTCTTCAGCTGCTTTTGAAACGTCGATGAGTGATCCGTTATACTCTGTCAACTTTCCTTTGTAGTCGAACGTCAAATCAAGATTTCCGAGGAAATCACCGTATTGGTATGCTTGCGCGATGATCGTTGGTTCTGTTTTGCCTGGTACGACTGTCTCGTCGACGACGACTGGTTTTTCAAGTTTCGTATGCGAGTGACCACCGACGATGACGTCGATCCCGTCGACGTTACGTGCGAGCAGTTGATCGTTATCGATTGCTTCGTTGTCATCGAATCCGATATGTGTCAAGGCGACGATTTTATTGACGCCACGATCTTCGAGCTTCTTCACGGCCGCTTTCGCACTCGTGATGTAGTTCGCGAACGCCACCGTACCTGGGCTTGCGATATCAGCCGTTTCTTCTGTCGTCAAACCGAAGAAGCCGATTTTTTGTCCTTTGTATTCCTTGATGATCCCTTGATAGATTTTGCCACGCTCTGGTCCGGCTGTGATCGTTTTCTTTTGTAGACCGTTGAAGAGTTCGTTTTTACTGAAATCGACGTTCGCCGTGATGAACGGGAATTTCGCTTTTGTGACGAAGTTTTTCAAAGCGATGTTGTTGTCTGTATCACCGAGATCGAACTCGTGGTTACCGAATGTCATCATGTCGTACTTCATGTAGTTCATCAGTTCAAGATCCGCTTGTCCAAGGAACTTGTTGAAATAGAGTGATCCGGAGAAGACGTCACCTGCATCTAAAAGAAGCGATGGTTTACCTTCTGAGCGATAAGCAGAGCGTAGTTCTTTAATGACAGTTGCCCGTTTTGGTGCTTTATCGAGGTTTGCATGCGTATCGTTCGTATGCATCAAACCGATCGAGAAGTCATCCGTGTTGACGTCGAGCACCGTGATTTTTGCTTTTAATGTAATCGTCTTACCAAGACGCGTATAACTTGCGACCGCATATTTCACACCCGCTTCGCTCGTATCAACTTTCGACCAGCGGACTGGCTTGTCATAGATGCGACCTGTTGCATAAAGAACAGCTAGTGTTTTCGGCAATTCTGGTTTTTGATCGACATAGATTGTCTGATCCGCGACCTTCTCGACGAACTTCACTGCGTAGTTCTGAATGTAGATTTTGATTTCGATTGGATTCTTTTTCTTGCCGTATGTTCCTTTGACCGTTTGATAACGGTTGAACGCATGGCGATCGTAAGATTTCCACGTGATCTTCTCACCTTTATATGTAGCAGGGAGTTTGACCGGAGCACCTTTCGTGAAGACGAGTGACTTGAGTTTGACCGTTTTGACTTTGACATGTGTTGCAGCCGAAACTGTCGTTTGAGCAACTGGCACGATTGCCGATGTCGTCAGGGCGACAGCAACAGCTGCCGCGTAAAGCGGTTTTGATTTGTACATACGTAAAAATCCTCCTTCAAGAGTGGGGTATGAATGCAAGGTCGCGATGCGATCGTTGACCTCTTCTTCTACTATAAAGGGTTCGGAAAGCTTCGTGGGATGAACCTTTTGTAAATAACGTAAATTCTTAGGTCCGACGACAAGACAACCCACGGAAGTCGTTTGCTCGTAAGCTTTAGAATCCGAACGTTCGTCTTCATAGATAAATGATAACGCTTTCATTATATCTTGTCTTAAATAAAAATGAAACGAAAGAATATTACCAATCGTTAAACATTACCATTAAATGTCGATTTTTTAGTGGTCCTGAATTGCTAAATATTGTATGATGTCAGTATATAGACAGTTCGGATGAAAAGAGGCAACGATAGATGAATGATACGATTCGAGGCGGTGTCCTCGTCGGCATTATTTGTGTGATCACGGTCCTCCTCGTATGGGGGCTCGCATCACCACCGACGACGATTGAGTTTCCACATTTTAATCATGCGTAAGGAAACAAACTAGGAGATGACCGGTGGTGTACCCGCCGGTTTTTGTCGTGCCTGAAAAACTACAGTTTGGTGTCGGTTCGTCCAATACATTGACACGCTTTTTCACGATAGCTAGAATTGATTAAGTGTATATAGGAAGTATTGCTTCTGCCATGCACGAATGAGTGGACAAAGGAGGCGAGACGGAATCGACCGGGCAAGGACCCGTTCATGCGGAGAGAGCGTTCGTTTGAGCAATCGCGGACGGCATCTGTCTTTTTTTGAGTGGAATCAACGAATATAAAAATAAAATACATGTATCATGAATCGGAAGGAACTTACACTTATGCTGAAAGAAATGAGAAGTATCATCCGGGAACAGGTGGAGAATTTCCCCTTGATTCGCCGGTTGGCGCGATATGAGATCAAATCAGCGCATGCAGAGCAACGCCTTGGCCTTTTATGGGAGCTCCTCAATCCAGGTCTCCAAATCTTTATCTATTGGTTCGTCTTCGGTGTCGGTCTACGCGGAAACAAGAACGTCGACGGAGATATTCCGTTCATCGTCTGGCTTCTTTGCGGGATTGTCGTCTGGTTCTTCATCAATGACGCCTTGCTCCGTGGATCGAACTCGATCAATAGTCGTCTCGCGATGGTAACGAAGATGCGTTTCCCGATGAGTGCGATTCCGTCGTATGTCATCTTATCACGCATGTATCAACATTTTGCGATGCTCTTGATCGTCTTCATCGTCATCATTGCAAATGGCATCCCGATTACATGGAAACTACTTCAGTTGCCGTATTATATGATCGCGACGTACATTTTCGTCTATGCGTTCTCACTTTGTTTTTCAACACTTATCACACTCGTTAAGGACATCCAGCTCTTCTTACAATCGATGATGCGGATGCTCTTCTATATGACACCGATCCTTTGGAACATCGAACGGTTCCCAGATGCTTTACATGGTATCCTCCGTTTGAATCCTGTCTTTTATCTCGTCGAGGGATACCGAGCAAGCTTGCTCGGAGGACATTGGGTCTGGCAAGAGTGGCCGACCGGTCTGTACTTCTGGAGTGTGACGCTCCTCTTGTTCACAGCGGGAACATTCTTGCACATCAAGTTCCGTAAATCATTCACAGAGCTCGTTTAAGGGAAGGAAATCGCCATGTCTATGATTAAACTCGACCATGTCACGAAACGCTTCGACATGGTCACGACTACGAAAGAAAAATTCAAGCTCTTGTTCAAGAATCAAAGCAAGAGCGTTAAAACATTCACTGCACTACGGGATGTCTCGCTCGAAATCGGCTCAGGTGAAGTCGTCGGACTCGTCGGTATCAATGGATCCGGTAAATCGACGTTATCGAACTTGATTTCAGGTATCATCTATGCAAACGAAGGAGACGTCGCGATCAATGGTGAAGTTGCGATCATCGCTGTCTCGCAAGGGTTGAAGAACGTCCTGACAGGACGGGAGAACATTCGCTTGAAGTGTCTCATGCTCGGGATGGACGATGCGGAAATCGAGCGCCGGATGCCTGGCATCATCGATTTCGCGGATATCGGTGACTTCATCGATCAGCCGATCAAGAAGTACTCAAGTGGGATGAAGTCGCGTCTCGGCTTCGCGATCGCAGTTAATGTCGACGCCGACATCCTGATCGTCGATGAAGCGTTATCGGTCGGGGACCAAACCTTTTATAACCGTTGTATCGATAAGATGAACGAATTCAAGGATGAAGGGAAGACCATCATCTTCGTCAGTCACTCGCTCTCGCAAATCAAGAGCTTCTGTGAGCGGGTCGTCTGGCTCGAGTACGGTCAAGTACGTCTCGACGGAACGACGAAGGATGTCTTACCGGAGTATAAGAAGTTCCTCGCAGAGTATAAGAAGTGGTCGAAAGAGGAACAGCATCAATATCGACGCGATCGCTTGAAAGAACAAGCAGCAAATGCGCGATCGGGTAAAGAAAACACGGACTCAGAGGATACAGTCAAACATCCAGGGTGGATTTTATCAGGTCTTGGGTTACTCGTCCTTGCAGCCGGGAGTTTGATGGTCATCGATGAGACGCCGTCTTTGACGAATCTCAGTGATGCAATCTTGAATTTCTTTTAACGTTAAGCCAGGTGCATGCGCATCTGGTTTTTTTATGCTGTAAAGTAGGATTCTTACGTCAGTGTAGAGAAAATGAGTAACGAGAGAGAAGTAAAATCGGAAGAGCTGAGCATCCATACAAAAAAACGGAGTCGAGGACTCCGTTTGCATCAGGTTTGTGAGCGATCCATATAGGTTTTGACGTGTGGAGCTTCATACGTCGCGAAGCGTTCAAGAAGACGATCAGGATCTGACTCGACGATCAGCATCGCACGGTGTTCCGGAATCAGGAATCCTTGACGTTCCATCGTGTCAAATAGGGCGATCAAGGGATCATAGTATCCTTCGATATTGAGTACACCACACGGTTTTTCGTGTAGACCGAGTTGCGCCCACGTGAAGACTTCAAAAAACTCCTCCATCGTACCGGGACCACCAGGGAGAATGATGAATCCGTCGGCAAGCTCTGACATCTTCGCTTTCCGCTCGTGCATCGAGTGGACAAGATGCAATTCAGTCAGTCCGGGGTGGGCAAGTTCCTTTTCTTGTAGAAAATGAGGCAAGACACCGATTGCCTGACCTTGAGCAGCGAGCGTAGCGTCCGCGACAGCCCCCATCGTTCCAACACGGGAACCGCCGTATACGAGTCCGATGCCGTGCGCGGCGAGCGCTTGACCAAGCTTACCCGCTGTCTCGCGAAAGACTGGGCTAGCACCATCTTTGGAACCACAAAATACAGCAAGTCTATTCATGAAACAGAACCTCCTTCGTTATCTTCACCATAGCATATTCGGTGATCGGACGGCAGAGTAGACCAGAAAGGAGATCGATATGCGACCACGTACGATTGTTTGGCTCGTCCTAATTATCGCAGCAATCAATTTAGGGCTTGGGATATGGATGCCGGATACGTCGACTCGAACGACAATTAGTTCAATACTACTAGGTGTGATTGTCGTCCTCGGTATCTTTTACGTCATTGCGTTACGACAATCCTCAAAATAAAGAGAGCTCGTTTGACTCGTAGGAGTTGGACGGGCTCTCTTTATGTCTGTTACGGAATTTCATTATGATGGAATATTCAAAAAAATCTATTTTCATACACAAGTTCGACATATTGATGGATGATTTGTAAGAAAAACACAGGAATCAGGACATATGACTCAAGTCAAAAGTAATAGAAAGTGAAAATAATGTGTAAAATACCATAATTATTCGTATTCGAATATTCAGAGGGGGTCTAAGGTTATATGATGTTGTTACGAAGCCATACGAAAAATAATAGGAGGTTATTTAAATGAACTTGAAAAAGAAATTAGTCGTAGCAAGCACAAGTGCTTTATTAGTATTAGGACTTGGTGTAACGGTATCAAATAGCACTACACAAGTTGCGAAGAACGATCTTCCAGCAGAATTTTCAGTGAAACAAGTTGCGAAGAACGACCTTCCAGCAGAGTTTTCAGTGAAACAAGTTGCGAAGAACGACCTTCCAGCAGAGTTTTCAGTGAAACAAGTTGCGAAGAACGACCTTCCAGCAGAGTTTTCAGTGAAACAAGTTGCGAAGAATGATCTTCCAGCAGAGTTCTTAGTAAAACCACTTGTTTGATTAGTTACTGTTCAAGGAATTGACTTTTTCCATTTGAAAGAATTTGCTTATACTCATTCATTTGTAATATGTCAAATAGAAGATAAGCTTTTTGATAAGAGTCTTTTATCAAACTTAATTCTTCTTCCATGAGTTCTAAGGCATAAGCTTTTTGATAATAAAGTTGACCTAATAAAGACATATCTTTAAATCGTAAGCATTGCAGTATACCATCATTGATATATTTTAAAGCATCTGTTGGTCGTCTTAAATCAATTAATACTTTTGAAGTGTTATATAAAATTCGTATCTTTTCTACTAAAAGTTCGTCGCTATCAAATTTTAAGTTGATTAATTCTTCGTATACTTTAAGACCATACAAATAGTTCTTTTTTTCATAATAAAGAGTAGCGATTGCTGACTTTAATCGAACCAACATTTTAGGTGAAAAATAGATGGTTGAATATTTCTCTGCAAGTAATTGCAATTCTACTATACAAGTTCGGTAATCTATTTTATTCATGCGATATGCACTTATATGGAGATAGTATGAGTAAAGTGATCTTAATTCTTCATCAAAACTTATTGAGTTTACTTTTTCTTGAGCTTCTCGATAGATTATTTCATACTCTTGATTTTGAAAAGCGGTCAATAACCGATCATCCGTCAAACGTAGAGAGTCAACATGAGAATTATTGTTATTAAGAAATGCAGTTATCGGTACTTGCAATCGACGTGATAACGCATAGAGCAACTCGACCGTCGGTGAATGGGTGCCACTCTCGATCTTACTGATCTCTGCTTGACTGCAAATTCCGTTTGCTAAATCTTTTTGTGTCAGATTATGTTTCTTTCGCAGTCGGCGTAATGCTAAGCCGATTTGCGGTGACATGAATTGATCCATCGGCTCCTCGTCCT
>Ga0256408_1001261_pt1 | contig 14224 bp, 11 predicted proteins | sample PhyAR1_FD_185998 | JGI IMG/M metagenome (GOLD analysis project Ga0256408, IMG submission 185998) | Leaf surface microbial communities from alfalfa plants in UC Gill Tract Community Farm, Albany, California, United States - DLSL A.R1 | ecosystem: Host-associated > Plants > Phyllosphere >...
ATTATTTGTCGACGTTTATTGATCTAACTCACGAAAAAATCATCGGCCTCTGGAAATTGGTGTGATAACTTTGCAGCATCTGAACATCACTTTTCTGACGCACTCGTAAGCTCGTAAGAGGAAGACGATAATGACCCCGTTTATGACTGAAGATTTCCTGTTAGATACCGAATTTGCCCGCCGCCTGTACCACGATTACGCAAAAGACCAGCCGATTTTCGACTACCACTGCCATCTTCCGCCGCAGCAGGTTGCCGAAAATTACCGCTTCAAAAACCTGTATGACATCTGGCTGAAAGGTGACCACTACAAGTGGCGCGCCATGCGCACGAACGGCGTGGCGGAACGCCTCTGTACTGGCGATGCTTCCGATCGCGAAAAATTCGACGCCTGGGCCGCCACCGTCCCGCACACCATTGGTAACCCGCTGTACCACTGGACCCATCTGGAGCTGCGCCGTCCGTTTGGCATCACCGGCAAGCTGCTCTCTCCGGCAACGGCGGATGAGATCTGGAACGAATGCAATGAACTGCTGGCGCAGGACAAATTCTCTGCCCGCGGCATCATGAAGCAGATGAACGTCAAGATGGTCGGCACCACCGACGATCCTGTTGACTCACTGGAGCATCACGCCGTTGTCGCCCAGGACAGCTCTTTTGACGTCAAAGTGCTGCCAAGCTGGCGCCCGGATAAAGCGTTCAACATTGAGCTGGCGACCTTTGCCGACTACATGGCGAAGCTGAGTGAAGTCTCCGATACCGAGATCCGCCGTTTCAACGATCTGCAAACCGCGCTGACGAAGCGTCTGGACCACTTTGCGGCGCACGGCTGTAAAGTCTCTGACCATGCCCTGGACGTGGTGCTGTTTGCGGAAGCGAACGAAGCCGAACTGGACAGCATTCTGGCGCGTCGTCTGGCGGGTGAAAGCCTGAACGAACACGAAGTGGCGCAGTTCAAAACCGCGGTACTGGTCTGGCTGGCGGCAGAATATGCCCGTCGCGGCTGGGTGCAGCAGTACCACATCGGCGCGCTGCGCAATAACAACCTGCGCCAGTTCAAACTGCTGGGTGCTGATGTTGGTTTCGACTCCATCAACGACCGCCCGCTGGCGGAAGAGCTGTCAAAACTGCTGAGCAAACAGAACGAAGAGAATCTGCTGCCGAAAACCATCCTCTACTGCCTGAACCCACGCGATAACGAAGTGCTGGGCACCATGATCGGCAACTTCCAGGGCGAAGGGATGCCAGGCAAGATGCAGTTTGGTTCCGGCTGGTGGTTCAACGACCAGAAAGATGGCATGGAGCGTCAGATGACGCAGCTGGCGCAGCTCGGTCTGCTGAGCCGCTTTGTGGGGATGCTGACCGACAGCCGTAGCTTCCTGTCTTACACTCGCCATGAATATTTCCGCCGCATTTTATGCCAGATGATTGGCCGCTGGGTCACCGCGGGCGAAGCCCCGGCCGACATCCAGCTGCTGGGCGAAATGGTGAGAAACATCTGCTTTAACAACGCACGCGACTACTTCGCTATTGAACTGAACTAAGGCCTTCTGAGGGTTGATATGCAATACATCAAGATCCATTCGCTGGATAACGTAGCGGTCGCGCTGGCCGACCTGAGCGAAGGGCTGGAAGTGACGTTTGACAACCAGACCGTCACGCTGCGCCAGGACGTTGCGCGCGGGCACAAGTTCGCTCTGCAACCCATTGCCAAAGGGGAGAACGTCGTCAAATACGGTCTGCCTATCGGCCATGCGCTGGCGGATATCGCGGCGGGTGAGTTTATTCATTCTCACAATACGCGCACCAATCTGAGCGATCTGGATGAGTACAGCTATCAACCTGAATTGCAGGCTGAGGGCAGCCAGGCGGCAGATCGTGATGTCCAGATCTACCGCCGTGCCAGCGGCGAGGTGGGGATCCGCAATGAACTGTGGATCCTGCCGACCGTCGGCTGCGTCAACGGCATTGCCCGTCAGATCCAGAGCCGGTTCCTGAAAGAGACCAATCAGGCAGAGGGCACGGACGGCGTCCACCTGTTCAGTCATACCTATGGCTGCTCTCAGCTGGGGGATGATCACATCAACACCCGCACCATGCTGCAAAACATGGTGCGTCACCCGAACGCCGGGGCGGTGCTGGTGATTGGCCTGGGCTGTGAGAACAACCAGGTCGATGCCTTCCGCGAAACGCTGGGGGACTTCGATCCGGCACGTGTGCACTTCATGGTGTGTCAGCATCAGGACGATGAAGTGGAAGCGGGCCTGGAGCATCTTCACCAGCTGTATGAGGTGATGCGCCACGACCAGCGCGAAGCGGGCAAGCTGAGCGAGCTGAAGTTTGGTCTGGAGTGCGGCGGCTCGGATGGGCTGTCCGGCATTACGGCTAACCCGATGCTGGGTCAGTTCTCCGATTACGTCATCAGCAACGGCGGCACTACCGTGCTGACCGAAGTGCCGGAGATGTTTGGTGCAGAGCGCATTCTGATGAGCCACTGCCGCGACGAAGCGACCTTTGAAAAGACCGTCACCATGGTGAACGACTTCAAACAGTACTTTATCGCGCACAACCAGCCGATTTACGAAAACCCATCGCCGGGTAACAAAGCGGGCGGGATCACCACCCTCGAAGAGAAATCTCTCGGCTGCACCCAGAAAGCGGGCGCCAGCCAGGTGGTGGACGTGTTGCGTTACGGCGAGCGGCTGCAAACCCACGGTCTGAACCTGTTAAGCGCCCCGGGCAACGATGCTGTCGCCACCAGCGCCCTGGCGGGTGCGGGCTGTCATATGGTGCTGTTCAGCACCGGTCGCGGCACACCGTACGGCGGCTTTGTGCCGACGGTGAAAATCGCCACCAACAGCGAGCTGGCTGCGAAGAAAAAGCACTGGATCGATTTTGACGCGGGTCAGCTGATCCATGGCAAAGCCATGCCGCAGCTGTTAACGGAGTTTGTGGATGTGATTGTTGATATCGCCAACGGCAAACAGGCCTGCAACGAGAAAAACGACTTCCGCGAGCTGGCGATCTTTAAGAGTGGTGTAACGCTGTAAGCGTGTTTGCCTGGCTTACGATAGTAAAAGGCCCGGTCACTGACCGGGCCTTTTTTATTAGCTGCGCAGCGCGTTTTTCGCCAGACGCGCATCTTCAGCCTGACAGGCTGCGGCGGTAAACAGCACGTCAGTCGAGGAGTTCAGCGCCGTTTCGCAGGAGTCCTGCAGCACGCCAATGATAAAGCCCACTGCCACCACCTGCATGGCCACCTCATTCGGGATACCGAACATATTACAGGCCAGCGGGATCAGCAGCAGCGAACCGCCTGCCACACCCGATGCGCCACAGGCGCACAGCGATGCCACGACGCTCAACAGCAGCGCAGTAAGCAGATCCACAGGGATACCCAGGGTATGCACCGCCGCTAAGGTCAGCACGGTGATGGTGATCGCCGCACCTGCCATATTGACGGTCGCACCCAGCGGAATGGAGACGGAGTAAGTATCACGATCCAGGTTCAGCTTCTCGGCCAGCGCCATGTTCACCGGAATGTTTGCCGCAGAGCTGCGGGTGAAGAAGGCGTACACGCCGCTCTCACGCAGGCAGGTCAGCACCAGCGGATACGGGTTGCGGCGGATCTGCCAGAATACCAGCAGCGGGTTGATCACCAGCGCCACCAGCAGCATACAGCCGACAAGCACAACCAGCAGCTGCGCGTAGCCCCACAGCGCGTCAAAACCGGTCGTCGCCAGGGTGGAGGAGACCAGGCCGAAGATCCCGATGGGCGCAAAGCGGATCACCAGTTTCACCATAAAGGTCACCGCGTTGGACATATCGTTCACCAGGTTTTTGGTGGTCTCGTTACCGTGGCGAAGCGCGAAGCCCAGACCAATCGCCCAGACCAGGATGCCGATGTAGTTTCCGTTCATCAGTGCCGTGATGGGGTTGGATACCATGCTCATCAACAGGCCGCGCAGCACTTCCACAATGCCGGACGGTGGTGTGATATCACCGGCCGCGCTGGTCAGATGCAGCGTGGATGGGAACAGGAAGCTAAATACCACCGCCGTCAGCGCGGCAGAGAAGGTGCCCAGAAGATACAGGAAGAGAATAGGGCGAATGTTAGTTTTTTGTCCGTGTTGGTGGTTGGCAATCGACGCCATCACCAACATCAGCACCAGTACCGGCGCGACGGCTTTCAGTGCGCCAACGAACAGGGTGCCGAGCAGTCCCGTGGCTTCAGCAGCAGGTTTTGACACCATAGCCAGCAGAATACCCAGTACCAACCCGACCAGAATTTGTTTAACGAGGCTGCCTTGCGCCAGGCGCGCGAACAGACCGCTTGATTGTGTGCTCATACGTTATTCCTGAGTGAAATTGCGTTCCATCCTGGATGTGCTCTTAGTCACATTTATGTCCGGATGTAAGTATTTGTTTGCCTGGTTGAGTATCAGGGAAAGCAGCGCAAGGCGGAAGAGTAAAATGCTGGATTTTACGTGTCACATCATATTTTTTAACTACTGCGTTACAAAAGTGTGTTCGCCCTCTCCCTGTGGGAGAGGGCCGGGGTGACGGCATCAGACCGCACCAACCCCCTTTACTGCATCTGCTGCTTCTTATCGTTCCGGTGGTTAACCCAAGCGTTGATAATCAGGGTCAGGACCAAGATACCAAACACCACGCCCAGCGAGATGGCGATCGGGATATGGTAGAAATCGACAATCATCATCTTGATACCGATAAACACCAGGATCACCGACAGGCCGTACTTCAGCATGGTGAAGCGCTCTGCCACGCCCGCCAGCAGGAAGTACATGGCACGCAGGCCGAGGATGGCAAACAGGTTCGACGTCAGCACGATGAACGGGTCAGTGGTCACCGCAAAGATCGCCGGGATGCTATCGACCGCGAAAATCACGTCGCTCAGCTCCACCATGATCAGCACCAGCAGCAGCGGCGTTGCGAACAGCAGCCCGTTCTTACGCACGAAGAAGTGCTCGCTCTCGATGGTGTCGGTCATGCGCAGATGACCGCGGATCCAGCGCACCAGCGGCTTCTCGCCAATACCGGTTTCGTCTTCCTTCGCCAGCGCCATCTTCACACCGGTGAACAGCAGGAAGGCGCCGAAGATATAGAGAAGCCATTCGAACTGCGAAATCAGCCAGCTACCTGCGAAGATCATGATGGTACGCAGCACGATCGCGCCCAACACGCCATACACCAGCACCCGACGCTGCAAGGCAGCCGGTACGGCAAAGTAGCTAAACAGCATCAGCCAGACGAAGACGTTATCCACCGCGAGGGCTTTTTCAATCAGATAGCCCGTGAGGAAGGCCAGCGCCTGCGGATCGGCCACCGCGCGACCCTGGGTGACAGAGAGATACCACCAGAAGGCAGCACAGAACAGCAAGGAGAGGGAGACCCACACCAGCGACCAGGCGGCCGCCTGTTTCATGGTCATGCCATGTGCGCCACGACGCCCCTGTAAAAAGAGATCGATCGCCAGCATGATCACGACCACGACTGCGAATCCGCCCCACATCAGCGGAGTACCGACAGTATTCATACAATTTTCCTTACGCGTAAAAAACAAAAACGGCTAGGGTCAGAAGACGATAGCCGTTGCGTTTTTTATGCATAGACCTCGCCTTCCGGCAAGGTCTCACTTACAACAAGAAAGGAATACGTTAATCGCATTCCTTTTTCGTTGCCCGGCGACCGGATGCGGTATTAAACGCATCGTAATGACGATCCACCGGCAAGGAAGTTACTCCCCTTTGCAAGTAACAAAATATGTCAGGCCATTGATTTCGTCAATGGCCTGCACGGATTCATTACACAGCTTTACGCGGTAACTTCTGCGTTCAGGCCATCCGCCGGGAATACCACCCCCGTCTGACGACGGATCTCGGTCTGCAGCTTCGCCGTGGTACGGCTCACCGCAAGGCCTGGATGGTTCACTTCCTGGGTTTCAACCAGACGCGCGAACACCTCTGCCTCATACAGCATAGTGTTGATATGTTGAGGCTGCGTCAGCTCCTGGGCTTTACCGCCGCGCGGCACGTAGCTCAGCTTCTGGCACTCGGAGATTTTCTCGATCACCAGCGAGCCGTTCTCGCCCTGGATTTCACTCGGCAGCACCGAGTCGCTCACCTTGGAGTGCTGCAGCGTGACGCTGAAATCCCCGTAGTCCAGCACCACCAGACCGTGGGCATCCACGCCGCTCTCCAGCAGGCTGGCAGTAGCCTGGACCCCGTGCGGCTCGCCCCACAGCGCGACCGCCGAGGCCAGGCAGTAGAAGCCGATGTCCATAATCGAGCCATTAGAGAAGGCCGGATTAAAGGTGTTCGGGTTCTCGCCGTCGAGATAACGCTGATAGCGTGACGAATACTGGCAGTAGTTGATAAAGGCTTTGCGCATGCGGCCCAGTTTGGGCAGCGACTGTTGCAGCAGCAGGAAATTGGGCAGGCTGGCGGTTTTGAAAGCTTCGAACAGCACCACCTGGTTTTCCCGCGCCAGCTGAATGGCGGCTTCCACCTCATCGATATTCGAGGCCAGCGGTTTCTCGCAAATCACATGTTTTTTGTGGCTGAGGAACAGCGTCGTCTGCGGGAAATGCAGTGAATTTGGGCTGGCAATATAGACCGCGTCGATGGCATCGCTTTGCGCCATCGCCTCCAGAGAGGTAAACAGATGCTCGACGAGATAGTCGTTAGCAAAGGCCTGCGCCTGTTCAAGGCTGCGGGAATAGACTGCGGTAAGTTTATATTTGCCGGTCTCATGGGCGGCATCGACGAACTGACGCGTGATCCAGTTCGTCCCAATGACTGCGAAACGTATCATAAACGTTCACGAACTCCGTTGCTGGGAACCTGTTGCCACTGTAGCACGTGATAATGACAAAACTTGTGCGCTATAGCGATAAATGCGTCAGCCACAGGCGAGTATCAAACTCCAGCTGGTGGTATTGCGGCTCCATATGACAGCAGAGGGAGTAGAACGCCTTGTCGTGTTCTTTCTCTTTCAGGTGTGCCAGCTCGTGAACCACAATCATGCGCAAAAAGGCTTCCGGCGCGTTGCGGAACACGGTCGCCACGCGGATCTCGGCTTTGGCTTTCAGTTTGCCGCCCTGCACGCGGGAGATGGCGGTATGCAGACCCAGCGCGTTTTTCAGCACGTGGATTTTGTTGTCGTACATCACCTTGTTGATCGGGGGCGCGCTCTTCAGATATCGGTTTTTCAGATCCTGCGTATACTGCCAGAGGGCTTTATCGGTCGCGAAATCGTGGGTCCCCGGATAGCGTTTTTCCAGCACCGCCCCCAGTTTTTGCTCGGCAATCAAGGTGCGGACCTGGGAAAGCAGATGCTCCGGATAGCCCTGGAGATAAGTCAGCTGGTTCATTAACGCCCCAAAATAATGTGAAAACAGGTATGCTCCTCATCCTTCACATTGCCTCTGTGTTGGCTGCGTCTGCTCACCCCTTTCACTGACTTGTGTCAGCGCCCGGGGATCCTCAGACTTGCTGCTTTAATGCAACGTGAATGATTTTGGGTATATACTCTCGCACCCTTTTCAGGGATAACGCCGAAATTTTACCATTCAGGAGGGCCGATGAGCCACTTAGACAACGGTTTCCGTTCACTCGACTTAAAACGTTTCCCGGAAACGGACGACGTTAACCCGCTTCAGGCGTGGGAAGCGGCGGATGAATATCTGCTGCAACAGTTGGATGACACTGAAATCAGCGGCCCGGTTCTGATCCTGAATGATGCTTTTGGCGCATTGGGTTGTGCGCTGGCCGAACACTCGCCTTACAGCATCGGTGATTCCTACCTGAGCGAGCTGGCGACGCGCGAGAATTTACGCCACAACGATATCGCTGAATCCAGCGTTAAGTTCCTCGACAGCACCGCGGAATACCCGCAGGCGCCGGGCGTCGTGCTGATTAAGATCCCAAAAACCATGGCGCTGCTGGAGCAGCAACTGCGTGCGCTGCGTAAGGTAGTGACGCCTGAGACGCGCATTATTGCCGGTGCCAAAGCGCGCGATATCCACACCTCGACGATTGCGCTGTTCGAGAAAGTGCTGGGGCCAACCACCACCACCCTGGCGTGGAAAAAAGCGCGCCTGATCAACTGTACGTTTAGTTCTCCACAGCTGGCTGACGCGCCGGAAACCCTGAGCTGGAAGCTGGAAGGCACCGACTGGACTATCCACAACCACGCGAACGTCTTCTCTCGCACCGGGCTGGACATCGGAGCGCGTTTCTTCATTGAACATCTGCCGGAAAACCTGGAAGGGGAGATTGTCGATCTCGGCTGCGGTAACGGGGTGATCGGTCTGACGTTGCTGGCGAAGAACCCGGAGGCCAGCGTGGTCTTTAGCGATGAATCGCCGATGGCGGTGGCATCCAGCCGCCTGAACGTGGAAACGAACATGCCAGAGGCGCTGGATCGCTGCGAGTTCATGATTAACAACGCGCTCTCCGGCGTGGAGCCATTTCGCTTCAACGCCGTGTTCTGTAACCCGCCGTTCCACCAGAAGCACGCCCTGACGGATAACGTCGCCTGGGAGATGTTCCACCACGCGCGCCGCTGCCTGAAAATCAACGGCGAGCTGTACATTGTGGCCAACCGCCATCTGGACTATTTCCACAAGCTGAAGAAGATTTTCGGCAACTGCACCACCGTGGCGACGAACAGTAAGTTCGTGGTGCTGAAAGCGGTGAAGCTGGGGCGTCGTCGGTAAGATTGTTTTTACCCTTCACCCTTTACCCCTCACCCCGGCCCTCTCCCCAAAGGGGCGAGGGGGAAAAGACAGCCCTGAGCCGTTATCTCTCCCCAGGAAAAAGGCTGCACCGAACAGTTTTCTCTCCCAGGAAAAAGGCTGCATCGAACAGTATCCTCTTCCGAGGAAACAGGCCGCACCGAACAGTTCCCTCTCCCCTCTGGGGAGAGGGTTAGGGTGAGGGGTGAGGGGAAAAATCAAATTTCAAGAGCCAGCGTCGTCCCCTGGGCAATCGCCCGCCTTGCATCCAGCTCCATCGCCACATCACACCCGCCAATCAGATGCACCGCCTTGCCCGCCTCGCGTAGCGGCTCAGCCAGATCGCGCTTCGGCTCCTGCCCGGCACACAGAATCACATGATCCACCGCCAGCAGCTGCGGTTCACCGCCGATCAGCACATGCAGCCCCTCGTCGTCGATCTTCTGATAACTCACGCCCGGGATCATCTTCACGCCGCGCGCGAGCAGGGTGGCGCGGTGGATCCAGCCGGTGGTTTTCCCCAGCCCTTCGCCCGGTTTGCTGGCTTTGCGCTGCAACATCACTATCTGGCGGGGGCTTTTCGGCAGTTGCGGCCCTTCTGGCCGTAAACCGCCCACCTGATTCAGGCTGGTGTCGATACCCCACTCCTCGCAGAATTCCGCAATGTTCTGGCTGGTTGGCTCGCCCGACTGGCTCAGATACATGGCGGTATCAAACCCAATGCCGCCGCAGCCGATAATCGCCACCTTATCACCCACCGGCGTTTTATCGCGCAGCACGTCGAGATAGCTCAGCACCTTAGGATGATCGATGCCGTCGATCGCCGGAGTGCGCGGGGCGATCCCGGAGGCGAGGATCACCTCGTCGAACTCCATCAGATCCGACGCATTCACAAAATGGTTCAGCCGCAGATCCACGCCCGTCAGGTCGATCATCCGGCGGTAGTAGCGCAGGGTTTCGTAGAACTCCTCTTTGCCGGGGATCTGTTTGGCGATATTAAATTGCCCACCGATCTCAGCCAGGGCATCAAAGAGCGTCACGCTGTGCCCGCGGGCGGCGGCATTCACCGCAAACGCCAGCCCGGCGGGGCCAGCGCCCACCACGGCGAGCCGTTTTTGGGTGATGGCAGGCGTGACGGGCATTTTCGTTTCATGGCAGGCGCGCGGGTTGACGAGACAAGAGGTGACTTTACCCACGAAGATCTGATCCAGACAGGCCTGGTTACAGCCTATACAGGTGTTGATCTCATCCGCGCGACCGCTTTGCGCTTTAGAGAGGATCTCAGCATCGGCGAGGAATGGCCGCGCCATCGACACCATATCGGCATCGCCCTTCGCCAGCAGATCGTCTGCCACCTGGGGATCGTTAATGCGGTTGGTGGTCACCAGCGGGATCGACACCTTGCCTTTCAGCCTGCGCGTCACCCAACTGAATGCCGCCCGTGGCACCGGCGTGGCGATAGTCGGGATCCGCGCCTCGTGCCAGCCGATCCCGGTATTAATAATGGTTGCGCCTGCGGCTTCAATGGCCTGCGCCAGCTGGACGGTCTCCTCAAAGGTGCCGCCGCCTTCCACCAGGTCGAGCATCGACAGACGATAGACAATAATAAAATCGCTGCCGACACGTTCACGCACCGCACGCACCACTTCTACCGCAAAGCGCATCCGGCGGGCATAGTCGCCGCCCCATTCGTCCTCGCGCTGGTTAGTGCGCGCGGCGAGAAATTCGTTAATCAGATAGCCTTCGGAACCCATCACCTCTACGCCGTCGTAACCGGCTTCACGCGCCAGCGCAGCGCAGCGGGCAAAGTTATCAATCAGGGCGAGGATTTCATCATGGGTGAGGGCGTGGGGCGTAAAGCGGTTGATCGGGGCCTGGATCGCCGACGGAGCTACCAGGTTTGGCTGATAGCTGTAGCGTCCGGTATGCAGAATTTGCAGGGCGATTTTGCCGCCCTCGTTGTGTACCGCGTCAGTCACGATCCGGTGGTGCGGCAGCTGTGCCACATCGTTCAGCATCGCGCCGCCCTCCATCGTCACGCCGGAGGAGGCAGGCGCGACGCCGCCAGTGACGATCAGCGCTACGCCGTGGCGCGCGCGTTCGGCATAAAACGCTGCCAGGCGCTCAGGGCCGTCCGGGCGCTCCTCCAGCCCGGTATGCATCGAGCCCATCAGCACGCGGTTTTTGAGCGTGGTAAACCCCAGATCGAGGGGGGCGAATAGCGACGGGTAGCGGCTCATAGTCTCTTCCAGTGTTAATTTATTGTTATGTGGTCGGATGAGTTACTAATTTAGCCAGCAGCAGCAGAAAGGTAAAAGCGGGATCGAATGATTGTGATAGATCTCAAAGAACTTTGCCCCTCACCCCGGCCCTCTCCCCAAAGGGGCGAGGGGGAAAAAACCGCACCGAGCAGTTTCCTCACCTCAAAGGGGCGAGGAGGAAAAGACCGCCCCAGGCAGCTCCCTCTCCCTAATGAGGCGAGTGGGAAAAACCGCAGGGGACAGTTCCCTCTCCCCTATGGGGAGAGGGTTAGGGTGAGGGGGGGAAAGACCGCACCGAGCAGTTCCCTCTCCCTAAAGCGGCGAGGAGGAACAGACCGCAGGGAACAGTTCCCTCTCCCCTGTGGGGAGAGGGTTAGGGTGAGGGGGATGCCCGCACCAGCCCCGGTGCCTGCCACATCGATGTCGTCAGCCCGCTGTCTACCAGCCCTAGCTGGTCGGCATACACCGCCTGCCATTTCTGCATCATGCCGTCGTACAGCTCCCGGTGCGCCGGGTTCGGGGTGAACTCCCGGCTCCACTTCACCAGCTTCTCGCCCGTCGCGGCCATGTCGGCATACAGCCCGGCACCGGTTCCGGCGGCAATGGCGCATCCCAGCGCGGTGGCTTCTTTCACCTCGGGCACCCGCACCGGCAGGCCGGTGACGTCGCTTAAAATCTGGCTCCACAGCGCCCCTTTCGCGCCGCCGCCAGCAAACACCAGGCTGTCAAAATTGACGCCGGAAAACTGCGAGATCTGCGCCAGATTGCACGCCGAGACGATGGCCGCATTCTCTTCCAGGGCGCGGAACAGGGTGGCTTTATTGCACTTTTCCGGGTCGATGGAGAGGTTAATAAACGACGGCGCGGCGTGATACCACTGCTTAAAGTGCATCGCGTCAGAGAAGATCGGCATAACGCCGTGGGAGCCTGCCGGAACGCGGCTGGCCATCTCTTCCATCAGCGCATAGGTGTCCATCCCCATCCGCTCGGCGATCAATTTCTCTTCGGCGCAAAAGGCGTCGCGGAACCAGCGCATCGTTAATCCGGTGAAGAAGCTGATCGACTCCGCCTGAGCCATGCCAGGGATAACGTGCGGGTTCACGCGGATGTTCATCTGCGGATCGGTACGCACCTGCGGTAGGTTGACGACCTGCTGCCAGAAGGTCCCGCCCAGCACTGCGGTTTGCCCAGCGCGGACCACCCCCAGTCCGAGGCAACCCAGTTGCACATCGCCGCCACCCATCACGACGGGCGTGCCTTCGCGCAGGCCGCTCTGCTGGGCGGCCGCTTTGGTGATGGCCCCCAGCACAGTACCGGTCTCTTTAACAGGGGAGAGGATGTCAGCCCGCAGCCCGGCCATATCCAGCAGCGCCGGACGCCAGTCGCGGGAAAACAGATCTAACATGCCGGTGGTGCCAGCATTAGAAGGATCGACGGCCAGCTCGCCCGACAGTTTCGCCGCCAGCCAGTCGCTGATCATGGTGATGGTTGCCGCTTTGCGGTAGATATCCGGGCGATGGTGCGCCAGCCACAGCAGGCGCGGCATGGCGCTCAGGGCCAGGGTCTGGCCGGACACGTCATACACTTCGGATTCAAAACGGAAGTCGTGGATCTCTTTCAGCTCGGCCACTTCACGGCTGGCGCGGGCATCAACGTTGGCGCAGGCCCAGATCGCCTCGCCGTTGCGGTCATACAGGACGATGCCTTCGCGCATTGAGCAGCAGGCGACAGACTGAATATCCGCCGCGCTCAGGTGCGCCCGATCGAGCGCCTGGTGAATGCACTGGCAGGCCAGCCGCCAGTTAGTGTCGAGGTCAAACTCCATCGAGCCGGGGACGTTCTCCACGCTCAGGTGTTTCCACTCTGCCTGGCCGACGGCAATCTGGTTGCCGGATAAGTCGAAAATCACGGCGCGAACGCTGCCTGTCCCTGCATCTAACGCTAAAAGGTAACTCATGAGCTTGCCTCGTGTCAGGCGCAGGGCGGCTCTTATTTCGCCAGAGCCAGCACCGCGCGGGCTGTCGTCTCTTCCGTCACCAGGCCATTGATACGGCGACCGTTCAGTGCGGCATAAATCGCATCGGCTTTCTCTTCTCCTCCGGCGACGCCGACAATGACGGGCAGTTGTGCCAGTTCATCGAGGGTGACGCCCAGTAATTCCCGGTGGATCTCCAGCTCATCAATCCGCTCGCCGTCGGCATTGAGGAAATAACCCAGGATGTCGCCCACCGCCCCTTTACGCGCAAACATCAGCTGTTCCCCTTCGCTGATATAGCCGGATCGCAGTATGGTGGCGTCCCGGCGCTGGTTCACCGCGCCAATCCCGACCACGGCCACGTCGGCGGCGGTGGCAGCGAGGATCACATCCCGCACGCTGGTTTCCCGCTTTAAAATGCCAGCCACTTCCGGGGATGACACCCGCAGCGGGGCGGGGATCATGCTGATACTGCAGGCGGCATCCAGCTGGCCAATACCGGTCATGTAAGGCCCGACGCCGCCGGAAAGCGTTACCAGCCGCACCTGCTGAGAGCTGATAAAACCGCTTAAGTGCTGAATGCAGCTCATGGTGGTTTCACCAAATCCCACCGCCAGCAACTGACCGGGTTCCAGTACGCCCATTAACGACTGCGCGGCGCCAATGCCTAAGCGTACACTCATCGGCGGGGTGTTCAGGGCTGGCAGCACGCGGGCAAGCCGCAGGCCGAAGCGCTGCTGAAGCTCGGTCTCCAGCGCCAGACAGCCTTCGTAGCGGGAGTTGATCTGCACGCGGATCACCCCGGACTGTCGGCCCTTTTCCAGCAGCCGCGAAATCTTGAGCCGCGGTAATCCCAGCCGTTCGCCGATATCGTTCTGCGTCAGGCCGTCGTGGTAGTAGCACCACGCCACGCGCGCGACCAATTCCTCTTCCGTCAGTGCCAGTCCGGCAAATCGTCCCTCTTCGGCAACGCGTTTCTCGCCCATATTTGAACTCTTATCAAAATTTAGATCATATGTTCGCCTCGCCGCAGATTGAATCTGTGAGCCACGCGGCAAAACGGATATTCAGGAATGTTTCAGCATTATCGGGATCCCATCCGTAAAACTGTGATCCCTGCACGGTTGTAAATATAGTTCACCGTCTACGCTTTTGAACATTATTAATTTCAAAAATCATTTGTTCAATAGCGGAGCGATAATGACAGCACTTATCGAGGCGCGCGGGATCC
>Ga0256408_1001290_pt1 | contig 14050 bp, 14 predicted proteins | sample PhyAR1_FD_185998 | JGI IMG/M metagenome (GOLD analysis project Ga0256408, IMG submission 185998) | Leaf surface microbial communities from alfalfa plants in UC Gill Tract Community Farm, Albany, California, United States - DLSL A.R1 | ecosystem: Host-associated > Plants > Phyllosphere >...
ATTATTGCTGCATGTGGGGGAATATGTGCTGACGTGGGCTGCGCCTTTCTCTCAGCCGCTGGCGTTTGGATCTATCGCGCGCCAAAACGATGAGTCGATGCCTGAACTCATCGAGCGAGCCGTTACGCATGCCGCGCTTCAAGGGATCGACAGCACAGAGGTACTCACTTGTGGAGTTAACAACGCCTCAGACTGGTCGCCATTTCGAGCGCTGACTTACTTACAACCGCCTTTACCCTCGCTGCCGGAGATGTTTGCTTTGGCCGTTGGGCTGGCGCTGTGTGAGGAGAGAACCTCATGGAGCAGATAAACCTGTGTCCTTGGTTTTCGGCTTTACGCACTCAGCGATTACGGCTTTGTATGCTGAGTTTGGCTACCGTAGTGATTTTTTTGATATTGATAGCCTGTTATTCCGCCTATCAAGTGCATCGTCGAGTTCAACGTTGGGAGGCTGCAACCGCTGAGTCGCAACGCCAAAGCCAGCAGCTCCAGCATCAACAGGGGCAACTCGCCGCGTGGACGCTACAGGCTAAAAATCAGCTACGCCAGAATCAACAATATGAGCGCAACCGTAAAACCAATCAGCAGATCCTGACCTTTATTTTAGCGCTACAACGTCATATTCCTGCGCAGGTGTGGTTGACCCGTTTTTCATGGCGCTCACATCACTTAGAAGTTGAGGGGATGACATCAACGCCAGTCGCAATTTCTGCCTTTACGCAACACCTCAATCAAAGTGGTGCTTTAACCGAGTTGCAACTGATGAAAATGAGCGTGGCTGAATCAGGGCTGCAAAAATTTTTGCTTGAAGGTGGTCAGCATGAATAGCGTTGCCGAACGCATGATTGGCTGGTTATGCGAGTTAAGCCCACACCATTTTTATGCGGTTGTCTGCGCCATCTTTCTATTTTGCAGCGCGTTAGGTGGAATTGGCGTGGTCGCATTGTCTCAACGGGTTGAATCACCTTCTTGGCAACGTCAGCAAGATGCGCAAGCCGCGTGGGAGCGATTGAGCACCCATGTCTTAAACCAGCAGGCCTCACTATTGCAGCTTTCTATTAACGCCGTATCGATAAAGCCGTTAGTGGCGCAGTGTAGTGATTTACCCGTTAGTGAACGTTTTGCTCAGCAGATGGCGTGGCAGAAAGATCCGCGTGCTGGCGGTGAAAAAGGCGCAGGTTGGGGCGTGAAAGGCTTGCTAAGTTTTCCTCAGCTTGTGCAATTACTGAATGAACTCACTGGCTGTGCTCGACTTATCACATGGTTAGAACTTGAGTCGGGATCTGAAACGATCTCAGGACAGCTCACCCTCGCAGGGGATGGAATATGAAGATAGAGCGCTTTTGTCATCGCTGGCAAGTTCTTGTGCTTGTATGCCTAGGCGTGATGTCGATCAGCACCTCTCAGGCAGATAGAGATCCCTTCCATCCTTTGATGTCGCTATCAATATCCGTTGAGTCAGATACGCGGAGGGTTTTGGGCGTGATTGGTGAGGGACGTTGTTGGCGAGTGTGGGTGGCGTTAACAAACGGAGACGCAATGGTTGCTGTGCCCTTGTTCTCGCCGCGTAGTGATGCGGAAGGTATATCGAAAAACAATGAATTTTCGGTGTTCGAAAAGCCTGCTGCTTATCCGTTTAGTTGTCCGAAAATAAGTGCTGAAAGGGAGTCCATGGAATGAAAAAGGTAAAAAAGGAATTTTGGTATGGTTATTTGCTCTGGCTTAGCGCGTTTTCGGCACTCGCCGCGCCGCCGCGTGATAGTTCACCGATAACCCTAGCCTTCTTTGACGCGCCTTTGGTTAACGTGCTGCAGGCACTAGCGGATAATCGGCACCTTAATTTAATCGTGAGTGAAGAGGTTAAAGGGAATACCTCAGTGAAGTTGGTTGATGTACCTTGGCAGCGGGCATTACAAGCAATAGCACGTATGAATCAGTTATCGATTGAACAAACGGGCAATATTCTTTTTGTGCAGACAGCCGAGGCTGTCGATAGGCAGCAAGAGTGGGTGCATAAAAAACAGCAGCAAGAGAAAGATCAGGAGAAAACCTCCGTCTCCATTGCATTGCAGCAGGCGGACGTAGACGCCGTGGTCAAAAGCCTGACGCAGCAAAAAAGTGGGTTATTAAGCGCGCAAGGCAGTATCAGCGCCGATCCACGCACTAACACGATTTTGGTGCGGGACTTTCCAGAAAATACCCGAGCGGCTCAGGCTTGGATTGCGGAGCTCGATCAACCCGTCTCACAGGTGCAATTAACCGCCCATATTGTGACCATCAATCGTGAAAGCTTGAATGAGCTGGGCATCCGCTGGGGCACATCGGCTCCAGATGATAGCACTGCGTCTGACTCGAGCGGCTTTCGGCTGAACCAATTCAACATGGGATTGCCGGTGGAAGGGCGTGCGTTTAACGCAGGTTTTCAAGTTGCGCGTATTGGTGGTCGCTTATTAGAACTGGAGCTTTCGGCTCTGGAAAAAGAAGATAACGTAGAAATTATTGCCAGTCCGCATCTGATGGCGACAAATCTACAGACGGCAAGTATCAAACAGGGTACTGAAATTCCTTATGAGGTTTCTAGCGGAGCCAGTGGATCGACCTCGATAGAGTTTAAAGAGGCAGTGCTAGGGATGGAGGTCACGCCTCGGGTGATGCGCAATGGAAAAATCACGCTGATGCTACAGATCACGCAAAATATGCCTGGCAGGAGTATTAAACAAGGGGACGGTGAGGCTTTGGCCATCGATAAGCAGGAGATCAAAACACAGGTCACCCTGAATGATGGCGAAACTGTTATCTTAGGCGGGATTTTTCAACGGCAAACTGTGCATGGAAAAACACAGGTGCCGAAATTGGGCGATGTTCCCCTGCTTGGTGCGCTGTTTCGCGACTCAACGGAAGAGGCAAAACGGCGCGAACTGGTGATTTTTATCACGCCAAGACTGGTAAAAACGGAAATGCCCACTGCATTACTCAGGAAATAAGCATTCGATACTTTTTTTGCTCAAAAGGTAGAAATTTTTATCACATGAATGGTTTCCGCGTTTGACGCTGCGCTTGATTTAGCTTACAAGGGTAGCGAATTAAGCACCGAGCTTTTCCGTACCCCGGCCAAAGCGTTATCGCCGTGAAGTAACCTTTGGCGTGCGCTGTGATTTATTCGGTTGCCAAACTACCTAGAGTGTTGAGATAATTTTTCGTCTGATCTCACACTATCGCTCATGAGGTTTCAGTTTAGGTCCCGTCGCTAATTTGATTGGCGGGGCGGGTTATCATTAACGAATTGTCTTAGTAGTACCGAAAAACATGGCAGAGAAACGCAATATCTTTCTGGTTGGGCCTATGGGTGCCGGCAAAAGTACTATTGGTCGTCAGTTAGCTCAGCAACTGAATATGGAGTTCTTCGATTCCGATCAAGAAATTGAGCGACGCACCGGAGCTGATGTTAGCTGGGTATTCGACGTGGAAGGTGAAGAAGGGTTCCGCGATCGTGAAGAAAAAGTCATCAATGAACTGACTGAAAAACAAGGCATTGTTCTGGCAACTGGTGGTGGTTCCGTGAAATCTCGCGAGACTCGTAACCGCTTGTCAGCTCGCGGCGTGGTTGTTTACCTTGAAACCACTATCGAGAAGCAATTGGCTCGTACACAGCGTGATAAGAAACGTCCGTTGTTGCAGGTAGATACACCGCGTGAAGTGCTGGAAGAGTTGGCAAAAGAACGCAATCCGCTGTACGAAGAAATTGCTGATGTGACCATCCGTACGGATGATCAAAGTGCTAAAGTTGTTGCTAACCAGATTATTCATATGCTGGAAAGCAACTAATTATACCCTGATTACTTGGGTTGCCGCGACGTTGGCTGTGTGCGTTCGCCGGAATAACTTACTGATGTAGGTTAGTCGGGGTTCGTTCACTTGCTGGCAGTCAGCTGCCCTAGCTAATTTGGCTATACACTGAATTCTTAATCTGAAAAAGGTTCTGAGCACACCATGGAAAGGATTACCGTCACTCTTGGGGAGCGTAGCTACCCGATAACGATAGCCTCTGGTTTGTTTGAGGAGCCTGCTTCATTTCTGCCTTTAAAGGCAGGCGATCAGGCGATGTTAGTGACCAATGAAACATTGGCACCGATATATCTTGAACGTGTCAAACATGCGCTTGAGCAGACCGGTGTTCGGGTAGATCAGGTGATCTTGCCGGACGGCGAACAATACAAAACGTTGTCTGTGATGGAGCAAGTCTTTACCGCATTGCTGCAAAAGCCCCACGGGCGTGATACCACGCTTATCGCTTTGGGCGGCGGTGTTATTGGCGACCTAACTGGTTTTGCGGCTGCGTGCTATCAGCGCGGAGTGCGTTTTATTCAGGTGCCAACAACATTGTTGTCTCAGGTCGACTCTTCCGTTGGCGGAAAAACAGCCGTTAATCATCCACTGGGTAAAAACATGATCGGGGCCTTTTACCAGCCTGCGTCTGTCGTGGTGGATATCGACTGTTTGAAAACGCTGCCAGCGCGCGAACTGGCTTCAGGCCTGGCCGAGGTTATCAAGTACGGCATCATTCTTGATGGTGAATTCTTCGTATGGTTAGAAGAGCATCTGGATGAGCTGTTGGCGCTTGATAATAAAGCAATGGCGTACTGCATTCGTCGCTGCTGTGAGCTAAAAGCTGAAGTTGTTGCTGCGGATGAGAAAGAGCAGGGTGTTCGTGCATTGCTGAACCTTGGTCATACTTATGGCCATGCGATTGAAGCAGAAATGGGCTACGGTAATTGGTTACACGGTGAAGCCGTTGCGGCGGGTATGATGATGGCCGCTGAAACGGCGCGTCGTTTGGGCCAGTTCAGTGAGGCCGATGTCGCTCGTGTAAGAACGTTAATTGCGCGTGCAGGGCTGCCGGTTACCGGGCCAAAAAGTATGACTCCAGAATCTTATTTACCACACATGATGCGTGATAAGAAGGTGCTGGCGGGTGAACTGCGTCTGGTGCTGCCAACCGCGATTGGTCAGTCAGAAGTACGTTCAGGCGTAGCCCATGAGATTGTCTTGGCTGCGATTGCGGATTGCCGCGGTTGATGATGTAGTTGAATCATTGAATATTGAATTGACCGGTGAGAATCAAAACGCCCCACCGGTTTTGCCTCTGACTGGAGGGTGGATATGGAAGAAGAAGAGTTCAAACCTGATGAAGATCTAAAGCCTGATGCAAGCGATCGTCGCCCGACGCGTGCACGTAAGGCTCGTCCTTCAACGCCGAAATTAGCGGTTTCTCGTCAGCATATGATGATGGGGATTGGTATTTTAGTGCTGTTGGTGTTGATCATCGGCATTGGTTCAGCGCTGAAATCACCCTCGAAAGGTGAGGCTAGCCAGCAGGCTAGCAGCGGTGGAACCAAAGATATTAGCCTGTCCGGATCTTCTTCCTTATCCAATAATACGGCGAGTAATACCACTGATGCCCACGATGGTAGCGGTGTTAACAACTCCGGTATGATTGATCATTCCGCTGACGCTGGAAACGCGCCAGCCGCGCAGCCGCAAGATGTATCGGTTCCACCGATTTCCAATACGCCAACTCAGGCCGCACCTGTTCAAGGTGAGCAAGGGCAGCAGCGTATTGATCTGGCGGGAAACAACATGTCTGATGCGCTGACTCAACAACAAGGGCAGGTTGATTCTGCGGTACAGGGTATCGATGGTGGGGCTAACGCTTCAACATTGCCAACGGCTCCGGCCACCTTGGGCTCGGGTGCTGCTGTTTCTAAGCCTGTTACCAACAATGGTACTGCGCAAAATATTCGTCCGATTCAGACTAAGCCTGCGTCTACGGCGAACAGCAATGCAACCAAGCCGCACTCAGGCAAAACAACGGTTAGCAAAACGCCTACGCATACGGCAAACGTTACGAAACCAACGAGCGCCAAGACGCCAGCAACAACGGCCACTAAACCGGCAACACATGCAGTCAGCTCTGCCGTTAGCGGTGCGAATGCCTCACTGAAAGGTGCGCCTTCTAACAACTATACGTTGCAACTGAGCAGCGCATCGCGTTCAGACTCTTTGAACGCCTATGCGAAAAAACAGAATTTGGCTCATTATTGGGTTTATGAAACCACCCGTAACGGCAAACCTTGGTATGTACTGGTGAGCGGAAGTTACTCAAGCTCAGCTGAGGCAAAACGGGCGGTGTCTACGCTGCCTGCTGATGTTCAGGCGAAGAATCCTTGGGTGCGTCCGATGAGCCAGGTACAAAAAGACGTTAAAAAATAAACAGTGGTATACCTAAGTTATTGCAGCTGCGAGGCCGTTTATGGTTATCGCAGCTGTAAATAAGAACGGTATAAAATGCGCGCTGATGTGCTGTCTAGAACAGTGTTTGATCCGCCGATTTGAATTGTAAAAGTAGCTTACTGACGGCATGAAGAAAAACCGCGCTTTTTTAAAATGGGCTGGTGGAAAGTATCCACTGGTAGACGAAATTCGTCGATATTTGCCTGCCGGAAAGCGGTTGATCGAGCCCTTTGTTGGGGCCGGTTCCGTATTTTTGAATACGGATTATGAGGAATACCTGTTAGCGGATATTAACGCTGACCTGATCAATCTGTACAACATCGTAAAAACTCAGCCTGATAACTTCGTTCGTGACGCTAGAGTGATGTTTAGCGGAGAGTTTAATCAATCTGAGATGTTTTATGCCCTGCGGTCTGAGTTCAATCAGAGCAAAGATCCATATCGTAGAGCGGTGTTGTTCTTGTACTTGAACCGGCATTGTTATAACGGATTATGTCGCTATAACTCTCGTGGTGAGTTCAATGTGCCGTTTGGTCGCTACAAGAAACCCTATTTCCCTGAAGCTGAATTGTATTGGTTTGCGCAGAAAGCGCAGAAAGCGACTTTTGTTTGCGAACACTACACGCAGTCGATGAGCCAAGCGGTGGATGGAACGGTGGTGTATTGCGATCCGCCTTATGCGCCACTGTCTGCAACCGCAAACTTTACGGCTTATCACACCAACAGTTTCAGCATGACCGATCAATTAAAGCTCGCTGAAGTAGCATCAAATTTATCGTTGCAACATAAGATCCCGGTGCTGATCTCCAATCATGATACCGAGCTGACACGTCTCTGGTATGCACAGGCCGATCTGTTTGTTGTAAGCGCGCGTCGAACGATTAGCAGCAAAGTCGGTGGACGTAATAAAGTAGACGAATTGCTGGCGCTGTATTCCTGAAATTTGCACAGTGTCTGAACCGAGCACATGGAGAAACGGATGAAACAGTATTTAATTGCCCCGTCGATTTTGTCTGCAGACTTTGCCCGTTTGGGAGAAGATACTGCTAAAGTTTTGGCATCAGGCGCTGACGTTGTTCATTTTGACGTAATGGATAACCATTATGTCCCGAATTTAACCATCGGCCCGATGGTGTGCAAGGCACTGCGCGATTACGGTATCACCGCGCCTATTGATGTGCATTTAATGGTGAAGCCCGTCGATCGCATCATTCCTGACTTTGCTGAGGCAGGCGCTAGCATTATCTCTTTCCATCCTGAAGCCTCTGAGCATGTTGATCGTTCATTACAGCTGATTAAATCCTTGGGCTGCAAAGCTGGTTTGGTATTTAACCCTGCAACATCGCTGAGCTATCTTGAATACGTGATGGATAAAGTGGATGTGATCCTGCTGATGTCGGTAAACCCTGGCTTCGGTGGTCAGTCGTTTATCCCTGCGACGCTGGATAAACTGCGTCAGGTGCGCAAGCTTATTGATGCCAGCGGCCGCGATATTCGTTTAGAAGTCGATGGCGGCGTGAAGGTTGATAATATTGGCGCTATTGCTGCCGCTGGTGCAGATATGTTTGTTGCTGGCTCCGCGATCTTTGGTCACTCAGACTACGAACAGATTATCACTCAGATGCGTGGCGAAATTGCCAAGGCGTGTCATGAGTAGCTCCGACTCTACCCAGTTCATTGCCAAACATTTTGAAGGCATTCAGGCGATTGCCTTTGATTTGGATGGCACGCTGGTGGATAGTGCTTCGGGCCTTGCGGCTGCGATGGACAAAGCCATGAAGGAATTAGGGCTGCCTATTCCAGGATTGGAGCGTGTAAAAAACTGGATCGGAAACGGTGCAGATATGCTGGTGAATCGCGCTTTGGTCTGGGCGGATAAAGAACCGACCGATGCACTGTGTCAGCGTACCCGAGCCGCATTTGATTTTTATTATGTCAGCACGGTTGAAACCGGCAGTCAGCTTTATCCTGACGTGGCGCAAACGCTCGCTGCGCTCTCCCATCATGGTTATGTGCTCGCGCTGATTACCAATAAGCCTACGCCGTTTGTTCGACCACTGCTTATCTCCCTCGGTATCGATGGTTATTTCACTCATATCGTGGGTGGTGATGACGTGGTGAAGAAAAAACCTCATCCTGCTCCGTTGTATTTAGTTCTGGCTAAAACTGGCGTATTGGCGAGTGAATTACTGTTTGTCGGCGATTCTCGTAACGACATTCAGGCCGCGCATGCCGCAGGATGCCCTTCAGTAGGAATGACCTATGGTTATAACTATGGTGAACCTATTGAGCGTAGCGAACCAAGCTGTGTGTTAAACCAATTTTCTGACTTGTTGCCCCTGATCGGGCTGCCCCCTTTAAGCTAAGACGTATAGGAACTGTGACATGAGTAAGCCCATCGTTTTCAGTGGCGCACAGCCATCTGGTGAACTGACCATTGGTAACTACATGGGTGCTCTGCGCCAGTGGGTGCAGATGCAGGATGAATACGACTGCATTTATTGCATCGTCGATCAGCACGCGATTACCGTGCGTCAAGATGCTCAGCAGCTGCGTAAAGCGACCTTGGATACGCTGGCGTTGTATTTGGCCTGCGGTATCGATCCAGAGAAAAGCACTATCTTTGTTCAGTCTCATGTTCCTGAGCATGCTCAACTTGGTTGGGTTCTTAACTGTTACACCTACTTCGGCGAACTGAGCCGCATGACCCAGTTCAAAGATAAATCGGCGCGCTATGCTGAAAATATCAATGCGGGCTTGTTCGATTATCCTGTGCTGATGGCGGCGGATATCTTGCTGTACCAGACCACTCAGGTGCCGGTGGGCGAAGATCAGAAACAGCATCTGGAATTAAGCCGTGACGTGGCTGCACGTTTCAATGCGCTTTATGGCGATATCTTCAAAGTGCCAGAGCCGTTCATTCCGAAGTCCGGTGCTCGCGTAATGTCTTTGTTAGAACCGACCAAAAAGATGTCCAAATCTGATGATAACCGCAATAACGTCATCGGTTTATTGGAAGATCCTAAGTCTGTTATTAAGAAGATCAAACGTGCTGTCACCGATTCTGACGAGCCAGCAGTGGTGCGTTATGACGTGGTGAATAAGGCCGGTGTTTCCAACTTGCTTGATATTCTGGCTGGTGTAACGGGTAAAACCATCCCAGAACTGGAACAAGAGTTTGAAGGCAAGATGTACGGCCATTTAAAAGGTGCCGTTGCCGACGCAGTTTCAGGAATGCTGACAGAGCTACAGGAGCGCTATAACCGCTTCCGTAACGATGAGGCGTTTTTGCAACAGGTCATGCGTGACGGTGCTCAGAAAGCGCGTGCGCGTGCGCAAGAGACGGTGAAAAAAGTCTACGATGCCATTGGTTTCGTTGCTCAGCCGTAATATCTAACGCTAAGCCCTAATAAAAAAACCCGCTCATTGATGGCGGGTTTTTTTGTTTCTTATCAGTCCATAAGCTTTCTAGCGCTGTTTAGAATTCACTTTTTAGCTATTCCACTGAACCAATTTAGTTTGTCGCGCAGGGAAACTACCGAGCCAACAATAATCAGGCTCGGGCTTTCAACCTGTTGTGCCAGTTCGCCTAAGGCAGCAAGTTCTCCGGTGACTACTTTTTGCTGCACCGAGGTACCGTTTTCCACCAAGGCCACAGGCATGGATTCACTCATCCCGTGCTTGATTAACTGTGTCTGGATTTCAGCGGCTTGGTTCAATCCCATATAAAACACTAAGGTTTGCTTTTCTGCCGCTAAATTTGCCCAGTCGAGCGAGGTGTCTTTTTTGGCATGGCCGGTAACCAAACGCACGCTTTGAGCGTAATCGCGGTGGGTGAGTGGAATGCCGCTGTAGGCTGAGCAGCCGGACGCTGCCGTAATCCCAGGAACGACGGAGAAGGCAATGCTGTCATCTGCTAGCACTTCCAGCTCTTCGCCTCCGCGCCCAAAAATAAAAGGATCGCCACCTTTTAATCTCACCACGCGTTTGCCATCGCGTGCGTTGCGCAGCAGAATTTGGTTGATTTCATCCTGAGGTACGCAGTGGAAGCCTGCGCGTTTGCCCACGAAAATACGTTCAGCGTCACGGCGAACTAAATTCATGATGTCGTCAGAGACCAGACGGTCATAAACCACGACGTCAGCCTGCTGGATCTGCTGCAAGCCTTTCAGCGTCAGTAGCCCTGCATCTCCTGGCCCCGCGCCAACCAGAACTACTTCGCCACGCTGCTCCAAGGGGTGCTCGAACAGATCGGTAAGATGCTTATCGACCATTTCGGCGTCTTGGTTTGCCAAAGACTGAGCAAGACGATCGTGGGCGAACAGGCGTTCCCAAAAACGCCTGCGTAGCGTAATCGTTGAGAATTTATCTTTCACCTGCTGGCGTAGGTCACCGGCTAAGCGAGCTAGCTGGCCTAAATGCTGAGGCAAAATAGCTTCAAGCTTTTCACGTAGTAGGCGAGCAAGCACCGGCGATTTACCGCCTGAAGAAACCGCGACCATCAGCGGGGAGCGGTCGATGATAGAAGGCATGATAAAACTGGCGCGTTTAGGGGCATCAACCACGTTGCAGAAGATCTGACGCGCACTGGCTTGCTGGTAGACGAGATCGTTAACGCTCTCATCATCGGTTGCTGCAATAACCAGCCAAACGTCTGCGAGCAGCGCGGGAGAAAATTCGCCATGTGCCTGTTTTAGCTTGCCATCTTGTGCCCATAGGTCAAATTGTGGGGTGAACTCTTTGGCGTTAACCGTGATATCTGCCCCTGCATCCATCAGCAGTCGTGCCTTGCGTTCAGCGACTTCGCCACCGCCGACCAGCAGGCAGGCTTTTTGCTGCAGTTGACAAAAAATCGGTAAATAGTCCATCCAACAATCCTCACTACGGAAATTTGCTTCGGCAAAAAATAGCGCACCGCCTGAGCGATGCGCCATAAAATCATTAAGCAGTCTGATTTTTTTGTGCAGTGGCTTCCGTTACCGGACGCTGTGCGCGCGGCGTTGCATACCAGTAGCCAAGGCCCATAAAGACCGCACCGGATAATGTATTACCCAGAGTTACCCACAGCAGATTATGGCCGATACCGCTCAGGGTAAAGGATTCGCTGTGGTTGCCGAGCCAAGATAGGGCAAAAAGGGTCATGTTGGCAACCGAGTGCTCGTAACCGGAGGCGATAAATGCGAGCAAGCACCACCAAATGGCCAAGAATTTGCCTGCACCTTCAGTACGTAGTGCCATCCAGATCGCTAAACAGACCAGCCAGTTACACAGTGCACCTTTGAAAAACAGCACGGCAGCAGGTGCCGTGGTTTTCGCCAGTGCGGCGGTGTGCACTAAGCTGCTATCCACTGGCAGTAAATTTCCGCCGCCGTAATAATATAAAACGGCGACGAAAATTGAACCGATCAGATTGCCCAACCACGTTTGCGGCAGAATGGCTAACCATTGGCCTCCGCTAATGGTGCCCGCTTTAACTCCCAGCGTGAGGAACATGGTGTGACCGGTAAACAGCTCAGAACCGGCAATAATTACCAGCGTTAAGGCGATACCAAACGTTGCGCCCATAAGCAGAGGACGCAGTGCCGGTTCAACCATATTGCCGAGCGTGAAGATCAGAATGATGCCGAGGCCAACATAAGCCCCCGCCATCGCAGAGCTAATCCAAAATCCAAACGGGTTATCTTTGTTCAGGCGAACAATGCGTGCCGCATTGGCTGCGCATTTATTGATGGTGTCGGTAAACATACTGGCTTCCATGATTTAAGGTTAAAAAACGAATTCTTGAATGTCCCCCTCATTTTCCCCTTTGCAGAGGAAAGCGTTGCGCACCGTTTACCTGTCCTCATCTGTGTAAGAGAGGACAACGATTATGTTTCGGTATGGCACCGTCTGTCCCTCCCCCTGAGAAGGGGGAGGTTAGGAGGGGGGATTTTGCGATGATTAATCCGCCGAACGTACCTGCACAAACCCATCTACCAAACGGGTTGCAAAATGCGGCACGGAATGGGCTTCATTTTCGAGACAAAGCCCATCGACCAAGCGGAAATGCTGTTTTTTCAGCGGGCTAGCAACCCACAGTTCGCCCTGATGTTCAGCAATCAATCCACGAGATAGCACGCTTGAACCGGCAAAGGGATCGATATTGGAGATGGCAAAAACCTGCTCATCTTGGTAAGGACGGAACACCGCTACCTGATGAGTGCCCACCAAAGCGCACACGCCGGTGCCGGGCAGAATATCGTTTAACGGGCAAACATTAATCCACTGGCTCATGCGTTAGCCTCCTCGGTTGCGATCAGGGTGACAGGAATACGCTCATCTGGGCGTGCAGGACGATGCTGAGCACGTTCAGACACGATCTGAACGTTAGGGTCACGTTGATCGCTGTTGATGAAGTGAGCGAAGCGTACCTGCGCCTCAGGGGTGTTTACGGTTTCAGTCCACTCGCAGATCACTTTTTCGCGCAGGCGGGCAATTTCTTGCTCCAGCAACGCATTCATCCCGAGTTTATCGTTGATGATGACGGAACGCAGGTAGTCGATACCGCCTTCCAAGCTTTCTAACCAAACAGACGTACGCTGTAATTTATCGCCGGTACGGATGTAGAACATCATGAAGCGATCGAGGTATTTGATCAGCGTTTCGCGATCGAGATCGGCAGCCAACAAATCACCATGGCGCGGTTTCATCCCGCCGTTACCACATACGTAGAGGTTCCAGCCGTTTTCGGTGGCGATAATACCTACGTCTTTGCCCTGTGCTTCTGAACATTCACGAGTACAGCCGGAGACACCAAATTTCATTTTGTGTGGTGTACGAATGCCTTTGTAGCGGTTTTCTAATTCCACGCCGAAGCCAACGCTGTCGCCTACGCCGTAACGACACCAGGTGCTGCCGACGCAGGTTTTTGCCATGCGCAGTGCTTTGGCATAGGCGTGACCGGTTTCAAAGCCCGCTTCAATCAGTTTGCTCCAGATAGCGGGCAAATCGTCTTTCTGTGCACCAAACATACCGATACGCTGTGAACCGGTGATTTTGGTATACAGATTGTATTCGCGTGCGATCTGGCCGATGGCCAGCAGGCCTTCTGGGGTAATTTCACCGCCAGCAGAACGAGGGATCACTGAGTAGGTGCCGTCTTTCTGAATGTTGGCAAGGAAGTTGTCATTGGTGTCCTGCAGCGGAGTGAGTTCCGGTTGCAGAATGTAGTCGTTCCAGCATGAAGCCAGCAGAGAACCGACCGTTGGCTTACACACTTCACAGCCGTAGCCTTTGCCGTATTTTTCCAGCAGCTCGTTGAAGGATTTAATCTCTTCTACGCGGATGAGGTGATACAGCTCTTGGCGCGAATAGGCAAAGTGTTCGCATAGGTGGTTATTGACTTCAATACCTTGCTTCGCTAATTCGGCGTTGAGAACCTGAGTCACGAGTGGAATACAGCCGCCGCAGCCGGTACCGGCTTTCGTGGCTGATTTAATCGCTGCAACGGTATGACAGCCCGCGTTGACCGCTTTGATAATGTCGCCTTTGCTGACGTCAAAGCAGGAGCAGATCTGCGCCGTTTCTGGCAATGATTCCACGCCGATAGCCGGTTTACCTTTGCCCGCGTGCGCAGGCAGAATCAGGCTATCTGGGTGTTCTGGCAGTTCAATATCGTTGAGCGTGAGCTGGAGCAGATTGCCATAATCGCTGGTATCGCCCACCAACACCGCGCCGAGCAGGCGTTTGTTGTCAGCGCTGACGATGATGCGTTTGTAGA
>Ga0256408_1001296_pt1 | contig 13976 bp, 11 predicted proteins | sample PhyAR1_FD_185998 | JGI IMG/M metagenome (GOLD analysis project Ga0256408, IMG submission 185998) | Leaf surface microbial communities from alfalfa plants in UC Gill Tract Community Farm, Albany, California, United States - DLSL A.R1 | ecosystem: Host-associated > Plants > Phyllosphere >...
CAGATGCAGCGATTAATCCTAAGCGCTTTGGTGTCATTGTCGGTAGCGGCATTGGTGGTATGACGACTTTGCAAAACCAAGTACGGGTTATGGATAATAAGGGTTCTAACCGTGTCACACCATTTTTTGTACCGATGGTGATTGCAAATATGGCTTCTGCCAATATTTCGATCCGTTTAGGTGCCCAAGGAACATCCAAAATGTTGGTGACTGCCTGTGCTTCTGCAACGGATGCAATTGGGGAAGCATTTCGGACAATTAAAGCTGGTGCCGCCGATATCATGCTGACCGGCGGAACGGAAGCAACGATTTGTGAAATCGGAATTGCAGGATTTGCAGCACTGAATGCCTTAAATACAACAGAAGATGCTACTAGAGCTTCGATCCCTTTTGACAAAGAACGGAAAGGTTTTGTAATGGGAGAAGGCGCAGGTATGTTAGTGTTAGAAGAATTAGAACATGCCCGAAAACGTGGTGCGACCATTTATGGAGAAATAGTCGGTTATGGCAGCAATTGCGATGCTTACCATATGACGGCACCATTGTCTGACGGCAGTGGGGCTCAAGCAGCAATTCAGGCAGCTTTAGCGGAAGCCGAGATTACACCGGATCAAGTTGGCTATGTGAATGCACATGGTACTTCCACGCCGGCAAACGACGCAGCTGAAACGGCTGCTTTAAAGCTGGTTTTTGGTGAAAAAGCAGCTACAATTCCAATCTCTAGCACTAAAAGTATGACTGGGCACTTATTGGGTGCATCGGGTGGTATTGAAGCCCTTGCTTGTGTAAATACCTTGAAAAATGAAGTGATCCATCCGACAGTTGGTTACCAAGTACCTGATCCAGCTTGTGACTTGGACTATGTAACCGAAGGGGCGAGAAAAGCCGCACCTAAATACGTGATTAGTAATTCATTTGGCTTTGGTGGACATAACGCTGTCCTTTGTATGAAAAAGTGGGAGGAACAATAATATGAAAAAAGTAATGACTGCAACAGAAATTATGGAGATGATTCCTAATCGCTACCCAATTTGTTATATTGATTATGTGGAGGAAATCATTCCTGATAAAAAAATTATTGCGACAAAAAATGTAACGATTAACGAAGAATTTTTCCAAGGTCATTTTCCGGGGAATCCAACAATGCCTGGTGTCTTAATCATCGAAGCCCTTGCTCAAGTTGGTTCAATTTTAATTTTAAAAATGGATCAATTTAAAGGCGAAACAGCATACATTGGTGGAATCAACAAGGCAAAGTTCCGTCAAAAAGTAGTACCTGGTGATGTGTTGAAACTACATTTTGAAATTGTGAAGTTGCGTGACTTTGTCGGCATCGGGAAAGCTACGGCCTCTGTAGAAGATAAAAAAGTTTGTGAATGTGAATTGACTTTTATCGTGGGACGTTAGAAAATTTAAAGAAGCCGAAACCTTTTGTAAATAAGGGTTTCGGCTTCTTATTTGCTTAACAAAAGAAAAAGAGCTTTCTTGGATACTGTAAGGGATTTACCAAAAAAAGAAAAGTGATAATGAAATAAAAAATTAATGTTGTTTAGTTTAGTCATGTCAGCCACCTTGGTAAGTAGTGGGCCAGTCGGTGCCGCGCTATCACTTTTTAACAGTGACTTTGAAAACTCGGACATCACTCAATCAGATACTTCTAAGCCCCGACGTATCATTACCTAAATGTGTGGGAACTTTGCTCCAGATGAATACTATTATCGCTAAGAAAAACAAAATTTCTTCATGTGAACTTTTGCAAAATTCTATTCTATTTATATGATATAATCAGAAAAGCTTACATCTCATGTAAGTGAATTAAAAAGATTTGCTGGAGGTTGATTGAATGGAAACAACAGTAGAAGTGTTTGGATATGAATTTTCCAATTGTTTGATGAATGCTTCGGGGGTTCATTGTATGACAGCCGGGGACTTAGATGAATTGGCGACTTCAGCGGCTGGGGCCTTTATTACCAAAACAGCAACCCTAGCACCACGTCAAGGAAATGAAGAACCACGTTATTTTGATACGCCGTTAGGAAGTATTAATTCCATGGGGCTGCCTAATTTAGGGATCGACTATTATTTGGATTATCAGATTGATCGGCAAAAACGCTTTCCGCAGGTCGGACAGTTTCTTTCAGTTGCCGGCATGAACTATGAAGAAAATATTGCAATTTTAAAAAAAGTTCAAGCGAGCGCTTATACAGGTATTACGGAATTTAATTTGTCTTGCCCAAATTTGCCGGGAAAACCGCAAATTGCTTATGATTTTCAATTGACTGAACAATTATTATCTGACGTATTTCAGTTTTTCACCAAGCCCTTAGGTGTCAAATTGCCGCCGTATTTTGATATGGCGCATTTCGATATGATCGCAGATGTGTTAAATAAATTTCCGTTAACATATGTCAATTCAATCAATAGTATTGGCAATGGACTCTACATTGATCCGGAAAAAGAAGCGGTTGTTATTCGACCAAAAGGTGGTTTTGGCGGTATCGGTGGTGAATATGTAAAACCAACTGCTTTAGCCAATGTGCGTGCTTTAGCTAAGCGTTTAGACCCGGCAATTAAAATTATCGGAACGGGAGGCATTACCAATGGTCAAGATGTCTTTGAACATCTCTTATGTGGCGCAACTTTAGTACAAGTTGGCACACAGTTACATCAAGAAGGCCCACAAGTCTTTGACCGTTTAGCAAAAGAATTACAAGAAATCATGACAGCCAAAGGCTACGAAAGCATTGAAGCATTTCGTGGAAAATTAAAAGAAATGTAAAAAGTCAAGAACATAGAACAAAGGCCTGGCACCGCGGGTCTTTGTTTTTTATTCTTTTAAAAGGACAAAAGCACTGAAGATTAAACAGATACTCATAATTGCTGATGCGCCGTGTCCTAAAGGCCCACCAACGGTTCTTGCAAAGCTTGACTTCCCCCTTATACACGCCCTTGTTTTTGATTAGAAATAGTCTTTGATAATAAATCATTAAAGGCTGGCCCAAAAATAGCGTCGCCAAAGCCAAACATTCCCAAAATAAATAAGGTGGCAAATTGGAAGTATTAACAATCACAAGTACAAATAAAAATATTAAAGTAAGATAGACTCGCCTATAAAAATATAAACTACTTTTAAAAGGGTTCCTTTTTCTCCCAAATTTTTTTACCTTATCAGTATAAATATAAAAGTGCATTTTATATTCAATTATTTCAAAGCTCCATAGAAACATTTATAATATACAAAAAAGAAGAGCCTGTTGTTTATCAAAATTCCAGTCTTATTTTTATTTAGAAAAAATAATAATTTTTTTTAAAAAGCATAAAAAAAAGCAAACAATACGTTTCAATAAACCATTTGCTATCACTTAATGTAAGCGTTATTATTTGGATGGAGATCACAAAATCTTCACAAAAAAATCATGTAATATGGAGGAGATAGAATGCTACTATCAAAAAAAAAAATATTAACATTAATCATGACCACAGGAATGCTATCACAGGCTTTGATTAGCTCGATTGATGTATTTGCAGATGCGCAACCGACAAAGACACATGTGGATTCAAGCGAAAAAAATAATTCATCTATTCACAATAAAGGGAGGGATATTGTAGCAGTTAATAAAGTCGGTACTGCGGTTACTGAAAATATAAGAAGTGAACTTAGAGATCTTGCTTATAATTTAACTTATAATGAATTTAGCGAAGGGGAAATTCCTCAAGAGGATATTCTACCTTCTGATGATAATTGGAGTTCACTAGACCCGTGGCAATTCGAAGATACAGCCTTTGCCAGAGTAAACAATGATATGGTTTTAAGGGATGGAGAAACCCTTGCTGCGAACGAATCTGACCTCACTAATAGTTCTGGAATTGAGCAAACGATGAATACTCCAAGTTTCACCTACACTCAAACAGATAAGGTTACAACGTCAACCACCCACAACGCAGGTGTTTCGTTAACTACAAGTGCAGAAATGAAGTTCCCCTTTATATCTGGGTCAATGTCTATAAATGTTAAATATGATTTTAGTACTACTAGCGCTGTTGAGTCAACGAATACTAAAGAATGGCAGGTTCCTTCTCAAGGAGTTAAAGTACCAGCTGGGCATAAATATAAGGTTACTTGGCTCCTGAACACGGGAGTTGCTACAGGAACTACTGATCTAACGAGTTACGTCAAGGCTATAGTTCCCTATAAGAGGAATCATGAAACTGGAACTAGATACGGACAGTATATAGGTGATGCTATAGCTACTCAAGATAGATTTGTATCTGATATGCCATCTACTCCTTATAAATGGGGTGAGAGAGGAAATTGGGGACGTGTTGATGGACAAACTGCTTTACGTAAATGGGGAACAGCTAATTATAAAGCAGAATTCGGAACCCAATTAATAATGAATATTACTGATGTGACAAATGTTAATTCACCAGTTGTAATACAACAAACTGCTATGAATGTAACTCCTATAACTGTTAAATAAATTACCAAAAATATTACAAAAGAAAGTGCTAGAAAACTATCAAGGAAGGAAAATTAAATGTTATCTACAAGTAAAAATTCTTATAGATGTTTCAGAGCATCTCATTTAACAGCAGTGTGGCATGCTACTTTATTAGGGATACTTGCGTTATTCACAATAATCTTAGGTAATTATACCGTGCATGCCGCAAGCACAGATGGCCCAAATGATAAAGGAACCCCTGGTCTTTACGCAAATCCTGAGTTGACTCCTTCAGGAAAAGATTTGAAATATTTTGTAACAGTTACGAAAAAGCCATCAGCATCGGCTAATGTTTTCTGGTCTAATCAATTTTCGGTTAGTGGTGCTAATGGTGGCTATATTGGGTTTCAAACCGTAGAAAACAAAGAAGGCAAGAATCTGATTTTATTCTCTGTTTGGGGTGCAACAGAAGGTGAAGCTTCACCTAAAAACGAGGGCTTTTTAGTAAGGAACACTGATGGATCTCCTGGTATGAGCGTAAGAATTTGGAAAAAATGGGAAGCTAACCGTAAATATAAATTTGAAGTTAAACCTATTGCAGGGCGTGCTAACTGGTGGAACGGTTCCATTACTGATATGACTACCGGTGAAATAAGTTCCTTAGGTAATTTAAAATTTGGGTTAGCATCAACATTACGTCCCGTTTCCAACTGGGTTGAATACTTCAACTGGAATGATCCAGATGCAACATGCGGAAATCAAGAACCAAGTACTGCAAAATTTTCACCATTCTATGTAGATGGGCAAATTGTAAAATATAAAACAGTAACACATTCTGGGACATGTATTTATGCTGACCATTCTTATATCGAATCCGATGGTTCAGCTCTATTAGATGCACAGCCCTAAGTAAGAACCAATAAGTTTTGTTATAAAGTTTTCTAAAAATTAAGCATAAACTTGTTTGATTTTTGGCTATTCACCTAGGCTACAAGTAATAGTATTTCAAGTTCCATCCTACACCAGAAAGTCGGAGAAATTTATTTTTTTCGGCTTTCTTTTAAGGTATCCACCACTTCGATGCCTTTGATTATAAGGGACAATGTTTTCGTTTTTTGAAAATTTAATGGCGTAGCTATGATCTTGTTCAATTATGTTATTGAGATACTTCATTTTCCGATATTTTTTTATAGTTACTTTTGCTTACGAAGTTTCTTAATCGGACCAATAATCGCAGAATTTTTATCACTCACAAGCACTTACGGTTTGCTCTATTGGCAAATGAGTTCAGTTAAAAATGATTCACAAAACGCATAGAAGCTCTTCTTTTACGAACACTTTATTTTCAAAAGTGAAGCAATCCCTACTCTATTATCTTTGAGTGAAAATTGACTTGTTTTTTTTATTTCAAAACATACAAAATATTAAAAAAATACTATACTATTCGAAAAGGAGAACAACAGAAAAAAGGAATAGGAGTATACCGACAAAACACTATTTAACAAAATTAAGTATATTAAGATTGTTAATCCTTGTGCGCACAATAAAAAGCAATCTACAAATTAAACTATAAGTTTCTTTTTATATATACTTGATAAACACACATCTATTATAAAGAATTCATTATGGACAATAAAAAAACTTATTTAATTGGCAACGATATCTCATTTGAATAGTAGCTTTTACATATGCAAGATGGTGGTCCAGTAAACGAGGTTATAGAAGATGACTGCTTCCCAATGAAGACATAAAAAGTATTTTTATGAAGACCATCCATGAGTATGAGGAGGTTTTTACGAAGAAAATACGTTAGAAATTTTTGTATCTGGATAATCGGCTTGGAGCGGATAATCATATGGGCCAGATTTTTTGACAAAATTTTAGACAAGTCTATGTTATATTCATTGACTCCGACTGATTTTGAGTAAACGGTTGAATCTTTATATCATAAAAAGGTTATAAAACAAAAATGGTAAAAAGATGCCATGAAGATGGTAGAAATAGTATTATTATTAAAAGCAATGTGATGAAAAAAGTGTAGTATCTTTTAAACAATTGAAAAAACAGTATCCAGTGATGATGTTCGAAACATATTAGGTGCAGCAAGTTTTGAAAAAGTCACAATAGTTATTTTAGTAATAACTTCAATTTTTTCTGATGATAGGAGAAAGATGGAGGAGAACGATCCTGGACTTGAGTTAATAGATTATAAGAGGCTTCAAAAACTTTAAACAAGTATTTAGGAGAAAATTGGAATATTCAAATCGATAAAATTATTTTTGAATCTAAGAAAAGAAAGCCCGAATACTCACGCCCTTAGAAATAGAATAGAGCCATAATATTATAAAGATAAAGAATATTAAACGTAAATAGAACTCGCCTATAAAAAATAAACCTACTAAGAGTTTAATAAAAACTCTGTCAGTTTCAACCAACAGAGTTTTATTGTTTACTTAACGGCCTTGACGTTTTCCATAAATCGTCCAGATATTCGAGCTGTGTCAACTGGCGATTGCATTGTTCGCTATCGTGACAAATATAATTTCCTTTTTTCGTGTACGTTCCATCGCCGCCTGATTTAGTTGTGGTCAAAAACATGGCTACATTGGTAATGTTTTGACAGATTGAGCAAACGCCTTTGACAATTGTCGGTGAAAAGGAGCCGTGAACACCGATTAATTTATCTTCATGATAAGCCAAAATAAATTTTTTCTGGGTTCCGGGATCGTTCCAGCCAACATACGTATTATTGCGTAAATCCATCATTTCCCAATCTGATATTTTTAACTTTTGCGTTTTTCGAAATACTTTGGTTATTTGCGATGTGGGGGGTGCTTAAATGGAATTACGTCCTCTTTTAATTTTGTTAAATATTTTTCGGCGCGGGCTCTTGTTAAATGATGATCCATAACTTTTTCAATTAGCTCATCAACAATAGGCTGAGTTTCAGTAAAGAGATCATTGATTTTTTCAACGCACAACGCTTGAACCGTCTTCACAGTTGTTTGATCATTGACAGAGGTGTAGGTGTTGATAAGCACATCAACTTGTTCTTTAATGTCGTTAAATTGATAAGGCTGAATAGTTGGTTTCATTGTGTATAAATTCCTTTCAAAAGACCTAACACATACGCTGAAAGGTAATTTGTCTCACCAACGTATGTTTAGTGACAGCCAACCTTTGGTATTTTTGATAAAGATCTTAGGTAACAAATCATATAATCACCTCCTTAAAGCTAATTTTGTCCAAAAGAAAGGTTGGTAATTTTATCGGAGCGGCCAGCAAAAGTCAAGTCGTGCAAGTGAAGTAGACACTATAGCTTAAAAAAACGCTTTTTGGCAAAACTAGTAACATTTATTATGGAGAGCCTGCTATTAAGGCTGTTGTCTGTTCGATTAAGATTATGTAAGCATAAATAAATGAAGTAGCAAGCAGTAGCGGTATTTATAAACAAATGAAAGATGGAAATTTCTTTGGATATTACGGGTCTTTGCCCGAGCCTGCTTTGAAAAAAGCGAAGGGAATTAGCTGATGAAACAATAAGTGTGGTTGAATAATTATTTCTATGGGTTTAACGAATCGCATCGTCTATTAACCATTAATCTTCTGGTGCTGATGATGTAGTAACCAACATTCGGCGTTTGGTGAAACGTTCCTCAGGATTCAACCTATCGAGGCTTAGAAAAATAACTAGGTGTTCACACAGAACGCTAAAAACTAGGCTCTTTATGGAATAAATTTGCTATCCTAAGACCAAAAAATCGGACAACAGCTGCAGCGCCAGTCAATAGACGGTCTACTATTTGTACATATCAGACTTAGCTGAGTAGTTGCGAGTTATTAGGTAAAGGTCATGTCAATAGCGGATTATTAAAAAGAAGCTTCCTTCGTTAATTATGGAGGACTTATGTCACGCAACAGTAAATTTAATCGAAAAAACAGGCTAGGATAAAAGTGTTAAACGCTAAGAAATAAGAGGAAAGTCATGTAAATTACTTTGTATTTTTATGAATTTCAGCTGATTTCCCAAAGCGTTACTTCTGCTCCCACCGTGCCGTATATTCGTTTTAGTGGGAGAGAAAAGTATTTTTTACTTTTGGCTCCCACTTTTTATTTATCAAAACTATTGGTTTTACTTAGATTTCCGGATGGGTATCCGTATACAAAATATAGTCTTTTTGATCAAAATAAGTTGTTTCATTAGTTTCCAAATCACAAACCCAATGAGCGACGCCAGCACTTCCAGCTAGAAATACAAATTCTGGGAAAGTGATCGCCCCTTCTTGGTATTGTAGTACCGCTTGTTTGGTCTTTAATGTTTCGCCTAATTCGCTAACAGTCACAGGTTCCAGCTTCGTATTAAGTTCAAAAGAGTGCCCTTTGCCGTAAATTGTGTAGGAGGCGGTTGTTAAACGGTAGTCATATTTTTTAACGCCTAACTCCAACAGTTCTGGAATCAATTCTGCTGGAGTTAGCTGTTGGTTTGACTGAAATATTGTTTTAATAGCGGTTTTATTTAACATGATTATCCCTCAATTTCTCAATAATTATGTAATAAGTGTAGCATAAAAACGGAACATGCCGTTATCAATATGAACTGCCGCTTTTTCATGCATTTTTAGTAAAATATGGTGAGTTTTTCATTCATTTTCTAGATTAATAGCGCTGAATTTGCTACAATAGAAAAGAATGATGTTTACAGAGAGAAGGAGAATAATAAAATGATAGCAGCAAGCGATTTAAGAGCAGGCATGACGTTTGAACAAGACGGCAAATTAATTAAAGTGTTAGATGCCAGCCATCATAAACCGGGTAAAGGCAATACAGTTATGCGTATGAAATTAAAAGACGTACGGACTGGTGCAACAACTGATACAACGATGCGCCCCGATGAAAAAGTTAAAAAAGCGCATATTGATACAAAACCGGTTCAATATCTATACAGCCAAGATGGCATTGCTAACTTCATGGACTTAGAAACCTATGAGCAATACGAAGTACCAACTGCCGTCATTGAAGATGAATTAAAATTTTTATTGGAAAATATGGAAGTAAAAATTCAATTCTACGGAACAGAAGTTATTGGTTTAACTTTACCGACAACTGTTGTCTTGCGGGTTGTTGAAACACAACCATCCATTAAAGGTGCAACTGTAACAGGTTCAGGTAAACCTGCTACGATGGAAACGGGCTTAGTAGTGAACGTGCCGGATTTTATTGAAGCAGGCGAATCACTTGAAATCAATACTGCTGAAGGCACTTACTTAAAACGCGCGAAATAATCATCATTCAATGAAAGAGGGGACAAAGGAGCTTTAAGCTTTTGCAGCTGTTTTTGTCTCTTTTTTATTGATCGGTCTTTTACCGCGGTAACTGGTTAACTGTCATCAGTTCGATGCATAAAATTTTTATTTGTTCATAAATTTTTTATGAGCATTCATTAAGAAAACTGACAAACGGCTGCTTTTTTGGTAGGCTGAATAAGCATATTACTTTCAGTTACAATAAAATAGTGAACAACGGTTGGGCGATTTGCTTTCAAGGATTTTAGTTTCTCATAGGGCGAGAGAAACTGAGCAAATCGTTCACCTTTTTTTTGTTTAACCAGCCAAGAAGAAAACTTCAATGAACCAGTTTGCTGAAGTAGTTCCGTTATTCATATTTTAAAAAGCAATAAAAAGAGTGTTATTGAAGAAAAAAAGGTTAGTTTGGTAAAAAGGAAGAGGAATTACACCATTTAGGGTGATTTTATCAGCGTTTCGTGCTATCTTCAAATAGTAGGAGCCTATTGACTAAGTACAGTTAATGAGTGGCAGGGAAAGCGAGACTCTAGCTTTTATCAAAAGTAAATAAAAAAGTCTGACGATGCTAGTTGCAAGGGTGCAACTAGCGTAAGAAAGGAAGAGATAATTACGTGGAATTTTTAGGAATCTTATGTTTAATTTTAATTGCTACAACGGTGGCTGGATTTTTCTGTAAAAAAATCGGTGTGCCGGCTGTTATTGGGCAGCTGTTAGTAGGAATTGTGCTTGGCCCAGCAATGTTGGATATTGTTCATCAGGATGTTTTTATTCACGATTTTTCAGAGATTGGTGTTATTATGCTGATGTTTATTGCCGGTATGGAATGTGAATTAGAGCTATTGAAAAAATATGCGAAGCCAAGTGTGATGGTGGCGATTTTAGGTATTTTGTTGCCGGTAGGCTTTACTATGTTGACGACTCATTTTTTTGATTTTTCATGGAAAGAATCCTTCTTTTTGGGATTAGTACTAGCTGCGACATCTGTCAGTATTTCGGTGGAAGTTTTAAGAGAATTAAATGTATTGAGCAGCCGAGAAGGAGCTACGATTTTAGGAGCTTCTGTAGTTGATGATATTGCAGTGGTAATTATTTTAAGTGTAGCAGTTGGAATGATGGGTTCATCTGCTTCAGATAATGCAGGTCAATTAGACTTTATCGTCAAACTAGTAGAACAAGTTCTGTATTTTGTGGGTATTTTCTTTGTCGTTCGTTGGATTGCTCCCTATCTTTTAAGACTTAGTGAAAAAATGATGGTCGGTTCTTCGGTGATTATTATGTCCTTGGTCATTTGTTTAGGCATGGCATATGTAGCTGACTTAGTCGGATTGAGTTCAGTAGTGGGTGCCTTTTTTGCGGGGATTGCTGTGGGACAAACAAAAGCAAAGGCTAAAATTGATTTTAATATTGAAGCCATTGGTTATGCCGTCTTCATTCCGGTCTTCTTTGCCAGCATAGGCTTGTCAATTACTTTTGATACGATCGGTAAAGACTTACCGTTTATTCTCATTATGACAATCGTGGCTTTGTTGACAAAATTAATCGGCGGCAGTATCGGTGCCCGTTCCGTTGGTTTTTCTACTACCAGTTCTTTAATGGTGGGAGCCGGTATGGTATCTAGAGGTGAGATGGCCTTGATTATTGCTCAAATTGGTTTCCAATCCCAACTACTATCAGAAGAAAATTATACTAGTATGATTGTAGTCATTATTTTGACTACTTTAGCTGCACCGTTTCTTTTGAAATATTATGTAAAAAAACTAGAAAATCAAGCTCTTTAGAAATTTTATTGATTGACAAACTAAATAATGCGCGGTAAGATTAACTCAAGTCAAATGACTACATTTGTAGTCGGTATTGATTTGAGTTTTTTACTGAGAAAGGCGGCTGGATCATGAGTCAAAGTAAATTAAATACAATTACTGATGCTGAGTGGGAAGTGATGCGAGTTGTTTGGACAAAAGAAAAAACCACCAGTCGTGAAGTACAGGTAGTTTTAAAAGAGAAGAAAGCCTGGAAAGCCACTACCGTTAAAACTTTGCTCAGTCGTTTAGTAGAAAAAAAATTATTGGCTACGGAAAAATTAGGGAACAAATACCTTTATTATCCCCTTGTAGCAGAACGTCAAAGTGTAGAAACAGTAGCTGAAGAATTATTAGGAAAAGTCTGCAGCAGAAAAGTTGGCACCGTGGTGACATCTGTTCTTGCAGATAGCCTATTAAGTTTTGACGATATTGATCAGCTAGAAGCGTTGTTGAAGGAAAAAAGACAAACTGCCGTTCAAGAAGTCCCCTGCAATTGTACTCCTGGTCAATGTCAATGTCACTTAAATTAAGCATAACGAAAGGAGAAATAAGAAATGGAAAATAAAACATTTGCAATCGAAGGAATGAGTTGCGCTTCGTGTGCCCAAACTGTCGAAAAAGCCACAGCAAAATTGCCTGGTGTGCAAAAAGCTAATGTAAACTTAGCGACTGAGAAATTATCGGTAGCCTTTGATCCGGCGGCAGTATCAGAAACTGAAATTCAGCAAGCAGTTGCGGCTGCCGGCTATAAGGCCGTAAGTTCTGGTAAGCAGCAAGTATTTGCAATTGAAGGAATGAGCTGTGCTTCATGTGCGCAAACAATCGAGTCAGCAGTGAAGAAATTAGCTGGGGTTCAGCAAGTCAACGTCAATTTAGCCACTGAAAAAATGGTGGTTAACTATGATGAAAGTCAAATTATTGCAAGTGAAATTATCGGTGCCGTAGCTAATGCCGGTTATCACGCAACGAAAGAAGTGGATGCTGACGTCAGTGCAGATTTAGACCGTGAGAAAAAGCAAAAACAGATTGCTGATATGTGGCGGCGCTTCTGGCTGTCTACAGTATTTACGGTTCCGCTTTTGTATATTTCAATGGGGCATATGGTGGGGCTACCTTTGCCGGCTTTGCTTAATCCACAGCTATCTGCTGCAAACTTTGCAATCGTTCAGCTGCTGTTGACGCTACCGATTCTCTATATCGGGCGTGAATTTTTTACAGTGGGATTTCGAGCTTTATTCAAAGGGCATCCTAATATGTTCTCGTTGGTTGCTTTAGGAACAAGTGCTGCGTTTTTATACAGTCTTTACGGAACAGGAAAGATTTTGCTGGGCACCACAAGCTTTGCAATGGCTTTATATTATGAATCTGCCGGTGTAATTTTAACCTTGATTACATTAGGTAAGTATTTTGAAGCTGTCTCTAAAGGGAAGACGTCTGATGCTATTAAGAAATTGATGGGCTTAGCGCCAAAAACAGCACACATTTTGCGAGATGATGAAGAAGTTGAAGTGCCAGTTGCTGCAGTAACCTTGGCCGATATCGTAGTCGTTCGTCCCGGTGAAAAGATTCCTGTGGATGGTGTAATTGTAGCTGGCAGCAGCTCAGTGGATGAATCGATGTTAACAGGCGAAAGTCTACCAGTTGAAAAGAAAGTCGGTGATCCAGTCATTGGCGCTAGTATCAATAAGAACGGCAGTTTCCAAATTAAAGCAACTAAAGTCGGCAAAGAGACCGCACTGGCTCAAATTATCAAGCTAGTAGAAGATGCCCAAGGTTCGAAGGCACCAATTGCACAAATGGCTGATAAAATTTCTGGCGTTTTTGTACCAATCGTCATTGGCTTAGCTGTACTTTCAGGCTTAGCCTGGTTCTTTTTAGGTCAAGAATCTTGGCTTTTTGCGTTGACAATTACCATTTCAGTCTTAGTAATTGCTTGCCCTTGTGCTTTAGGCTTAGCTACGCCGACTGCGATTATGGTTGGAACAGGCAAAGGGGCTGAAAACGGCGTCTTAATTAAAAGTGGCGATGCGTTGGAAACAACCCATAAAGTTCAAACAATTGTTTTTGATAAAACAGGCACCATTACTGCCGGACAACCAGCTGTTACAGATATTATAACTGCTGATCAAGAATTAACGGAAACCGAGTTGCTTTATTTAGCGGCATCAGCTGAACAAGGATCTGAACATCCTTTAGGTGAAGCTATTGTCACGGCTGCAAAAGAACGTGCCGGTTCTTTAACACAAGGAACTAATTTTACAGCAATTCCCGGTCACGGCATTCAAGTGACGATTGCTGAGGCACAATTACTATTAGGCAATTCCAAATTGATGAACGATCAAGGAATTGAGTTAGCTGATTACGAACACCGTGCCAACCAATTAGCAGAAGCTGGCAAGACGCCTATGTTTATTGCTCGTAACGGTCAA
>Ga0256408_1001300_pt1 | contig 13942 bp, 15 predicted proteins | sample PhyAR1_FD_185998 | JGI IMG/M metagenome (GOLD analysis project Ga0256408, IMG submission 185998) | Leaf surface microbial communities from alfalfa plants in UC Gill Tract Community Farm, Albany, California, United States - DLSL A.R1 | ecosystem: Host-associated > Plants > Phyllosphere >...
CAGCATAATCGTCTGTATTTCATTTTCGGACATCACCTGTCCGGCTCTCTTAGCGTAACACACTGATTTTTCTGATGCTTCGGCCACGTCCTTGCAGTCGGGTTTGTTATCGTTTTTGTCCTGACGATACAGACCTTAATGGAGGGGACATGGCCGTTTATCGCGAAGATACTGACCTGCGATTCCTGGGGGGTTGCGAGAATGAGGACCTGGATTTACTGGTCAGCCTCATCACCCATGACCCACGGGATAAAACCCTGCGCTGGACGGAAACGCTGTCCGGCAGCGACAACTACAAACGTTTTTACCCGGCGCACCGTAATTACTGGCAGGAGATTGCCGCTGAAATCCAGACCTTTGGTGCCAGCAGTATTGCCAGTGTGTTCAGGGGTGGAAAAGGCATGTTGTACCGGGAAGTGTTATGCGATGTCTGTGACCATACAGGCGTGAAATACAAAAAAGAAGAGGCAACCGAAACCATCGAGCTCTCCCTGCTGATGAAGATGCTCGAAAAAAGCCTCAGCGAAATGTCCTCGGCTGAGCTGCGGGAGTTTGCTGACAGCATGGGCACGGAACTGACCGCACCAACGGAGCCGCTGATACTGATGGCGATACAGACTGCAGTACGGTCTTCTGGTTTTGCAGCCTATCGTCTATCGGTCGTGATGCTCAGTACGCTTGCGAAGGTTGTTCTGGGGCGCACGCTCCCCATCGTGACTTATCTGACCCTGACTCGCTCTATCAGTGTACTGGCCGGGCCGGTTGGTATCGCCCTGAGCACCGGCTGGCTGATTGCCGATATGGCAGGCCCGGCACGGCGGGTTACGGTTCCCGCCTGTCTGCTGGTTGCTTGTCTGCGTCAGCAGTATCAATACAAATCAATGTAATCAACGGAAACCCTTCACTATGTCTGCGGAAGAAAAACAGCACGATCGCATGGCATCACGGCTGGCGATCATTATCAGTCGCCTGCTGATGGGGGATCGGTTGTCAGTTACAGGTTTGTCTCAGGAGTTTCGTATTTCGGAGCGCACCCTGCGCCGGGATTTTCGTGAACGCCTGAGCTGCCTGGAATTGACATACCGGCAGGGTTGCTGGTCATTGGCCCACCAGTACGAAGGCCTACGCACCAATCGGGATATTCTGCACTTTGCACGAGTAACTCGCACAGAGCAGCTGTTCCCGGCGATGGATAACCGGCTGATATCGGTGCTGACTGACAGCTCCGTAGAGCCACCTTTTGTCGTCTGGCAGTCCCCACCGGAGCGCAAGCCCGGTCCCTTCGGCAGTTTCTGGCGTATCACACAGGCTATTCTGGAGCGAACTCTGCTGGATCTAACCGCAGAGGGGCAGCAGTACCGCTGGTTTGCACCTTATCGCCTGATTTATTTCCAGAACGGCTGGTATCTGGTCGGAGAGTACGCCCGGCAACTGCAGGTCTTTCTGCTGGAAAGCATTACCGATGTCTGCCTGACACCGAGACAGTTTCTGCGCAGAAAACACATCGATGCACTGACCGCCGACCCACATTTCATTCACTCACTGCCGCACTTCCAGTATATCCGCACGGTACTGGCAGAAACGGAAAATTAAGGATAATCATGAAAAAAATCGCATTTTTACTGGCGCTGCTTTCTTCAGCGCAGGCCAGCGCAGCCGTAAACCAGTGGACCCGTACCTGGGTTCAGGGTGTCACGGAATACCGCATACAGGGGAAAAATGGCGCTGAACTACTTCTGACCTGTTCACCGGACGACAATGTGTTCGTCCAGTACACATCACCCGATGGCAAAACGCTCACCAGCGGTAATGATGACGGGCGCAGCGTTCGGGCACAAACCGACAGTGGCGACATCTTTCTGATTAACGACACTCTGTCTGATTCCGGGGGGAGTAACTTCGAAGCCTTCTGGGGCGCTGCCCGTCAGTCACACCGGATTCATATAACGGCGACCGGACTGACCTCAACTACCTTCACCTTCAGCAATGCCGCAAAAATTCTGCCTGAGTTTGATAAATCAGGCTGTCTGACCCGGATGTGAACCTTTACTACTCCAGCAAACATAAGGAAAAAATAATGAAAACAGCAATTAGTGCCCTCACTCTGGCACTGATAATTACTCCTCTGACACATGCAGCAGAGGCACCGGTCAGGATTGGTCTTGAGCAGGTCAGGAACCCGTACTATCCGAATCTGCATCAGCAGCGCGTTCACGTTCAGTCGCTCACGGACAGCGTCACCATTAAGGATATTGTCATTAACCGGGGTAACTGCCCGATTCAGAAGATACCCAGCGTCTACGCAGGCAGCAAGCCGGTCCCGCTGGTGCCGTCAACGCTGCCTTACGGCAAAGAAATTGCCGTCTACATTAAAGGCCCGTGCAGTGTGGCAGAGATTTACGTCATCACCAGTCAGGGGGACTGGCTGATGAAGTACTAGTTTCGATTGAACGATATCTGGTCTGACAATCAGTTGTCAGACCCTGTTGTGCTACCAATTATTATATCAAAGAAATCAGGTATTAATACTGCGTATTAATAGCCATCATAAACCCCTCCCCCGTAAGGTCCCTCCCCTTATGCAAGGTTCACCATAATATATCTCTTATTATTTCATTGCGTTAGCGTCCTGCCACAGCTTGTCTGACTGCTTTGTGCCAGGAGCGGACGTAAGAACTAAAACGTACCGCGAAGCATCTATGCCATAGCGAGTAGCGCTGAGGTCGTCCCCGTGAAGAAGGTATTGCTGACCCATACCGGTTCTGAATGGCCTCATCGCCCAGCCATAAAGTGATGTCGCTACGGTTAATCAGGGCTCTGTTGTAGATACGCCAGTGGGCGATTCTGAAAATTCTGCTTTGCTCATGCGAGTTACCAAATTGATAACTGTACGGTCGATAGTCTATGGCAGTTCAGACAAATTCTTGAATCATGTGGAGGAAAAATCCAAGTTCATATTGAACTACAAGAGAGCTCAAGCCACGGTTTCAAGCTGTGACATTCCTACTTTCACATGTGAAAGCTCATCCTCGACCAGTTTCTGTTGAAATATCATCCCAACCAATAAAAATTCAAGATTAAATTGAATTTTTACAGTTAAAAAGGTTAACATCAGTTTAAATAGCGCCAACCCCGAGCACAGATATGATACGTTGCCATCTCGCCCGCCTGATGGGGGAGCGGAAAATGAAGATTTCCGACGTTTTACGAGAAACAGGGCTTAGCCGCAATACTGTGACCCTAATGTACAGGGAGACAGCTCAAAAAATAGACATTGAGGCATTGGATAAGCTCTGTCAGCTCTTTGCTTGCGAAGTGGCGGATATACTTGAATTCACGGATAAATAGCGTGACGCCTGTAGAGACAACCTATGCCCACGACGTGTCAAAATCATTAGGCGTAACCCATGACTAAAGAACAACAAATTGAGCAAGATTTAATCGCCAAGCTGCAAGACCTCAAATACACATACCGTAGCGACATTCGCGACAAGGCTAGCTTGGAGCAGAACTTCCGTAAGAAGTTCGAAGCTTTGAACAGAGTCAACCTATCAGATGCAGAATTCAACCGCCTCCGTGAAGAGATCATCACAGCGGATGTCTTTTTGGCCGCTCAAGCGCTGCGTGAAAAGGGGAAATTTACCCGTGAAGATGGCACTCCGTTTGAATACATGCTGGTTAATCTTAAAGACTGGTGTAAAAACGACTTTGAAGTAATTAGCCAGCTTCGTATCAACACTGATAACAGCCATCATCGCTATGACGTGATTCTATTGCTCAATGGCTTACCACTGGTACAGATTGAGCTCAAGTCGCTACAGATCAGTCCTCGCAGAGCGATGGAGCAAATTGTTGAGTATAAAAACGACATTGGTAACGGGTATACCAATACTCTACTCTGCTTTATGCAGTTATTTATCGTCAGTAATGGTAACGATACGCGCTATTTCGCCAATAATCGCAAAGAGCACTTCAGCTTTAATGCGGATGAGCGTTTTCTGCCGATTTATCAGCACGCAGATAAGGACAACAAGAAAATTGCTCATTTGCATGAATTTGCTGATGACTTCTTGTCCAAGTGCACTTTGGGTCAGTTGCTCAGCCGCTATATGGTACTAGTGCAGAGCGAGCAAAAAATGCTCGTCATGCGCCCGTATCAAATCTATGCTGTTAAAGCTATTGTGGATGCTATTCACCAGAACCGTGGTAATGGTTATATCTGGCATACCACAGGCTCAGGTAAAACACTCACGTCATTCAAAGCCTCTACGCTATTGAAAGATAATCCCGATATTGAAAAATGTTTATTTGTGGTCGATCGAAAAGATCTCGATCGCCAAACGCGAGAGGAATTCAACAAATTCCAGGAAGGCTGCGTTGAGCAAAACACCAACACCGAAACGCTTGTGCGCCGCATGTTATCGGAAGACTATGCCGATAAAGTGATTGTCACTACCATTCAAAAGCTTGGTCTGGCCTTGGATGAAAATAGCAAACGCAATAAGGCTCAGCAGAAAAATGGCAAACAGACCTATAAAGAGCGTTTGGAGCCGCTGCGTGATAAGCGCGTGGTATTTATCTTCGACGAATGTCACCGCTCTCAATTTGGTGAGAATCATAAAGCCATCAAAGAATTTTTCCCCAAAGCTCAGCTATTTGGTTTTACCGGCACACCTATCTTTGACGAAAATTCAAGCTATCAGCAAGTCGATGGCAACTTGGCCTCTTTCAAAACCACGGAAGATATTTTCGAAAAAGAGCTACACGCCTATATCATCACCCACGCCATTGAGGACAAGAACGTACTGAGTTTCCACATTGACTATTATGGGAAAGATGATGGCAAAGGTGGTCAAACCAAGCCGAAGAAAAAAGAACTGCCACCACCTGAAGCGGTAATAAAAGCCATTCTCAACAAACACGATAGCGCCACTAATCAGCGCCGCTTTAATGCCGTGTTAGCAACAGCATCGATCAATCATGCCATCGAGTATTTTGAGCTATTTAAAACGCATCAAGCACAAAAGCAGTCTGAAGACGAAAATTTCGAGCCGTTGAATATCGCCTGTGTTTTCTCACCCCCGGCCCAGATCGCTAAAGAGAACGATGGTAACGGCGCTGGCAGTGTAAACGGCAACAAGAATGCGGCAGATATCAAGCAGCTTCAGGAAGACCTGCCCCAAGAAAGTGCCGATAACCTGGTAGAGCCCGAAAAGAAAAAGTCAGCCCTGATGGCAATTATTGCTAGCTACAACGAACAATACGGCACCAATTACACTATTAACGAATTCGACCTTTACTATCAGGATGTGCAGCAGCGCATTAAAGACCAAAAGTACAGCAATGTTGACTACCCTCGTAAAAACAAAATCGACATCACCATTGTGGTGGACATGCTGTTAACCGGCTTTGACTCAAAATACCTCAATACTCTGTATGTAGATAAAAACCTGAAGCATCACGGCCTTATCCAGGCATTCTCGCGCACCAACCGTGTTCTGAATGACACCAAACCCTGGGGGAACGTTCTGGACTTCCGTTATCAGGAAAACGAGGTTAACGCAGCAATTGAGTTATTTTCTGGCGGGGCGAAAGACAAAGCCCGAGAAATCTGGTTGGTCGATCCCGCGCCCAAAGTGGTTGAGGCATTCCAGAAAAAAGTGGACGAGTTGCAAACCTTTATGGAGTCCAAAGGCTTAAACTGCGAGCCATCTGAGGTGCACAATCTGAAAGGCGATACGGCCAAGGCCGAATTTATCAACCACTTTAAGGAAGTGCAGAAGCTGAAAACCCAGCTAGAGCAATACACTGATCTAGACGAAGAAAGCAAAGCCTCTATAGAAGAAAAACTGCCGACGGATATCCTGCGGGGCTTTAAAGCCATTTACCTCGACACGGCTATGGAGCTAAAGCGTAAACAAGGTAAAAGTGATGACAATGAAGAATCGGTGGAGCAACTTGAGTTTGATCTAGTGCTTTTTGCTTCCAGCATCATAGATTACGACTACATCATGGGGCTGATTGCCAAGTCTACGCAAAAAACCGGTAAGCAGAAGATGACGCGCCAGGAGCTGATCGACCTGATCAGCGCTAATGCTAACTTGATGGAAGAACGTGAAGATATTATTGCCTACATCAATAGCCTCAAGGCTGGCGAAGCGCTAAGTGAAAGGCAAATCCGCGAAGGCTATCAAACTTTTAAGGCGCAGAAAGCCGCGCAGGTATTAACGCAAATTGCCGAGAAACATAGCTTGCAACCGCAATCGCTTCAGACGTTTGTGGACAGCATATTAGATCGCATGATTTTTGATGGCGAGCAATTAACAGACCTACTCGCCCCCTTGGAGTTGGGTTGGAAAACACGTCGCTTGGCAGAGTTGGCCTTGATGGAAGATTTAGTACCTTACCTGCAAAAACAGGCCGAGGGACGTGATATTTCAGGATTAGATGCGTATGAGTAATAAACAGAAAAAAAGCTTAGTTCCAGAAGTACGTTTCCCTGAGTTTTCAGACAATGGAAGTTGGTCACGAAAAAAGATCGGCTCCGCATTGACGCTTACTCTTCGGGAGAAGAACAAGCCTTCAGAAAACTATACAGGCTTGGGAGTAAGAAGCCATGGTAAAGGGACATTTCTCAAGTATTTAGAAGACCCTAAGAAAAATGCAATGAATGTCCTCTACGAGGTTCATAAAGATGATCTTGTTGTCAGTATAACGTTCGCTTGGGAAGGAGCCTTAGCGATAGCTGATCAAGATAATCATGGGGCGTTGGTTTCTCACCGTTTTCCAACATATGTCTTTAACCGAGAGGTTGCGTTGCCGGGATTTTTTAAGATCCTAATATTGGACAAGCTTTTCATATATCGTCTGGGAGTTATTTCTCCCGGTGGTGCAGGACGGAATAGAGTTCTGAATAAGAAAGATTTTTTAAAATTGGAAGTTGCGCTCCCCTTAGTTGAGGAGCAACAAAAAATCGCCGATTGCCTTGCCTCAATCGACGAATTAATAACGCTACACACCCAAAAGCTCAACACCCTCAAAGACTATAAAAATGGCCTGATGCAACAACTTTTTCCTGCTGAAGGTGAAATAGTACCCAAGCTTCGCTTTCCTGAGTTTAGGGGTAAAGGAGACTGGTTAAACACAACTCTGTCAGATTTGTGTGATTTGCAGGCAGGCAAGTTTGTAAAGGCTTCGGAAATATTCGAAAATATAAAAGAAGGCTTATTTCCCTGCTACGGTGGAAATGGGTTGCGAGGATTCACGAAAACTTATACTCATGATGGAACTTATTCATTAATTGGTCGACAGGGAGCTCTATGCGGTAACGTAACTCTTGTTGGAAATAAATTTCATGCAACTGAACATGCTATTGTCGTAACCCCAAAAGAAGGGGTCAGGACGGATTGGTTGTATTTTATGCTGATTTATCTTGAATTAAACCGATACGCTACTGGGCAAGCTCAACCTGGGCTATCTGTTGAAAACCTCAATAAGGTTGAGCTTAAATTTACTTTCCTAGAAAAAGAGCAGCGTAAAATTGCATCCTTGCTAAGTACGATCCAAGAGTTAATTGACATTCAAATTCAGAAGATTGAACAACTTAGGGCGCATAAAAAAGGCCTGATGCAAAAACTTTTCCCAGCCATGGATGAGGTAAATTGATGAGTTTTGATGCCGTAGCGCAAGAGCTGAAAGAAATAGATGAGAATATAGTTCTTATATACGCCTTTAATGGTACAGGAAAGACTCAACTATCTGTGGCTTATAAGAACCTTACTAAAGCTGAAAACAATGATGAGCATGCGGGTGTTTATTACAACGCCTACAGTGAAGACTTATTTGTTTGGGATAATGATGAGGAAAATGATGGTGAAAATATCAGACTAAAAATTCTACCGAGTAGTCTGAACCGCTTTCATAGTTTTCTATACGAAGATGGACTATCCGTTGTCAATGCCATGGCTCCGTACAATCCAAAGTTTAGCTTTCGACTTAATCCTTATGATGATCCCGAAAAAGGCTTAGAGTCTGTAACTTTCTATAACGAAGGTGAAGAAGATAAGGCTATTAAAATATCAAGGGGAGAAGAAAGGATTTTTGTCTGGAGCTTCTTTCTTGCATTACTGGAAGTCGATGGCTGGGCAAATGCTCAGAACGCACACATATTTATAGACGATCCAGTCTCTAGCCTAGATGAGCATAATATTTTTATCACAGCTGATACTTTGTTTCGGCAGGTTGAACAACACTATGACAAGAAGCGAATAATTATTACTACGCACCACATCGGATTGTTCTCAATTTTGGCAAATAGGCTTACCAAAGGAGAGAAAAGTGGTCGTTATAAAAATTTAACTGCTATACGAATATTGAAACGTAGTAACGATCAACGTCATCTGGTGACGCCGAATAAAAACGTATTCTTACATCACCTCCACCTTTTACAGGTGTTGGACGAGGCAAGTAAAAGCCAGCTTTATACTTATCATTTTGCATTGCTAAGACGGTTACTTGAGACTATCGCATCATTTTTGGGTTCTGGCAGTGCTGGTTACACCCTCAGTGAAATTGGTATTCAGAACACTGAAGAAGTTATGCATGTAGTGAACACTCAATCGCATAGAAGCATTTATTACGATCAGACTGAAATGATGAGTCAAGCAGATCAAACCCTCTTTATGGACATTTTTATTAAACTGGTTGAAAAATACCATTTTCATTTTTTTGCAGGTAGATCATGACAAAAGAACAACTTAATCAGCTTGGTAAAACCCTCTGGGATATTGCCGATCAATTACGCGGGGCAATGAATGCCGATGACTTCCGTGATTACATGCTGTCTTTTCTTTTCTTGCGTTATCTGTCTGATAACTACGAACAGGCGGCCAAAAAAGAGTTAGGGCATGATTACCCCGAACCGGGCAATGATGATCGTCGCGCACCGCTAGCAATCTGGTATCAGGACAACCAAGCTGATATTGCCGATTTTGAAAAGCAGATGCGTCTTAAAACACATTATGTTATTGAGCCTGCTTTTTTATGGAGCAGTGTGGCAGAAATGGCACGTACTCAGCATACGGATTTGCTGGATACACTATGGAAGGGGTTCAAATATATTGAAGAGAAGTCCTTCAACAGCACGTTTCAGGGCTTGTTCTCGGAAATCAATCTGCACTCTGAAAAGCTAGGCAAAAAGCCTACTGATCGTAATGCTAAGCTCTGTACTATTATTCAAAAAATCGCCGAAGGTATTTCTGGCTTTAGCAATGCCAGGGACGATCTGGGTGATGCCTATGAATACTTGATTGGCCAGTTTGCAGCAGGTTCAGGAAAAAAAGCTGGTGAGTTTTATACACCTCAACAAGTTTCTACCATCTTGTCAGAAATCGTCACATTAGATAGCCAAGACCCGACGACAGGCCCAAAGAAAAAAATTAAACAGGTGATGGATTTCGCCTGCGGCTCAGGTTCGTTGCTATTGAATGTACGAAACAGGTTAAGTGATGAAGGAGGCTCTATAGGTAAAATATTTGGCCAAGAGAAAAATATTACTACCTATAACCTTGCGCGCATGAACATGCTATTGCATGGGGTAAAAGATACCGAGTTTGAAATTCATCACGGTGATACGTTAGATAATGATTGGGATATTCTCAATGAGATGAACCCAGCTAAAAAAATGCAGTTCGACGCCATCGTCGCTAATCCACCTTTCAGTTTGCGCTGGGAACCGACCGAGGCATTAGGTGAAGATTTCCGCTTCAAGAACTATGATCTTGCTCCTAAATCAGCGGCTGATTTTGCCTTCCTTCTGCACGGTTTCCACTTCCTTAGTGATGACGGGGTTATGGCGATTATTCTCCCACACGGTGTTTTATTTCGTGGTGGTGCGGAAGAGCGTATTCGTACCAAGTTATTAAAAGATGGGCATATAGATACCATCATTGGCCTTCCTGCAAACCTGTTTTTCTCAACAGGCATACCTGTTTGCATTCTGGTGCTCAAACGCTGTAAGAAGTCAGATGATGTGTTGTTTATCAACGCCGCAGAACACTTCGAGAAGGGTAAACGTCAGAATTACCTTCGAAGAACTGATGAAATGCCTAATGGAGAGTTGGGCGATATAGAAAAAATTATCGATACCTACCAATTCCGAAAGGAAGAAGAGCGATATTCCCGTCGAGTATCTATGGAAGAGATTGAGAAAAACGGCTTCAATCTGAATATTTCACGTTATGTCAGTACAGCACAGGCTGAAAAAAGAATAGTTCTAAAAGATGTCCACAGTGAGTTGGTATCATTGGAAGAAAGAATTAAGAGAGCAACGCTCACTCATAACGCATTCCTCGAAGAACTAGGACTACCACCACTTCCCTTAGCCGAAAAAGACTAATCTGGAGTGATATAACTTATAGGTGAAATATAGAGCCCGAACCATCAGTAGTCGGGCTCTATATTTATCAATTTAGCCTTTAGTAAGGCAATGTTATTGATCGGCACAAGAAAGTCACTGCCAATATTATGTAAAGAATGAGCATCCGCTTCACGCTCTGAGACATTCGACAAGCTTTTTATGGCCTAAGTAAGGCCGATTTTCGCTCTTCCAGTGCCAGCAAATACTTCGCTTCGTCGTGACGGTTTTTGCTCTTCCAGTGGCGGTAAATGCTCCTTAACCTCAGGCTTAATTTTGAGCATGAACGGCACTTTTCGTTCTTAGCACACATTAGCTAGCTGTCGCCTCCATCAACGACAATAAATTTTCTCTTTTATCCCAACAACCTCACATCTATGCAGAAAGGCCGCACTTCTTTACCGGAAGTGCGGCCTTTCTGCATTTATGACATTAACCACAAAGGAGTTTTATCATGAAATTAGCCAGCCGCTTCGGACGGATTAACCAGATTCGCCGCGACCGTCCACTGACAAACGACGAGTTGATGGCCCATGTACCCAGTGTATTTGGTACCGACAAGCACGAATCCCGCTCGGACCGCTACACCTACATCCCGACCATCACACTGCTTGATAGCCTGAAGCAGGAAGGTTTTCAGCCGTTCTTTGCCTGCCAGACCCGAGTGCGCGATCAGAGCAAGCGCGAGCACACTAAACACATGCTGCGCCTGCGCCGTGAGGGGCAAATCACCGGTAAGCAGGTGCCGGAAATTATTCTGCTTAACAGCCATGACGGCTCCAGCTCATACCAGATGTTGCCGGGGCTATTTCGTGCAGTTTGCCAGAACGGGCTGATTTGCGGTGAGAGTTTTGTTGAGGTACGTGTGCCGCATAAAGGCAACGTGGTGGAGAAAGTCATTGAAGGGGCTTACGAAGTGCTCGGGATTTTTGACCGGGTGGAAGAGAAGCGCGATGCCATGCAGTCGCTTTTGTTACCGCCACCAGCACAGCAGGCCATGGCGAAAGCGGCATTAACCTATCGCTTTGGTGAAGAGCATCAGCCGGTGACGGAATCGCAGATCCTTTCCCCGCGCCGCTGGCAGGATGAAAGCAACGACCTGTGGACCACTTACCAGCGCATTCAGGAGAACTTGATAAAAGGCGGGCTGTCAGGACGAACGACGAAAGGTCAGCGTGCTCAAACCCGTGCTGTCAAAGGTATCGACGGAGATGTAAAGCTCAATCGCGCTCTGTGGGTGATGGCTGAAAATATGCTTCAACTTGCTTCATAAACGACTTTTACTATTACCTGTAAGGCCCTGTCATGTCAGAGATAAATCTACCTCCTGATCTTCCGGTAACTGAAGCACGCACCATTCGTCGCGCTCTCCGCTTACTGGAAAAATATCAGCGCCAGCCTGGCGAACAATTTAATTCCATTACCTTCACCAAAACCTAGCTACAACTGCGTCTTGCCCTGCAGGAGCGCGAAGCTTTTCTTGTTTTATATCTCGATAATCAGAACCGTCTTCTGGAATGCGAGACGCTCTTTACGGGCACGATTAACCATACCGAAGTCCATCCACGCGAAGTGGTGAAACTGGCACTACGCCATAACGCTGCTGCTGTGATTCTGGCCCATAACCATCCATCCGGAGAGACAGAACCGAGTAAACAGGATCGAAACATCACTCAACATCTGGTGAAAGCGCTGGCAATGGTAGAGGTGCGGGTGCTGGATCATCTTATTGTTGGCATCGGCAATGTTCATTCTTTTGCTGAACGTGGCTGGCTTTGAGGCTAACCATGAAAATCATCGGTAAAAAGGCCGCGATGGCGATTCAGCGGCAGCATCCGGATTCCCGGATCTTTCGCTACTGCACAGGCAAATACCAATGGTACGGCAGCGCCAGTCATTACACCGGTCAGGATGTCGCGGAAATTTCCGGCGTTCTGGCGGTTTATGCAGAACGTCGTCGTGACAACCACGGTCCGTATACACGCCTGATGTGCATCACCACCAACTGACACCGAATAAGGAGTAGAAAAATGCAAAATTCATGGGGACTGAAGCGCGACATCTCGCCGTGCTTCGGTGCAAGGCTTGTGCAGGAAGGCTGTCGCCTGCATTTCCTGGCGGACCGTGCAGGTATTAGCGGTACGTTTAACAAGGACGAGGCGCTGCGTCTGGATCAGGCGTTTCCGCTAGTGATGAAACAGCTTGAATTGATGCTGACAACCGGTGAACTGAATCCGCGCCATCAGCATTGCGTCACGTAGCATCATAACGGACTCACCTGTGAAGCTGACACTCTCGGCTCTCATGGCTATGTTTACATCGTTATTTATCCTCAGGCATCTAGCCAGTAACACCTTCTCTTCTTTTATCAGGACCCAACTCATGCACATTTCATCTGTACCGGCCACGGTGCCGGTTTTGTCACGCTTGTCGCCCGTACAGGTCTGGCAGCAACTGTTAACGTATCTGCTGGAACATCATTACGGCCTGGCACTTAACGACACGCCATTCCACGACGACGCGGCCATTGAGGAGCATATCGATGCGGGAATAACGCTTGCCGATGCTGTTAATTTCCTGGTCGAAAAGTACGAACTGGTTCGTATTGACCGGAAGGGATTTTCGTGGCAAGAACAAACCCCGTATATTTCCGTAGTGGATATTCTGCGAGCAAGGCGCTCTACCGGCTTGCTAAAAACTAATGTGAAATAAACGCTTAAATACATAGCAGACTAAAGGAAAGCAAAATGCTAATCTCACAGACGAAGAGACTTCCACTGTAACCTCCCCCTCCCCTGCAAAAAACCTGACATTTTCTTTTAGGACCAACAATGGGACCAAAATGAAAATTGAACTGAAGTTTATCAGTTATTAAACAACAAGTTACACAACCAATTCAGACTCCGCCAGCGGTGATTACCAGAGTCATCCGATGAAGTCCTAAGAGCCCGCACGGCGCAAGCCCTGCGGGCTTTTTTGTGTCTGTCGTTGTCCGAGGGCAACCAGCTTAATCCAGAGAAATTGATGCAGCTCTCGCGTTTAGGAAAAGGGCTCGTCGTGCCCTCGATTGCAATTTCTGTTTACGAAATTTATACCACTGAGAATAAGATCTCAGAATCGGGGCGGCAAATAGCGCTAAACGCCGCAGGCTGCGTAATGGCGGGATTGATGTGTGGGCCAGATGCACCTGTTTGTGTACTTATTGGTGGTTTTGTCAGCGGTGCTCTTGCAGTATGGGAGATGGGGAGTGTGTGGAATTGATTATGCAACAGGTTAATTCAATATCTCTGGTAAAGGTTCAGGAAGCGACAGATGTATCCCAGGCGCAGTCTAACGTCGTGATCAATGGCAATAGCACAGACATTATTGTAACAGGGCAAATACTGGAAGCAGCTGTTCAGGTTAATGATCATCGCTATATCTTTTTTTAACGGATGACATTATTTTCGAGGAGTCACTGACAATTGCTCTTATCGATGTTAAGGATGGCGTTAAAGAAATCGTCCGTTTGGGTAACGAGTATTCGAT
>Ga0256408_1001304_pt1 | contig 13923 bp, 15 predicted proteins | sample PhyAR1_FD_185998 | JGI IMG/M metagenome (GOLD analysis project Ga0256408, IMG submission 185998) | Leaf surface microbial communities from alfalfa plants in UC Gill Tract Community Farm, Albany, California, United States - DLSL A.R1 | ecosystem: Host-associated > Plants > Phyllosphere >...
TTGGCCAGTTTGAAGATGTAAGCGCCATTCATGGTAATGCCAATATTGGGGTTTCGATGGTGACTCAGGCTGCATTAAGCGCACTTAAAATGGCATCAAGCGATACCAGTCCAATGGTCGCAGATGAACTAATCAAGAATCGTGATAATGCCGAGTTCGTTAGCCAAGTGGTTAACGATGAGAGCAAAATACCTCTCGTCATTGATACCATTGAGTCCGCGATTGCCAAACTGGGTGAGCGTGTTGTTGATGAATTAGCTGAATTCCGTCATGTTAATCGGGTATATATCGTTGGCGGTGGTGCCTCACTTGTTGCGCCAGCCGTCAAATCTGCGTGGCACCATTTGGGACAAAAGGTCGTTATGATGGATAATCCGCAGATGGCCTTAGTACAAGCGATAGCCGCATTTAAAGGAGAATGATGTGAGTGACGAGCGGAAGAAATTCACGCTGTATTTACATCCGGATCAACCTTCTGATGCCCAAGCATTGGCGGTGATAGAAACGGTTCCTCGCGCTGGGCGTGGGGAACTCTATAGAAATGCATTGGTCGCAGGACTAGCATTGCAGCACCTTGATAGTCGACTGCCAGCCTTACTGGCAACCTTGTTCACCGATAAACTGACCTCTGACAACGTCGTGAGTATGATTAGCGAGACAACAGGGTGGAAGCCTTCACAAGGGGATATACGCGCTATTTTGTCCGAATTAGGTGCGGGACAGATATCCCCCGAGCCTAATGAGAAAAAGCCCGCCGAAGAATTAGATCTGAATGCCGTACGCAGTAAACTTAAGGGGTTTCTCTAAATACTCAAATTGAGGCTCTAGGGAGTTCGGACCACTTTGTTGTATATGAGGGTGAAAGCAATTCCCGCTTCATCCTCCAGCCTTTCTCAATTCCCTGTCCGCCAAACCATACTTTTCCGATACCTGTGCTGTTAATGCGATCGACAACTTTCATCAGTTGTTCACTGTTCGCGCGTGGCGGAGTTTCATCAAACATGTCTATCTGGCCGGGGCGACTGCAAAAATCATTGAGCATGATGCCCGCCTTTTGATAGCGATATCCATCCCGCCAGATTTGAGACAGCGCTTTCATCGCTGCGGCGACAATATCGCGCGTATCCTGTGTGGCCAACATCATGACCTGATTCGCACTGTTGCCGTACTGCGGCTCGTTGGCATACGGACTGGTACGTAGGAAAACGCTAACGTGGCGGCAATACTGCTTTTCCTCGCGCAGCTTCTCAGCAGCACGTTCGGCATACTGGCATACCGCTTGTTTCATATCCTGCAGCTGCGTGATGCGTTCTCCAAAACTGCGGCTGCAGATGATTTGTTGTTTGGCTGGTAGCGCTTCAATCGATATACACGGTATACCGTTTAACTCTCTGATGGTTCTCTCAACAACGACGCCGAATATTTTCTTCATCAACTGCAAGTTCGCGTCAGCCAGTTGCAGAACCGTTTCAATGCCCATCAGCCGAAGCTTTGCTGATAGTTTGCGGCCAATTCCCCATACCTCATCGACTGGCAACAGCGCCATCAGTTTGCGCTGACGTATGCGGTCACTTAAATCGACGACGCCACCTGTTGCTGGCCAGGTCTTTGCGGCGTGGTTGGCTAACTTGGCCAACGTCCGTGTTTGTGCAATACCAATACCACATGTTAGACCGGTTCGTTGAGCCACGGTCGCGCGAACCCGTCGTCCATAATCCAGATACGCCTCGCTGGCATCGATGCCGGCTATCTGTAGAAAAGCTTCGTCGATGCTATAAATTTCGAGCGAGGGGGCCAGCGACTCCAATATCGTCATGACACGGTGGCTGATGTCTCCATATAACGCGTAATTCGAGCTGAAACAGGCTATCTGGTACTGTTGAATCAATGCCTTAGCTTGAAAGAATGGGGCGCCTCGTTTGATGCCAAGTGCTTTCGCCTCTCTGTTCGCTGCGACAATCGCTCCGTCGTTGTTGCTAAGCACGATCACCGGTTTTCCCTTCAAGTCGGGCCTAAACAGTTGTTCGCAGCTGGCGTACATCGAATTTACATCGCAGAGCAGGAACATATTAACCTTTGTCCAACGTATGAATTGCGTGCGTAACTACCCCAAAGATATCCAACTCGTCAGGATCGACAAATATTGGGCTGTAAGCACTGTTCATCGGCTGCAAGCAGAGCTGCGGATGTGTGCAAAGCCGCTTAACCGTGAATTCTCCGTCCACTGCAGCGATGACCGTATCTCCGTGAGACGGTGTCAGGGCGCGGTCTACCACCAATAAATCGCCTGACAAAATGCCCGCTTCAACCATTGATTCACCTTGCGCACGAACGAAGTATGTCGCTGAAGGGTGACGGATACAGAAATCATTTAAATCGAGCTGCGCTTCAATGTAGTCCTGAGCCGGAGAAGGAAAACCGGCCGCGCAGGTATCGCTAAAAAGTGGCAGTTGAAGGCGTGAGGTTGTAATGGCCGTGATGATTTCTGCTTTCATTGTTAAAACTCATAATACTGTATGGATTACCAGTATTATGGGCGGGAATGTTCCTATATGGCAAGTTAGGAAAATTCCTTTTTCCTAATGACGTGTTTTAACTGAAAAAGAATTCGCCATTTTATCTTCCGGTAGCTTAAAAAATAAACAATTGAAGGTTTCTCTTGTCACATCCCTCTCTCGATCGGTTACGGGCAGGTTATCCACAATGTTCTGCAGTCATTATGTGGATAGTCCGTCCTGTGCCGTGCCCGCACTTTAGCCGGGCGGCTGCGTCGTCAAGGGAAGCTATCGCCGGTGCTCGCCCGTTCCTGACGTTAACGGCGCATTCAGCCCGTTAACGTCACGCTGCGGCCTGCGCGCGGCCCCTGACGTCTTCGCCAAAAGCCCGTCTGTTGTGGGGGCACGGCACAGAAGGGTGCCGGATGCTGAGGATATTTCTATGTTGAAACCTGATATGACCGCTCGGTCAATGACAATCGCTGCCTTTAAACGCCGACTTTCACGCTACCCCGACGATGCTTTGTGTTGTGGGACGTTCTGGCTGGCTGACGATTTTTTATCCCTCGACGACACACTCGATGAGTCGACGATTGAAGCGGCTATGGAGCGTGCGCAAGACAGCCATGATGCCAATGTCGGATTAAATTGGGACGCTCTTCAGTGTGCGATTGATGAGGTTATATCCGTATGAATACATGGCTTGTTGGATTCGCCGTTGAAATCAGCGGCGTGGAAATGATGGTTTATCACATGGTTTCTGCGCAGACCCCGGAACTTGCCGAGGCGGGAGCAATGATGATGGGACGCACGTGGTGGGAGGATGGAAAAACTGTTCACGAAGGCTACAGCTGGCGCTGGCCATGCGGGAGTGTTTGGTTTAACAGCATCATTTTGCTCGACGATGATGAGAACAGCATTGTGCGCGGGCTGAAGTTCCTTGATGCATGGCCTGTGACCGGAACACTGGACGACCCCGTCATCTGTGACGAATACGGTAATGACTGGCGGGAAATAACCCGCTAATTCAGACAGGGCAGAATGACTGCCCTGTTCTTCGACGTCTGTATATAAGGATGTCGCAACGCTCCTCATCCACGCCGCTGCGCGGGGGACTCCACTGCACGGTGCCAGTGTGCCGCAACCGGTGGCCACGGGGCGGGCGTTTTCTCCGCGCCTGTTCGGCGTCGTTGTGATTTTACGCCATCCAGTCGCCCTTTAAGGATCGCCCTTCAAGCCGCTTTCGCGGCATAAGCTCGTCGACGATGGGGCTGTCGCCTCGTTATTCCACGGTCAGCTTGACCCGTTACCGGTCACGACCTACAGGCCCCGTGCAGTAAGGAACGGGAGCCGTGGCGGCTCCCTCTTGCGGCCACCCTAACCCGAGGAGACTTTCTTATGTCACGATTTGTGCAGGGCAACTGCGTCGAAATTATGGCGGGCTTTCCCGACAACGCCGTCGATTTTATTCTCACCGATCCGCCGTACCTTGTCGGCTTTCGCGACCGTCAAGGGCGCACGATTGCGGGTGACGTCACGGACGAATGGTTACAACCAGCCTGTCATGAGATGTACCGCGTACTGAAAAAAGACGCGTTGATGGTCAGCTTTTACGGCTGGAACCGCGCCGATCGCTTTATTGCCGCATGGAAAGCCGCAGGGTTTAGCATCGTGGGGCATTTCGTTTTCACCAAAACGTACACGTCAAAATCGGCCTACGTTGGCTACACACATGAATGCGCTTACATACTGGCGAAAGGCCGCCCACGCTTGCCACAACACCCGTTGCCTGATGTGCAAGGTTGGAAATACAGCGGCAATCGGCATCATCCGACCGAGAAGCCAGTCACGAGCTTACAGCCGATTATTGAGTCTTTTACCGCCCCTGGCGCGATTGTGTTAGACCCGTTTGCAGGCAGCGGTTCGACCTGCGTCGCCGCCCTACAGGCCGGACGCCGTTACATCGGCATCGAGCTCCTTGAGCAGTATCACAAAGCAGGGCGCGCCCGTCTTATGACGGTCCAGCGTGCCATGCAACAACCCGCCGCAAATGGTGAATGGCTACCGGAGGCTGCGTAATGAACTACGACGGATCTGAAGGACTACGTGCCGACGTAGCGGCACTGGCCAACGCCATGTGCGATTTACGCCAGACGCTCAACGGGCTTGAGCAGCAATACAACTACCAAGCTGAATCGCTGCCGGTACTGTTGGCATCGCAAACCTTACGCCGTATCAATGCGTTATATCTCAAAGCATATTGCGAAGTGTTAATCCTCGACGAATCTTTTAAAGATTAGGAGACAGTCATGTACGGAACACGACAACACATTTGCGCGCAACTTGAAGAAGGCTTTTCTGCCGATACGCCGCTGGCGCTTCTTATCTGGACCGCCGACGATATGGCGGCGTTTGCCGAAGGCTGGGAGCTTTCACTCAACGACGAGGAAGTGCAAGCGGTGTTAGCCAAGATTGGCGCGATAGACGATCACCATTTAAACGGTGTCAGTGCCGACGTAGCAGGGAACCTGCTCAATGACGTGAAGGAGGAACTGCATCAAGTCACATTGCCAGCGAGTTTGTTAGCCCGCGTGGTGACGTTAGCCGAGCAAGCCATCTGGCCGAAAGAGTGGCAATCGCGCGATGAGAATCGCGAGATACCGGAGGGGACGCAGCACAAACTCAACGATCTGCTCAAGATACGCAAATTATTGCAGTCATAATCGTTATTCACGCCGCCGCGTGCGGCGTGAATAGCCCTTTGATTTGAGGTGCTTCATATGCACGAAAATAATGAAAATATCGCGCTCAACGCCCTGATTTGCTGCCACGGTAGGGCGCTGATGTTAGCGCAGGGATGGCCTGACCATATTGATGTCGTCCAATGCTATCCGGGGCGCTTTCCAGGTTGGATAAGCATTTATGCGCGATTGAACGCCGCCGAGCTGGTGACTGTTTTGAAGCCGTATACCTGCCAGACGTTGGCCCCGATGCGCTATCGGCTGGAAGATGCCATCGACAAGCTGACGGGCAGTCAAGCCGAGTTAGTGCTCTACGGCAACCGATATACGCAAGCGCCGATGCTGCCGGGGGACACGACACAGATAGCCATTCCCTTTGCCTCTGAATGGCTCAACCAAGAAGAGCTATCTAGCGTGTTAACCTGTTTACGGGAAGCGATAAATGCGGTCTGTGCTCAAGTATTAGAGCGCACGAAAAGCGAAAGTAGGTAGTCATGTGTCATGCACATGTTGTCAGATAGGGGTAGTCCTGTCTGGCTGCGCCGAAACCCCGTGTGCGCCGTTGGCGCACGGGAAGGTATGCGGTGCTAACGCACCGCTTATCTCCCCGTTTCGTGATGTCAGTGTGGTGTGTTGCGTTGTGTTTCCATACCGACTATGGCTGTTCTTCTTCCTCTCCCTAGTTTTTATCTTCTTCTTAATTTTCTTCATCTCACTCTACGTCGTTCTGCTATTGGTCTTTTTCTCTTTGTCCCTTAAAAAACCCAAAATCACGCTATGGGGCACCCAAGGGCGTGCGTCGTTCCGACACACGACGACAGACACAACTAGTCGCGCCCAAACAAACGGGCACGCCAAGTTTTACGCAGCCACGCCTGCGCGTCTGCGCCCATGCGGGGTAGAGTCGTTGCTGGCAGGTCAACAGCACCGCTTGCTGTGACCTTCTGGTCACGCCGCTTTCACTGCCGGCGGTAGGACTGCCGGCGCTAAGGGGCGTAACGTCTTCGCTGCCGCTATGCCTGTTACGCGATTGTGCCCTGTTTCACCTTTGGTGTGTGAACGCTCGTGAGTAACTCCAACCGTCGCTTTGTATTCAACCACACTCCCTCGCTCAAGCTGACAAGGCTGGTATGAACGCCTTCGGCGGCCTTGTCAGCGCTCCTTCGTGTGGTTTGAACACGTGTGCGACGGCGAATACTCACAAAAGCATCACTTCAACCCCATAAGGAGATTTAAACATGACACAACTCAACACCCAAGGCGCGACAACGAAGCCTACAAATGCACCTTTTGAAAACCGCGCACAGTCATATCGTGCAACCTATTCCCCGGACGATAACAAGCTGCGTCTTTATGCATCTCAATATCTCGATGATGAAACCTATTCAAAAGTCCATGCCGTGGGTTTCAAATGGGCACCTAAACAAGGGTTGTTTGTGGCGCCAGCATGGACGCCATCGCGTGAAGATTTGCTGATTTCTCTGGCGGGTGATATTGAGGACGAGGACAGCACCTTGTTTGAACGTCAGGAAGAACGCGCGGAGCGGTTCAACGACTACAGCTCAAAACGCGCCGCAGAATCAGAGCAGGCGCTCGCGCATGTTGATGCGCTAACGTCAGCCATCCCTTTTGGACAGCCGATCCTCGTCGGGCATCACAGCGAACGTAAAGCGCGTAGCCACGCCAAAAAGATTGATAATGGGATGAAGCGCGTCGTGATGTTGTTTGAACGCGCGGGATATTGGGAGGAACGGGCGGAAGCATCGCTTAAACACGCCAAATATAAAGAGCGTTCAGACGTTCGCTATCGCCGCATTAAAAAAATCGAGGCCGATTTACGTAAGGCTGAAAAAAACATTGTAGCTTCTGAGAAATTTTTGAAGCTCTGGCGCTCGGATAATCTTGATCTCAACATGGCGCGCGCTATCAGTAATCATGATCATATTTCGTGCTGTTTCACGCTCGAAAAGTACCCGCGCTCGGCAGAAATTAGCCAGTATGAAGGGTTTATGTCCCTGTGGTCAGCCCTAAGTGAGGGCATTATAAACGCCGAACAAGCCCGAGATATTGCGATCACCCATCATGAAAAAAGCGTGAAACATCGCCAACGCTGGGCGGCGCACTACCGCAACCGCCTAAGCTATGAGCGCGGGATGCTAAACGAAGCCGGTAGCATTATTACCCGTGCCAATGAATTCCAAATTGGCGGGCAGGTGTTTAGCCGTGGTGAGTGGTTGACCATTATCCGCGTCAATAAAAGCAACGGCGCGATAAGCTCGGTTACAACCCCGTATTATCCTTCACTCGGCTATAAAGGGACGATGAAACTCACCCCCGACCGTATCACCGACTACAAAGCCCCCTCAGCTGAAGAGGCCAGCGCCGCCAAAAAAACAGAGAAGCGCCCGCCTATCGTCAATTATCAGGAGGAGGGCTTCAAGGCGATGACAAAGGCCGAATGGGCAAAAACGCCATCTGATTATAAGGGCGTGCGTGGCGTTGCTGAAAATGATGAGCATGGCGCGTACCGCTACCGCCGTGTGATGTCTAGCGGTTGCACACTGCTAACGGTGTATATCACAGACATGAAAACCGTAGACATTCCGCAAAAATAATAAGGGTGCTCCCCGACGTTGTCGGGGAGCCATAAAGGGCATCATGATGAATACCGATTTAAAACAGCGCATTGAGACGATGCGGGCAAAACTCGACGAACGCGCCCCAGTGGTTGAAGTCAGCGCGGCCTCTCAGCTTTTTGTGACGCCAGAACCCGCCTGTGTGCGTTTGGTGACACTGGCGGAGGTTAAGAATACTGATTACATACTGGAGCCGAGCGCCGGTACAGGGGCGATTTTACGCGCGATCAAACACGCCGCCCCGGCTGCGCGGTGCGATGCGGTGGAGCTTAACGGGGCGTTAGTGGGGCATCTGCGGGGGGCGTTTCCTGGTGTTAATGTCTGGTGCGGCGATTTTATGGAATACGAGCAGGCGGTCCAGTACGACAAAATCATTATGAATCCGCCTTTTAGCCATGCTCAGGATATTCGACATATACAGCGCGCCCTGTCGTTATTAAAACCTGACGGGCTGCTAACGGCGATTTGTCTCAATGGCCCCCGCCAACAAAAAAACCTCAAGCCGCTCTGCGATGTGTGGGAGGAGCTGCCGTGCGGCACGTTTTCATATACCGATGTGGCGACGGCGATAATCAGACTTCGTGCCTAACTGTCTTATTCGATATCAGGCAGGGGAGGTGTCCTCTGTCTGTCCGCGCCGAAAAACCACGCGCCGTTGGCGCACGGGAATGCAGCGGTGCTAACGCACCGCTTATCTCCCCGTTTCGTGATGTCAGTGTAGTGTGTTGCGTTGTGTTTCCATTCCGACTATGGCTGTTCTTCTTCCTCTCCATTCTCTTCTTCATCTTTTTCTTTATCTGCTTTGTCTTCATCTCGATATGCGTCGTCCTGCTGTAGTGCTTTTTCTCTTTATCTTTCAGAAAAAACAATAACGGCCTTTGGGGCACCGAAGGCGTGCGTCGTTCCGACACACGACGACTGACACAACTAGTCGCGCCCAAACAAACGGGCACGCCAAGTTTTACGCAGCCACAAAAGCGTGTCTGCGCCCATACGGGGTAGAGCCGTTGCTGGCAGGTCAACAGAACCGCTTGCTGTGACCTTCTGGTCACGCCGCTTTCACTGCCGGCGAGAGAATGCCGGCGCTAAGGGGCAATGCCGTTTCGCGCCCGCGCGTTTCGTCATTGCGGCGGGTTCCTGCTCATCAACGCTGGCTGATTTCCCCCCTTTGAGTCCGAACGCCGGGGCTGAGATAACCACAACGCGTCTTGCTGTCCAGGGCCGCAAAAGCCTTTCGCAATAAATTTATGGCGGCCATTTCGCAAGCTTCATTAGACCGCAATAAATTTCCCGCTCACCCCGGACAGCTTCACCACGCCGTGCTGATTGACGCCCTTGCGGCGTACGGCTCTCAAACGGGTGAAGGTAACAACCAGCGGGAGCGTGCAGCAGGACCCCGCAAAACGTCAAAACCGCGGCCCCGGCAACTCAACGGGTGATGGTTTTTAAAGGCAAAAAATCAATGGATATCAGGAGAGACACTATGGCGAGCAAAGGCGTTAATAAAGTGATTTTAGTGGGACATTTAGGCCAAGAACCCGAAGTGCGCTACATGCCGAACGGTGGCGCGGTTGCCAATTTGTCACTGGCTACCTCAGAAACATGGCGCGATAAGCAAACGGGCGAACAAAAAGAAAAAACCGAATGGCATCGCGTTGTGGTGTTTGGCAAGTTGGCTGAAATTGCAGGGGAATACCTGCAAAAAGGTTCGCAAATCTACATCGAGGGCGCTTTACAGACCCGCAAGTGGACAGACACACAGGGCATTGAACGCTACACCACCGAAATTATCGTCAACGTGGGCGGCACAATGCAAATGCTGGGCAATCGTCGCGAAGCCAGCCCAACCTCCGCACCGCAGACCAGCGGTCAACAACAGGCAGCGGCACCTGCGGCGAAGAAAGACAGCAAAGTCAAAAAATCTAAGGCCGCCGCACAGCCGGAACCTCAACCGCAGAGTGGGGACTTCCCGCCAATGGATTTTGACGACGATATCCCTTTTTAATTGCGTTATTTGACTTTTGAATCAGATAGTTAATTGGTAGAAGTAAAAGAGGTGCCGGACGGGTGGACGTCCGGCAGACAAAAATCATTACCGGAGAGGTACTAACCATGTCAGAGAAGAATACTAAAGCAACCCGTACTGCGAGTAAAGCGAGCAAGAAAACTAGCCCAGCGGCACAGGCCGAAGCCGTCAACATCGCGCTGCGCGATATTCCCGTTTCTATGATTACAGTGAGTTCACTCGTCCATTCGACGCTGAACGTGCGCAAACGAGCCCCTGATGCAGCCAAACTGGCAGAGCTTGCCGAGAGCATTAAAGCCGTTGGCGTTGTGCAGAATTTGGTGGCGTTCGAACAGCCAGATGGCCTGTTCGCGGTTGCCGCAGGGGGACGCCGTTTAGCCGCCCTGCAACAGCTTTTAGCGGCAGGAGATATCGATAATGGCTATCTCGTTCCGGTCAAAGTAGTGGATGAAGATATGGCGGTGACGCTGTCACTGACCGAGAACAGCCAACGCGAAGACATGCACCCCGCCGACCAAATTTGTGCTTTTATGGCGCTCAGTGAATCAGGCAAAAATGCCGCGCAAATCGGCAGTGTGCTCGGCTATACCACGCGCCATGTGCAAAAATGTTTGCGCCTCGCGGGAATGGCTCCCGCATTACTTGAGGCACTGGCTGCGAACGAAATCAATCTTGACCAGCTACAAGCCCTATCCGCGAACGAAGACCATCAGCGCCAGTTGAACGTGTGGCAGAACGCTATCAATGGGAGTTTCTACGCACAAAAGCCTGAGCACTTACGCCGTGACGTGTTGTGCGATGAAATCTCTGCCGAAAATAACATCCAGCTAAACTTTGTTGGGCGTGAGGCTTACGAGCAAGCGGGCGGTGATTTTCGCTATGACCTCTTTACGGACGAAGGGTTTATTACAGACCCTGCATTATTAGAGCGATTGACGCGCGAAAAACTTCACGCAGCGGCGAAAGAAGTTGCCGACGCGGAAGGCTGGAAATGGTCAGAGGGGCGTTTGTCGATGATCCGCCATTACGGCGAAGATGCGCAGCAGTATCGCCTTGAACCCCAGCCGAAAGCAGAATTGACGGGAGTCGAACAGACTCAAATTGCCGAGTGGGAAACTGAACTTGAGGCGCTTGAGGACACGGATGAAAATTTTGACCGTGTTATGCAACTCAATGAAAATATTGAGTTGCTCACGGAACAGGCAGAGAACCGTGCATGGCTTTATGTCGATCGCATTCGGGGCGGCGTGGTGGCCTCGCTGACGGATGGTGTGCTCTATATCCAGCGCGGGGTCATGTTACGTGTTGAGGTTGAAAAAGTGCAGCAGGTGGCAGACCAAACGGCGCTACCCCCGCTCGACGCCAAACCAAAAAATGATGACGAACGTCAGCGCGATCCCGTCGAGGCTATCAGTCTCCCACTGCTCACCAAAATGTCGTCAGAACGTTCATTGGCGGTACAGGCGGCGCTCATGCAGCAGCCAGAAAAATCAATGGCGCTGCTTGCGTGGACGCTTTGTCTGAACATATTCGGCAGCGGCGCGTATAACAAACCCGCGCAAATTTCGCTGACCTGTAAGCACTATTCCCTGACAAATGATGCACCATCCGGTAAAGAAGGGGCAGCATTTCAGGCGCTGATGCAGGAAGGGCAACGCCTTGAATCATGCCTTCCCGAGGGTTGGGCGCGAGATTTTACGACCTTTTTCACGCTGAATGCCACAGACCTTGCCGCCCTACTTAGCTTCTGTACGGCTTGCAGCCTTGACGGTGTTCAGACGCGCGAGATGGGGCATACCTCGCGTAGTCCTCTCGATGCGCTTGAGGTTGCTTTGGGATTCCATATGCGCGACTGGTGGCAACCGACGAAAGCCAACTTCTTTGACCATATTAAAAAGCCACAAATCATTGATACCTTGAACGAAGCGGGGCAAACAGGTGCCGCGCGTGACGCTGACAAGATGAAGAAGGGCGATGCCGCAGAACTTGCCGAAACAAAAATGGCCAACACCCGTTGGGTGCCTGTTTGGATGTGTTCGCCTGATGCGCAAAACGCGGTATCTGATGCACAAAGTTCCCCCGTAGCGTCGGAAATGACCTCATCTGATGCAGAAAACAGCGTATCTGATGCACAGAACGATGTTGATACGCATATCGCGAACGCCGCCTAACTTGGAGACGCTGCCCGAAAAGGGCAGCGGTTAACCTATGAAATTCATTGGAACCTTGTTAAGAAAATCCGAGTTAGACGCGATGAGTGCCGATGAACTTGAACAGTTTGTCGAGCGCGGTCAGGATTATCGACATGTGTTGTCGTGTTCTGTATTGAATATCTTAAAAGTGCCGCAGGGATGTATCGTCGAAGCTGAATACGGCAGCGAGTTTGGCGGGCTTTATCCTGTCACTCTGCGGATTGCGCCAAAAGGCGAGTCGCCAGCGGTAGAATGGTATGTGTCGAGTGCGGGAACCGAATGTGATGGTTGGTCAGCTTGTCGCGTTGATAGCGCCGGTCAGGTTACTGACCTGTACTATGATACTCATTTCCTGCCCGATAAAATTAATGCGCTGTTGGTGTTAGAAACCCAACGCTTTATCACGGAGGTAGCTGCATGATCCCCAATCATCTCGCACTAATCCCGCAAAACGTTCATCAGTTTGCGGCAACGCAGGCCATCATCGATGTCGAGCGTAAGCAGCTGCGCGGCACGTTCCTCGGACAATATCCTTATGCGCGGGCGTTGTTCCGCCACTTACGCTGTGGCGCGATGCGCGTCACCGCCAGAGATATTCGTTTTGCGGTAGGCGATTATTCTCCCAAAGAGCGCGGCGGTGCATCGAAAGCTGACTATATCGCGGCGTTAGATAGGCTCATTGAAACACGAGGTAGGTCATGCCCTTTACCGCTCTCAGGCAGTACAGTCGGGCAGTATTTTCCTGAAGAACACTACCGGCTGTCAGAACGACAGGAACGCCAATGGGCATTGCGCTTCACGCGACTCGATAAGATTGAAGCCAAACAGCGCCAACAGAAGCGTAGACGGTATCAAACACAGGTGGCGCAGGCACAAATCGAGCTGGCGTTTACGACACCGAGCGAACTGGCTGCGTGGTACAAACGTCAGGAGCGACAGGGCATTTACGATGATGACCTGATTGAAGCTGTCTACGCATGGAGCCAGCGTTTTAGCGACATGAACAGCCAAAAATTTCTATCTGGCCAGCCTTTATGGGCGACATTGCAAGCTATGCGTGACGAACTCTCAGTTCGAAACGAGCCTACGCAATGGATGGATTGGATGTTGCTCAACAATAAGATTTGCCAGGGTGTCCGGTAGACAAACAACGACAAGCGCTGCTGTGGCTTCGCCACGGCGGCGCTCTTTAATTTACATAACACAGCCTTAAATCCCTTCACCCATAGTCTTCTTAATATCTAGATTTACTCTAGTCCTCTTACTCTTCCTGCCAACTTATCTAGTTCTTACTTAGACTCAAAAACAAAGCAAACGTCCTTGGGGCACCGAAGGCGTGCGTCGTTCCGACACACGACGACTGACACAACTAGTCGCGCCCAAACAGACGGGCACGCCAAGTTTTACGCAGCCACGCAACGTGTCTGCGCCCATCCGGGGTAGAGCCGCTGCTTGGTAGGTCAACAGCGTCGCTTGCTGTGACCTGTTGGTCACGCCGCTTTCACCATACCGACGGTAAGGCTGTCGGTACTCTGCTGTCGCCACGTCGTTCCGTCGTGTCGAGTGTGTTCATTCTCATGCCCACTCGGTGCGGTATCTCACGGCCAGCCCTCACGCGGAGGGCTGGGTTTAGCACCATCCCCGTTCTAAAAACAAAGGAAAATAAATGCCGCAAGCGGCCCTTTGTTTTTAGCCCAGGTCTGTCGCAACTTCGCCCATTGCCGCGAGAGAACTCACCGAGAGATGACATAACCACCTAAGGAGAAAATCAGCATGAACACACAAAACGTCAACGTCAAAACCGCCGCTCCTGAATCTTCCGAAAGATGGGGG
>Ga0256408_1001307_pt1 | contig 13897 bp, 11 predicted proteins | sample PhyAR1_FD_185998 | JGI IMG/M metagenome (GOLD analysis project Ga0256408, IMG submission 185998) | Leaf surface microbial communities from alfalfa plants in UC Gill Tract Community Farm, Albany, California, United States - DLSL A.R1 | ecosystem: Host-associated > Plants > Phyllosphere >...
GCTTTTACCTTCAGCGTCATGCCGTACCCATGGTGAGTCAAAAAAAGATGTCCTTACAAGAACGCTTATATGTAGATCCCGCCGCGTTATTGGACGCATTGCATTATGCTGTTATTTTATTTTTGGCTACATATATTAGTCAATCCCTTCATTTAACTAATTCTTATTGGATGATCGTTTCCTGTGCTGCTGTCTTGCAGGGGGAAAATTTACGGGCAGTCATGCATCGCAATCTCCAAAGAATTTTTGGAACTATGGTTGGTTTGTTAATTTCCGCCCTTCTATTGAACATCGCTTTGTCTCCTTTACAAACAATTGGATTGATCTGCTTACTATTTATGACCGTCGAATTTTCTGTCAAACGGAATTACGCCATCGCAAACTTTTTTACAACTCCTATGGCTTTGTTACTTTCCAATCTAGCACGTCACCAATATATCTCCAGCTTGCTAAGTTATCGTTTATTAGGAATTGTTTTAGGTAGTTTGTTAGGTTTAGCCAGCGCTTATGTACTTACTACCAGCGTGAAATTCTACAATCGTGCCTATCAGTTGAATGTAAATTTTGACAAAGAAGTTGAATAAGTTGCTTAGGGCTTAAGGAGGTTTTGTTATGAAAAAAAGAACACCATTAGCACCTGTTATTCCTTCATTAGATGAACTTGATTATCTAACCCTTGATGATGAACAAACCATTGACGGCATTCAGCTCGTCGATCAAGATTTAAGTTATCAAGATGTTCATAGCTTGCTAGTTCGTCAATCAGTCTTTCAGCGCGTTATCATGCAGCGTAATCATCTTGTTCGTTTTGAATGCAGCAACGTTCGCTTTGAATGCTGTGATTTTTCCAACACGGAATTCATTGGTGGTAGCTTTCACCAAGTCGTCTTTCATCAGTGCAAATTAACCGGCACTAATTTTGCCGAAGGTTATTTAAGAGATTGCGTTTTTGAAGACTGTTTAGGGGATTATGCATCTTTTAGTGCTACCAACATCAAAGATATTCATTTCCAAAATACCAGCTTGGAGCAGAGCGATTTTTTCGAATTGACTTGGAAGCACTTGTTGATCCAACATGCTAATTTGACTGGCAGCAATTGGCTGCGAACAAAATTACAAGGATTGGATTTCACCAGTAATACCTTTGATTCCCTACTTTTTTCCCCTGAAAATCTAAAAGGACTTATTGTGACACCAGAACAGGGGCTATTAATTGCCAGTACTTTAGGATTAATTATTGAATAATCGTTAGCAGTTCTAATTATTTTTCAAAAAGTTGTTAAATTTTTTGAAAAATAATTAGAGCTATTTTACTTCTGCAGCTTTTTTGGGTAAACTATTGAAGGTTAAGACACGAAGTATCAATTGATGACAATCTTTTTTTAATCAACTATGAGTGATTGGTTATGTCGTTCTCATTTTTCCGTTGAATCCACTCACACCATCGGCATAACATTTTGCCAGTCTGAAGGGTTTGTGGTACTCTTAATAGGCTGAGCCTATGTTTCTATCGATGAAATTATTCATACATACAGCGATCAATTATCGGAAACATTCGCTATTTTAAGTAAAAGGACTGTAAGTAAATGACTGAGAAAAAACAAGGTGTCGGGGAAGCTGCCGGGAAAATCATCTTAATGGGAGAGCACTCTGTAGTTTATGGAGAGCCGGCAATTGCCTTCCCTTTTCAAGGTACAGCCGTAACAGCTACCGTCACACCAAGCGCAGCCATGACCATCGATTGTTCTTATTATTCGGGGCCCTTGGCACAGTCTCCGCGCCAATTAGAGAATATTAAGGAACTCGTTCAACAAATTTTTTCTTTTTTAAAAAAGGCACCGACTGCTTTTGCCATCACCATCTCCAGTACAATACCGTCAGAACGTGGAATGGGCTCTAGCGCAGCCACAGCCGTGGCCGTTGTCCGTAGTTTCTTTGATTATTATGAGTATACCTATACTCAAAAAGAATTACTTTCACTTGTTTCCTTTAGCGAAAAAATTGCCCACGGTAATCCCAGCGGTATTGATGCAGCCGCAACTAGCGGTTTTAATCCAGTACTTTTTATTAAAGGAGAACCGTTGCACCACTTCCCTATGAATTTATCTCACACCTACTTGGTAGTGGCTGATACAGGCATTAAAGGTCAAACGCGCACCGTTGTCAAAGACGTCGCTCAACTATTCCAGCAGGACCAACAAACAATTCTAGCCAAAATGACTGCTCTAGGTACTTTAACCAAGCAAGCCAAAGCAGCAATCATGGCTGACGATAACCAAATGCTAGGTAGATTAATGACTGCTGCTCAAAATTATTTACAGACACTATCCATTAGTAATCCTATTTTAGATCAGCTGGTAGCTACTGCTTTAGCGAACAATGCTTTAGGCGCTAAATTAACCGGTGGTGGCCGCGGTGGCTGCATGATTGCCTTAGCTGATTCTTTATCAACAGCTGAAACTATTGCACAAGCCTTAGAAAAACAAGGTGCTGTGACTACATGGATTCAATCATTAGAGGTGAAAAAATAATGCTTTTAGGGAAAGCACGAGCCTATACAAACATTGCGTTAATCAAGTATTGGGGCAAAAAAAATGAAGAATTAATTTTGCCAATGAACAGTAGCTTATCTTTAACATTAGATACTTTTTATACAGAAACTACCGTTTCCTTTGATCCTACTTATCAAGAAGATTACTTTTTCTTGGATGGTCATCAACAGAATCAACAGCAAACAGCTAAGCTGACCGAATTTTTGGACATCGTCCGCCAACAAGCCGACTGTTCTTTCTATGCGAAAGTCACTAGTGAAAATCACGTGCCTACAGCTGCCGGTTTGGCTTCTTCCGCCAGTGGCTTAGCAGCTTTAGCAGGAGCCTGTAATGTAGCTTTGCAGCTGGATTTATCAGATAAGGATCTCTCCCGCTTAGCTCGCAGAGGTTCCGGCTCGGCCTGTCGCAGTATTTTTGGCGGCTTTGCTCAATGGCACCAAGGGGATTCTGATGAAACGTCCTTTGCCGAAGCAATTTCGGCAGCTGGCTGGGAAAACCAACTAGCCATGCTGTTTATTTTAATAAGCGATAATGAAAAAGAAATATCCAGTCGCGACGGTATGAAACGAACTGTCGAAACCTCTGTCTTTTATCCCGGCTGGTTATCATCAGTGGAGGCTGATTTAACCGCCGTTCATAAAGCGATTAACACGCAAGATTTCATCTATTTAGGAGAAACAATTGAAGCCAACGCTCTACGGATGCATGGAACGACCTTAGGGGCGTTACCCCCTTTTACTTATTGGTCACCTGATAGCCTTAAAGCAATGGCTTGTGTGCGCAAAGCTAGAGCACACGGAATTCCCTGCTACTTCACAATGGATGCAGGCCCAAATGTTAAAGTTTTAGTGGAAAAGAAAAATTTAGGGGCTCTCACAGCTTTTTTAACAGACTATTTTTCAAAAGAACAATTGATCACGGCCTTTGCTGGACCGGGGATCACGTTGTTTGATGAGAAAGGGATGGAAATTCATGATTGAAGTTGCAACGCCAGGCAAATTGTTTATCGCCGGTGAGTATGCAGTAGTTGAACCCGGCCACCCTGCAATTATTGTGGCTGTAGATCAATTTGTTACAGTGACTTTAGAAGCAACCACAGGAGCCGGCAGTATTCAATCGGCTCAATATAGCTCTTTACCGATTCGCTGGACTAGGCGCAAAGGTGAATTGGTATTAGATATTCGAGAAAATCCATTTCACTACGTTTTAGCAGCGATTCATTTAACGGAAAAATATGCACGTGAACAAAAAAAACAACTTTCTTTTTTCCATTTAAAGGTGACTAGTGAATTGGATAATTCCAGCGGTCGGAAATATGGATTAGGTTCTAGCGGAGCTGTAACGGTCGCTACAGTTAAAGCCTTAAATCTTTTTTATGAGCTAAAATTAACAGAAGAACAAATTTTCAAACTATCGGCTCTCGCTCACTTAGAAGTGCAAGGGAATGGTTCTTGTGGCGATATTGCAGCCAGCTGCTATGGTGGTTGGATTGCTTTTTCAACTTTTGATCATGATTGGGTCAATCAAAAAGCGGAAAACACTTCACTTACTCAGCTACTAGCGGTAAAATGGCCCCAACTGAGAATTCAGCCATTAACGGTGCCAAAACAATTACGTTTATTGATTGGTTGGACCGGAAGCCCTGCCTCTACTTCTGATTTAGTGGATCAAGTTCATCAATCAAAGGCCGATCAGCAAACAGCCTATCAACAATTTCTGATTAAAAGCAAAGCTTGCGTAGAAACGATGATTCACGGGTTTTCCACTGGAAATCTTTCATTAATTCAACAACAATTAACTCAAAATCGGCAGCTTTTGCTAGAACTATCAGCTATGACAGGTGTCATAATCGAAACTGAAGAATTAAAAAAATTATGTGACTTAGCCGAATCTTACCGAGGCGCCGCTAAATCTTCAGGTGCCGGCGGAGGAGATTGCGGTATTGTTATTTTCAAACAAAAGTCCGGTATTTTGCCGCTGATGAGCGCTTGGGAGAAAGAAGGCATTACGCCGTTGCCATTACATGTTTACAGTTATGGAAAGAAGGAGCACAATGAATCGAAAAGATGAACATCTCTCACTGGCCAAAGCCTTTCATAAAGAAAAAACAAATGATTTTGACCGCATACGTTTTGTCCACCACTCGTTGCCCGAACTTTCTGTAGACGAAGTAGATATTTCGACTTCTTTTTTGACGTTTAATTTGCCGCAACCTTTTTATGTAAATGCTATGACCGGCGGCAGCCAACGAGCGCAAGAAATCAACCAACAATTAGGCATACTCGCTAAAGAAACTGGCTTGTTAGTAGCAACTGGTTCTGTTTCTGCTGCCTTAAAGGATCCCAGTTTAGCACCAACCTATCAAGTTCTTCGACAAGAAAATCCCCGTGGCGTTATTGTCGCAAACATCGGAGCTGGTTTAGGCTTGGAAGAAGCTCAACGAGCAATTGACTTGCTACAGGCTGATGCCTTACAAATTCATCTGAATTTACCCCAAGAACTCGTGATGCCAGAAGGCGATCGTGATTTCACCAACTGGCTAAAATCAATTGAAGCGATCGTCGCAAAAATTCCCGTACCGGTCATTGTAAAAGAGGTTGGCTTTGGTGTGAGCCAAGAAACTTTAGCACAACTGATAGCAATCGGCGTAACAGCTGTCGATGTTAGCGGTCAAGGGGGTACTAGTTTTACTCAGATTGAAAATGCACGGCGCCCTAAACGTGAGCTGGCTTTCTTAGATGATTGGGGTCAGTCAACGGTCATTTCACTCTTGGAATCTTTGCCCTGGCAAAAGCAGTTAACGGTTTTAGGTTCGGGCGGTATTCGCAATTCACTTGATATTGTTAAAGGCTTGGCACTGGGCGCCAAAAGTATGGGCGTTGCCGGAACTATTCTAGCCACCTTAATGAAGCAGGACGGTCTAACAGCTTCCTTAGCTTTAATTCAGCAATGGCAAGCAGAATTACGTATGCTCTACACTTTATTAGGCAAAAAGACAACTGCTGAACTTACCACGACTGATCTAGTATTGGATCCTACATTAACCAATTGGTGCCAAAGTCGTAAACTACCGATTGCTTCATTAGCGACTAGAAGCCAACTAAAATAGCCTTTCCCATAAAAAAGCTGTCAGGAATTTGGAGCCAAATTCCTGACAGCTTTTTTAATAACAATTTTCTTCTTGCCTTGCTGAAAGATCAATAACTCGATCTCCATACCGAAACAACGAAGGATCATGAGTGACCATTACCACTGCTTTCTGTTGTTGTTTTACAATTCGTTGCAAGTGTTCAATTATAATTTTTGTATTTTCTTGATCTAAATTTCCGGTTGGTTCATCGGCAAATAAAATATCATAAGGCTTTAACAAGCTGCGCAGTAAAGCGACTCTTTGTTGCTCACCACCACTAAGAAGAACGACTTTCTTTGACAATACATCGTTTAAACCAAATTCCTCCAAAAACGCTGGTAACTGCGCTTTTTTTATTTGATGATTATAATTTATAGCCAACTTAAGATTTTCATAAACAGATAAGTTGTTTAGCAACCCATAATTTTGAAACAGATAGCTAATGTGATTTCTTCTTAAATGTTGGAGCATTTTATGACTTTTTAACGGTTGATTAAAATAGGTCAACTCACCTTGATAGTTATGCTCTAATAAACTTAAGTTATTAATTAACGTCGTTTTTCCGGAACCACTTTTTCCTGAAATAATAATAAATTCTCCATAATCAACTGCCAAATCAAGAGCTGCTATGATTGGCTTATCTCCTCGAGAAATAAATAAATTTTTTGCTTCAATGATCATAGCATTCCTCCTTTTTTTAAATCACACTGTTTCTTATGACGGTAAATAATAAACCAAAGCAGGTTAGAACACCCTAACAGACTGACCATTATCACATTCAATAAATTGCTGCCATAAAGAAACTGAGTCGCCAACAAAGTGCCACTTTCAATAATTAAAGGCCAGAAAACCACATCAAACGCTTGCTCTATAAAAGAATATCCGAAAGCTTGTTTTATAAATATTTTTTTGGTATTTATTTGATACAAAATGCCAACCAGCTGGACGTTCAAGATACAAATCAACCCTATTAAAAGGGTAAATTGGCTAACATAAGCCAGAAATTGCGTCTGATTTAAGCGAATATAATTGCTTACTTCTTTATATACAGATTTGGTGGAGTTGACCGTATTTTGAAGATTTGCTTGCTTAATTTGAGGTTTTATTTGATCAAAGGCAGCTGTTGATTTGGTTCCTTGAACATCAAAAAACAATCCTCCATGTTCTGTCAAAAGGTTGCCCCAAAATAAACCACTCATCAAATGAGGATTCACCACAATTGCTATAGGGTCTTTTACAGTATGCTGTTGTTCTGGCGTACTATAAAAAGGATTGTACGTAAAGTAGTTTTGATTATTCTCAACATAGAGCGTTTCAATAGTAATTTTATCTAAAGCCACTGGATAATTAGGTGGATCCTCCTTTAAATAAAATTTAGTGCTATCCAGATAATTGGCTTTGATCGCTTGTTCAAACGAACGATATTTTTCCGGCACTAATAGATACAATGTATTTTTTTCCTGATTAATTCGGTTGCGACTTCTAGCGTCAACAAAGCTCACTGGATTTCTTTTTAAATAATTTTCGTCAATTGTTAAATCAATACCACCTGGTTCAGTGATGTATTCTTCCGCAGAGAAACCACGCATTTCACCAACAAAGATCGGGTCATTTTTCTTAGTTCGCTGTAGCTCTACATAATTATAGGGAGCTATAATAAACGTCTTCCACTTTTTTGATATAAGTTCATAGAAAACTTGAGCTTTTTTCAGATAGTCCTGTTCTTCTGTCGCATCATTACGATCTAATTGATTTGTTATATTAGTTTTATAAAGATGCTTTGTTTGTTTCCAAATTAAATGGTTGTTGTTGATCTTTTTGATAGTTTGAAGTTCTTGTTGGAGCTTGAGAGATTGATTTAAAAAGACGAGCAGCGTACCACATAACAGTATGGCCAAACTGAACAACGTTATCTTGCGATAAAAATGACCGTTTACAGTTAACGCTATTTTTACCTTCGATTGTAGTAACATAACCAATCCAAGATAACCACAAGCAATTAAAACCAAACAAATAATCACTATTAATAGGATCCAACCAAAGACCGCTTGCAGCTTGCTGAATTGCAGCACCGACATTAAAACTAGTGCGTTAAAAGCACCAAGTGCTAAAGGTAGTAACTCTTTGCTTGCATCTAGTAGCTGTCGCCCCATTGAATAGCCCAACATTTTTTTTACAGCAATAATTTTTTTCTGTTGAAAGGCCGTTATTCCTATACTTAATAATAAAAATAAGATGATGTAACAGCCAATTAAAAGCTGTCCGGAATCAAGCGTTACCAAGGATGACTGGACAGGTTCCTTTACTTTTACTGTGCCATACTTTTTTAACACGTCAATGAACTTTTGAATATTTCCGTTAGCATAAAAAACACTTCCTATACCTTCGCTTCTCAGTTGTGCGAAAGAAAATAGGCGGATTTTCAAAGCTCCACAGGGAAAATCAAGTGTGCCAAGCTTCTGTTTCGACGGATAATTTACTACAAACCCTGCTTCATTGGCTGTAGGATAATGACCAGCTTTAAGGCGTAAGTGAGTTGGTTTTTTCGCTGAAACAATCATTAAATCGTCAGTCGATAAGAATTGATATTGAAAAATATCACTTTGATTCTCAGCCGCTACTTTTGGCAACTCATCAATTAACGCTTCATAATCGTATTGAGGGTGATAGACTACATGAATTTCTTTCATTTCACTGTACAATACTTTAGCCAGTAGAAAACCATTAAAAAAAGAGCAGGCAAAAAAAAATAATAACTCCAAAAACGATGATACTTAATAAAAAATTTATTTTGTTTAGCATAATCCATCCTTTCAATGTCTTCTCATAACAAAAGAAATCTTCGTTTAAATAAATTAGGAGTCAGAGTAATGATGAATCCATTATTACTCTGCTCCCCAAAATTAATAAATATTCCACCAGCCAGTATTTCCGGTTAGCGTAGCATTACATGTAGCATAGGCTCTTCGTCCTGCTTTTTGTTTATCACGAACATAGCCACCCCATCCGTTCATGGCAGTTGCACTGTGGGTTAGTCTACTATGATAGTAGCTGGCCCAGACTTTAAAACCATTCACTCCACAAGAAAAATCACCACCACCTGCTGAAGCTCGCAATTTTGAACGATATTCATTTGGGGCTCCTACAAACGTTGCAGCCATTCCACCTCCCAGCTTTGCTTTTGAATCTTCAACTGCTTGAGCGAATTGCCCTCCAACAAAAACTAATAGGACGACCATACCGAAACTAACTAACTTCTTTTTCATAATTAAAAGCTCCTTTGGCTTTTCGTCCATTATAAAACGCTTTCTTATAAAAGTAAATATTCTTTTTAAATAAAATAATTAATAATAAATTGCATTTTTTCACATATTAATTAATTATAAAAAATGGTTATGAGTATTTTCATACTCATAACCATTTTTAGGAAGATTATCCTTGATAAGCGTCCAAAATAATTTGTTTTAGTTCGCTGATAAGTGGTTCTTTTGGATTAGCGGTTGTACATTGGTCTTCGTAAGCTAATTCAGCCATCCGATCCACAGTTGCATCTAAGACTTGTGGTGTTACGCCTTGAGCTTGCAAGTTCATTTCAATGCCGCAGGCTTTGCCTAAGTCGTAAACAGCGGTAGCTAATGCTTCCACTAGTTCGGCTGTAGTATTGCCTTTAAGTCCTAAGAATTTAGCGATGTCAGCATAATCAGTATCTGCCCGGAAGTAATCATATTTAGGAAACATCGCATGTTTTGAAGGATCTTTCGCATTGTAACGAATCACGTGCGGTAATAAAATCGCATTGGTTCGGCCATGAGGAATATTATATTCTCCGCCGATTTTGTGGGCGATGGAATGACTAATTCCTAAGAAAGCGTTGGCGAATGCCATGCCGGCCATGGTTGAAGCATTGTGCATTTTTTCACGACTTTCAGCATCTGGGCGTTTCACTGAGTTTTCTAAGTTTTCGAAAACTATTTTGATAGCTTGTAAGCTTAAGCCGCGAGTATAGTCAGAAGCCATTACAGAGACATAAGATTCAATTGCATGGGTCAAAACGTCCATACCTGTGTCAGCTGTAACTGATGCCGGAACTGATAGGACAAATTGTGGGTCAATAATGGCCACATCTGGTGTCAACGCATAGTCAGCCAACGGATATTTCACGTGCGTATCACTGTCGGTAATTACCGCAAAGGGTGTTACTTCAGAACCGGTACCAGAAGTAGTTGGAATACAGACAAATTGTGTTTTCACAGCCTTGTCAATTTTGTAGGTACGTTTACGAATGTCTAGGAATTTTTGTTTAGCACCAAAGAATTCAGTATCAGGGTGTTCATAGAACATCCACATTCCTTTAGCCGCATCCATCGCAGACCCGCCACCTAAAGCGATGATCGTATCTGGTTGGAAATCAACCATCATTTTCGTTCCAGCGTAAACCGTGTTGGTAGATGGATTTGGTTCAACGGCTGAAAAAACTTCAATTTTCACATCATTTTTGCGCTTTTGTAACTCTTTACGCACTTTATCAGCATAACCAAACTGAACCATTCCTGGATCACAAATCAACATCACACGCTCAATGTTTTCCATTTTTTGCAAATATTGCAAAGAATTTTTTTCAAAGTAAATTTTTGGCGGTAATTTAAACCATTGCATATTGTTTCTCCGTTTCGCTACAGTTTTGACGTTAATTAAATTCACAGCAGATACATTTTTGGAAACTGAGTTTTTACCGTAAGAGCCACAGCCCAATGTTAATGATGGGATCATTTCATTGTAGATATTGCCGATTCCGCCTTCTGCAGATGGAGAATTCACTAAAATCCGGCAAGCTTTCATGCGTAAGCCAAATTTCACTTGTAGCTCTTCGTCTTCGGTGTGAATGACGGCTGTATGTCCTAAGCCGCCCAGCTCTAACATTGCTTCACATAAATCAAAAGCATGTTCCGCACTGTTTGATTTCATCATTGCTAATACCGGAGATAGTTTTTCTCTAGATAAAGGATATTCTGCGCCAGCACCTTCTAGTTCAGCAACTAAAATTTTAGTGCCTTGTGGTACTTGAATACCAGCTAAGCTAGCAATATATTCGGCAGACTTGCCGACAATTGCTGGATTAACGGCATATTTCCCTTCATTCATCACAGCATTTTCCAGCTTAGCCAACTCTTGAGGTTTCACGAAATAAACTTGGTGTGCTTGAAACTCAGCCTTCACTGCTGCGTAAATTTCTTTATCAACGATTACCGCTTGTTCTGAGGCACAGATCATACCATTATCAAATGATTTAGAAACGATTAAGTCGTTGACAGCACGTTTTACTTTTGCGGTTTTTTCAATATAAGCCGGTACATTTCCTGGTCCTACGCCTAAAGCAGGTTTACCGGTAGAATAAGCTGATTTTACCATGCCAGCTCCACCTGTTGCCAAAACAATGGCAATTCCTGGATGATTCATCAGAGCTGAGGTCGCTTCGATTGATGGGTGCTCAATCCACTGAATACAATTTTCAGGAGCTCCGGCAGCTATCGCTGCATCTCTAACTACACGAGCAGCTTCCGCTGAACATTTTTGGGCGCTTGGATGAAAAGCAAATACAATTGGATTGCGCGTTTTTAATGCAATTAAAGATTTAAAGACGGTAGTAGAAGTTGGATTCGTCGTTGGCGTAACACCGCAGACTACTCCCACTGGTTCGGCAATTTCAATAAGTCCTGTTTGAGCATCTTCATTGATGACACCTACTGTTTTATCATACTTGATGCTGTTCCAGATATATTCAGATGCATACATATTTTTGATTGCTTTGTCTTCGTAGACACCGCGGCCTGTTTCCTCGACGGCCATTTTTGCTAGTGGCATATGTTGGTCTAGAGCTGCCATTGCCATTTGATGGACGATGTGGTCAACTTTCTCTTGATCAAAGCTTTCCATTTCTTTTAAAGCAACATTTGCTTTGGCAGCCAAATCGTCAATCATTGTTTGAACATTAATCGTTGGCACTTCTTCTTTCTTCATCGTTTTAGCCATTGTAATCCTCCTAAGCTTCCTTCAAATTGTTTGTTAACTTTTTCACATACACATCATACAATAATTTACAGCCATTGTAAATAGTTCATGTGATTTTTTTCACAAATATTTTAAAAATTTTTAAGGTATAAAAAAAGAAGCCTATTAACTTAAAATAGGTCTTCCAAATCATGCCAGTCATTCAGTTGTAATGTGCTCGTTTGCGCCTTTAATTGCTGAAAGTCAAAAAAGTCATTGGGTTCAATCTGTTGAATGTCTTTACGACGGGCTTTTAGCGTCATCTTTTCTTTATGTCTCCAACGGTAGGCAAGTAAGTAATTAATGAGTTCATCTTCATTTACTGAAGAATAGCCCAATTGCTGGAAGACCTGACACTTCTTTTTTATGACTTTTTTTAGCAAAAATTTCTGTCGCCATGATAAAGTTTTCATGGTGCTTCCCTCCTCCTTGTTGTCTAAACATAAAAGCTTGCTCACTATTCAACAAAGTATCTAGACGCTTGCCTTTTGTGGTGTCAAAACAAACAGATACTGAATCTTTAGAAATTAGTGCTTTATGGTGAGAATTGAAAGTCCTTGGAAAATAAGCTGAATTTGCCGAAAATCACAAAGTAATTTCCGGCGAACTCCAGTTATTTCTTAAAACGAAACTTTTTTCGTTTTAGTCTTTGTTGTCAGTTGTCGTATCAGCTGTATCGGTCGTTTCCTCAGAAACAACTGTTTCTGTTGGTTCTACTGTAGTTACTGTTGAATCAGTGGTTACGGTAGTTCCTGGAGTAACGGTCCGAATGGCTGTGCGATCAAATTCAAGGATAATGCCTTCGCAATCAATGAACACAGTTTTTTCGTTTATTTCACTGACCACACCGTGCAAACCACCAATTGTTACGATCGCATCACCAGATTTCATCGTGCTTAATAGTTTTTGACGCTCTTGCTGTTGTTTCTTTTGAGAACGCGTCATGAAAAACATCATCCCTGCCAACAAGATTAATGTAAAAATCATAGTAACTCCGCCGCCCATTTATTTCACCTCATTTTTTAAGTATTCACAATCTTAACTGTAACAAAAATTTAGCAAATACACTAGTCATATGATAAAAAAATTTAAAAACTTTTTGCTCCTGGCTGATTATAACCATATTCTTCAAAGAAGGCTGCGCGAAACTCCAGCAACCGGTCATCCATAATTGCTTGACGTACTTGTTTCATTAAGTTTAGTAAGAAATACAAATTATGATAAGAAGTTAAACGAATGCCAAAGGTTTCGTCACATTTAATTAAATGACGAATATACGCTCGTGTATAGTTTTTGCAAGTGTAACAGTCGCATTTTTCATCTAAAGGTCTGAAGTCTCGAGCATATTGCGCATTTTTCACTACTAGACGTCCTTTAGAGGTCATGCACGTTCCGTTGCGGGCAATCCGCGTCGGCAATACGCAGTCAAACATATCCACCCCTCGAATTACACCATCGATCAATGAATCAGCAGCACCAACTCCCATCAAATAACGCGGTTTATTTTCAGGAATTAAAGGAGTAGTAAATTCCAATACACGATTCATTTCAGCCTTTGGTTCACCAACTGAAAGACCGCCAATTGAATAGCCTGGAAAATCCATGCTAACTAATTCCTTGGCACTTTGGCGCCGTAAATCTTCAAAGCCAGCACCTTGGATAATACCGAAAAGGCCTTGCCGATCCGGGTTTTTATGAGCTTTTAAGCCTCGTTCGGCCCAGCGGGAGGTCCGTTCAATGGAGCGTTTTACATAATCATAGCTTTCATCAAACGGTGGGCATTCATCGAAGCTCATCATAATGTCAGAGCCTAATTTATTTTGAATATCAATTGCTTTTTCAGGAGATAAAAACATTTTTGAACCATTTAAATGATTTCTAAAATGAACACCTTCTTCTTCAATTTGGCGCATATCACTTAACGAGAATACTTGAAAACCGCCTGAGTCAGTAAGGATAGGCTGATCCCAATTCATAAATTTATGCAGTCCGCCGGCAGCTTCCACCAAATCTTCCCCAGGACGTAGCCATAAATGATACGTATTACTTAAAATAACACCGGCTTCCATTTGTTTTAGTTCTTCTGGCGACATAGTTTTCACCGTTGCCAAAGTCCCTACCGGCATAAACATTGGTGTTGGAAAGGTGCCATGAGGAGTAATTAACT
>Ga0256408_1001311_pt1 | contig 13872 bp, 12 predicted proteins | sample PhyAR1_FD_185998 | JGI IMG/M metagenome (GOLD analysis project Ga0256408, IMG submission 185998) | Leaf surface microbial communities from alfalfa plants in UC Gill Tract Community Farm, Albany, California, United States - DLSL A.R1 | ecosystem: Host-associated > Plants > Phyllosphere >...
ACAATCCCCCTGTTGACAGCGCCTCCCGATGCGCTATCGTACAACCAAATGGTTGTACGAACTGAGCTCACCGACGACGAGATCGACCGGATCTTCCGGGCCCTCGCCGATGCGACGCGCCGCGACATCCTGCGCCGGACCCTCGAGGGCGAGGCCACGGTGTCGCAGCTCGCCGCCGCCTACGACATGTCCTTCGCGGCGGTGCAGAAGCACGTCGCGGTGCTGGAAGGAGCGGGGCTCGTGACCAAGCACCCGCAGGGCCGCGAACGCATCGTCCGCGGTGATCCCGAGCGGATCAGGCGCGCTCAGGCGCTGCTCGACCGCTTCGAGCAGATCTGGCGGGGCCGTGTGGCCCGGCTCGACGAGCTGCTCACCGAAGACTGACCGAACTCACGAAAGGCACATCATGCCCCTCACCTCTGTCGAGAAGGACCTCGACGCCCTGACGATGACCATCACGGCCGACTTCCCGGTGCCGGTGCGCCGGCTCTGGGACGCCTACGTCGATCCGCGCCAGATCGAGCGCTTCTGGGGCCCGCCCGAGTGGCCCGCCACCTTCACTCGCCACGACGTGTTCGAGGGCGGCGAGTCGCACTACGTCATGACCGGCCCCGACGGGTCGCGCTCGGGCGGCATGTGGACGTTCCAGTCTGTCGACGAGGGCCGCTCGTTCGTCGTGCGCGACGGCTTCGCCCGCGAGGACGGCACCCTCAACACCGACCTGCCCACGATGCTCATGACCTTCGGGTTCGAGGAGACCGACGGCGGCTCGCGCCTTGTGACCGTCACGAGCTTTCCCTCGCTCGAGGCGCTCGAGCAGCTCGTCGAGATGGGCATGGAGGAGGGCACGAAGGCCGCCATGAGCCAGATCGACGCCGTGCTCGAGGACCTGCGCTCGTTCGCCGCCGACCTTCCCGTGGCCGCCCAGCTCGTCGGCGACACGCAGGTGCGGGTCAGCCGCGTCATCCGCGGCACGCTCGACCAGGTGTGGCAGGCGCACCACGACCCCGAGCTCATGAAGCGCTGGCTCAAGGGCCCCGACGGCTGGGTCATGACGGTCGCCGACCCCGCACCCGCCGTGGGCGGGCGCTTCCGCCAGGAGTGGACGCGGGAGGACGGATCCGACGGGTTCGGCTTCGAGGGCGAGCTGCTCGAGTCGCAGCCGCCGCACCGCGAGGTGACCACCGAGGCGATGATCGGCATGCCGGGAGACCCCTCGCGCAACGAGCTCACGCTCACCCCCGTGGAGGGCGGAACGCTGCTCACCCTGGTGATCACGTACCCCAGCGCCGAGGTGCGCGAGATGGTGCTCGCCACCGGCATGACCGACGGCATGGAGACCAGCTACGCCCGGCTCGAGGACCTGGTGCTGGTGGGCTGATCCTGGACCGGACAGCACCGCGCTGATCCCCTCAGAACGACGGATGCCCCGGTCCGAAGACCGGGGCATCCGTGCGTGAGCGCTGAGTTACTTGAGGAACTCGGCCAGATCCTGCTCGAGGGCGAACTTCGGCTTGGCGCCGATGATCGTGGTGGCGACCTCGCCGCCCGAGAAGACCTTCATCGCCGGGATCGACGTGATCTGGTACTTCATCGCCAGATCCGGGTTCTCGTCGACGTTGAGCTTGAGGATCGTGATCTTGTCCGGGTTCTCGGCCTGGATCTCGTCGAGAACCGGGGAGACCATCCGACACGGACCGCACCACGCGGCCCAGAAGTCGACGAGGACGGGGCCCTCGGCCTGGAGGACGTCCTGCTCGAACGTGGCCGAGGTGGTGGCCTTCGCGGTCATGATTGCTCCTTCAGTGGAAGTCTTGTGATGAGGGGAACGCGCGGGGCGGCCGGAATGTTCCGGTCAGACCGCCGTCTCGATGAGCGCGTCCTGGTCGAGCTGGTCCGAGGTCACCGCGGGGGCGCCGGCGTCGCCGCGGGCGGCGAGGTAGTGCTCGGCGTCGAGGGCCGCGACCGTGCCGGAGGCGGCGGCCGTGACGGCCTGGCGGTAGTGCGGGTCGATGACGTCGCCGGCGGCGAAGACACCCGCCACCGAGGTGCGCGACGAGCGGCCGTCGACGGCGATCGTGCCCTCCTCGGTGAGCTCGAGCTTGTTGTGGACGAGGTGCGTGCGCGGGTCGTTGCCGATCGCGATGAACAGGCCCTCGAGCGCCAGGTCGCGCTTCTCGCCCGTGACCGTGTCGTTCAGCGTGACGCCGGTGACGGCGCCGTCGCCCAGGACGTCGACGACCTCGGCGTTCCACACGAACTCGATCTTCGGGTTCGCGAACGCGCGCTCCTGCATGATCTTCGACGCCTTGAGGGTCTCGCGGCGGTGGATCACGTAGACCTTGGAGGCGAACTTCGTGAGGAAGGTGGCCTCCTCCATCGCCGAGTCGCCGCCGCCGACGACCGCGATCTCCTTCTCGCGGAAGAAGAAGCCGTCGCACGTGGCGCACCACGAGACGCCGTAGCCGGAGAGACGGTCCTCACCCGGCAGTCCGAGCTTGCGGTAGGCGGATCCGGTCGCGAAGATCACGGATTCGGCCTCTTCGGTCTTGCCGCTGCCGAGGGTGACCTTCTTGATGTCGCCGGACAGATCCAGCTCGGTCACGTCGTCGTACGCGATCTCGGCGCCGAACTTCTCGGCCTGCTCCTGCATCTTCGCCATGAGGTCGGGACCCATGATCCCCTCGGGGAACCCGGGGAAGTTCTCGACCTCGGTGGTGTTCATCAGCTCACCGCCGACCTCGACCGAGCTCGCGACGACGAGCGGCTTCAGATTCGCGCGCGCCGCGTAGATGGCTGCGGTGAATCCGGCCGGTCCCGATCCGATGATGATGAGCTGTCGCACGAGCGTCCTCCTAGGTTCGACTGCCTCAACACATGGTACGTCCGGCGTATTCCATAGATCAACGTCTATGGAATAGGCCGGACGTGTAGTGCGGGGTGCCGGTCAGACGGTACGGGCGTCGCGGACGCGACGGCCCAGCAGCACACCCAGCGCGATCATCGCGACGGCGAGGACGAAGTGCAGCCAGTTGTCGGCCGTGTTCAGCGGCACGAAGTTGGCCTGGTGGTCGTGCGGCACAACGAGGCCGTAGATCCACAGCACGGCGTAGACCGCGCCACCCCAGATGAGGTAGTTGCGCGAACCCGAGAACGAGCGGGCGGCCAGCAGGCCGACGATCGCGTAGAGGAGGTGGACGATGTTGTGCAGGATCGAGACCTGGAAGATGCCGAGCAGCATCGCGCCCGACTCGTGGCCGGCGAACTGCAGCGACTCGATGTTCGAGGTCAGCCCCGGGATGAATCCACCCAGGCCGACGATGAAGAAGACGATGCCGAAGACGAGTGCCGTCTTCTGGACGGGGGTCTCCGCGTATCGGCCGGTACCCCGCGTGGTTGCGGTGCTCATGGTGTGCCTCTCTCTCCATCGCGGCTCCTCCGCGACGGAATACCAGAGAACCAGTGACCTCGAAACGGAAATAGAGGCTTGACGCCGAGTGGGGAAAGGTGCGTGACGCCCCCTTCCCCACTGGATGGCGCCCCGGATCAGCCCGTGAACAGGGGCGTGACCGAGGTGATCGTCATCACCAGGCCGTAGACGAGCGGGACGCCCACGATCAGCCACGAGACCACCAGACGCACCGTCTGCGATCCGGATCCTGTCGCCTTCTGCTCGCTCACTTCGCCACCTCCTGCGCGGCGGGGGCCGCCGCGGCGGCCTCATGGAATCGGGAGGCCACCGGGCGCACCAGGAGGTTCGCCACGAAGCCGACGGCCAGCACGCCGACCATCGTCAGCAGCGCCGGCTGGTAGTCGCTCGCGACCAGCTCGCCGGGCTTGCCCTGCGCGTCGAGGAACCCGTTGATGATCAGCGGGCCGGCGATGCCCGCCGCCGACCACGCCGTGAGCAGGCGGCCGTGGATCGCCCCCACCTGGAACGTGCCGAACAGGTCGCGCAGATACGCCGGGACGGTGGCGAAGCCGCCGCCGTAGAACGAGATGATCACCGCCGCCAGCGCGACGAACAGCAGCGTGCTGGAGGCACCGGCCAGGGCGAGCAGCGTGTAGAGGACCATGCCGACGCCGAGGTAGATCATGTAGATCGGCTTGCGACCGGTGTAGTCGCTGGTGGTCGACCAGACGAAGCGCCCCGCCATGTTGAACAGCGACAGCAGCGCCACGAAACCGGCCGCCGTGGTCCCCACGACGAGCGAGGTCTCGCCGGTGCGGAAGAAGTCCTGGATCATCGGGCTCGCCTGCTCGAGGATGCCGATCCCCGCCGTCACGTTGCAGAACAGCACGACCCAGAGCAGCCAGAACTGCGGCGTCTTGATGGCGTTGGCGGCCGACACGTTCGCGGTGGTGACCAGCGCCTTCGTCTTCACCGACGCCGGGTCCCACCCCGGCGGCTTCCATCCCGGTGCGGGCGTGCGCACGTTGAAGACCCCGAGCATCATCACCGCGAAGTAGACCAGGCCGAGGGTGAGGAACAGGCTCGCCACGGCGCCGCCGGAGGCCACCGAGGTCGAGTCGGACGGGGTGTAGGCCGGGTCGTACAGCGCCAGCAGCTGACGCGAGACCGGGGAGGCGACGAGGGCGCCGCCGCCGAAGCCCATGATGGCCATGCCGGTCGCGAGGCCCGGGCGATCCGGGAACCACTTGATCAGCGTCGACACCGGCGAGATGTAGCCGATGCCCAGCCCGATGCCGCCGATGAACCCGTAGCCGAGGTAGACCAGCCACAGCTGCGACGTCGCGATGCCCAGCGCACCGACGAGGAAGCCCGCCGCCCAGAAGCAGGCCGAGGTGAACATCGACTTGCGGGGCCCGACCTTCTCGACCCAGGTGCCGAGCACCGCCGCCGACACCCCGAGCATAACGATGGCGATCGAGAAGATGATCCCGATCGCCGTCAGCGAGGTGTCGAAATGGGCGACCAGCGCGCTCTTGTAGACGCTCGTGGCGTACGCCTGCCCGATGCACAGGTGGATCGCCAGTGCCGCCGGGGGGATGAGCCACCGGCTGTATCCGGGTGGCGCGATGGTGTGCTGCTTGTCGAGGAACGACACAAGTACTCCCTTGTACTCGAGTGGCCTGACGCCTCCCCCGCGCCGGGCCGCGATGCCCGTGACGCTATCGGCGCTCCTCGGCGCCCGGCAATGGGGCGGGATGCCCGCGCTCCCGGTGGATGGGACGCGCGGCGCCGCGGGAGACGGGCGTCAGCGCCCGATGAGGCGACGAACGAGCGCCGTGGCGGTGCTCAGCTCGGGGGCGCGGAAGACCGCGAGGATCGCCACGTAGACCGCGACGGCGACGGCGCCGATGACGCAGACCCCGAGGGCGCCCTGCAGCATGCCCGCCGTCATCCAGCCGGCGTCGGCACCGGACCAGAGGTACACGCCCCAGCCGGCGGCCGCCGCGGGGATCGCCGCGAAGCTGAACCGGGCGAGCGCCCAGACGTTGGTGCCCATGTCGAGCGCCCCGAGGCGTCGGTGCAGCAGCCAGGACGCCAGGATCACCTGCGCCAGGCTCGAGATCGACTGGGTCGTCGCGACGGCGGCGGCCAGCAGATCCTGCGGCACGACCAGCGGCATGATCACGGCGAGCGAGATCGCGATGGCGGCCTGGAACACCGTGAACAGGAACGGGGTGCGGGTGTCGCCGTAGGCGTAGAAGGTGCGCTGCACGATGAACTGCACCGCGAGCGGCACCAGCCCCAGCAGGAACCCGATGAGCACCGGAGCGAGCGCGACCGCCTGCGCGGGGCTGTTGGTCACCAGGCGCGCCGCGGGGACGGCGGCCACCATCACCGCCGCCGCGCCGATCACCACGAGGAGCCCGAGCGTGCGGATCGCCCGGCCGATGTCGGCACGCACCTCGTCGTCACGCCCGGCCGCCGCGTGCTCGCTGAGCTGCGTGAAGTAGGGCGTCCCGATCGACATCACGATGATCGAGTACGGGAGCATGAAGATCAGCCAGGCGAAGCCCCACGCGGCCGTCGAGGCGTTCTCGCCCGAGGCGCCGGAGAGCACCACCTGCTGCACGCTCGAGACGCCCAGCCCGACGAGCAGCATGCCGATCGTCCAGCTCGAGAGGTTGCGGATCTCGCCGAGGCCCATGCCCCGCCAGCGGAAGTCGAGCCGCAGGCGCAGGCCCGTGCTCCGCCAGAAGCCCAGCAGCACCGCCGTCTGGACGGCGATCCCGAGGGTGGTGAGGCCGCCGAAGAGGGCCACCATGCCCGGATCCCACTGGTCGAGCCGGCTGCGCTCGCCGCCGAAGAGCCAGATGAACCCCAGGAATCCGATGATCGTGACGACGTTGTTCGCGATCGGCGCCCACGCGTACGGCCCGAAGACACGGCGCGCGTTGAGCGTCTCGCCCACCAGGGCGAACATCCCGTAGAAGAAGACCTGCGGGAGGCACCAGAGGGCGAAGGCCGTCGACAGGGCATGCTGCTCGGGCGTGAACTTCGCCGCGAACAGCGTCACCAGAAGCGGCGCGCACAGCATCGACAGCGCGGTGACCCCCAGCAGCAGCACGGTCGCCAGCGTGAAGAGCTTCGAGAGGTAGGCCTGGCCGCCGTCCTCGTGGTTGCTCCACTTCACGACCTGCGGCACGATCACCGCGGTCAGCACACCCGCCGAGATCACCTGGAAGACGTAGTTCGGCAGCTGATTCGCCGTCGCGAAGGCGTCGGCCGCCTGGCCGAACGAGCCCACGGCCAGCACGAGGACGGTCGCGCGCAGCAGCCCCGTCACGCGCGACACCAGGGTGCCGGCGGCGATCATCGCGCTTGCGCGCCCGAGGCTAGCCATGGGTGTCTCCCTCGGTGGGGGCGTCCGGTGATCCGGATCCGCCAGAATCTGCTGCTCCGGGGGCGTCGAGACCGCGTTCGGTGGCGGATTCGTCGCCGGACGCGGCGGGCTTGCGGCGGCGCAGGACGGTGCGGACGATGCCGGTGCCGATGAGGCCCACGATCAGCGCGCCGAGGATGACGACGCCGATCGTCTCCCACTCGGCGCGGACGTTGACCTCGACGGTCTGCACGGGGCCGATGATCTCGCCGCCGGGGCCGATGAGCGTGAGCTCGATGTCGACGTTGCCGCTGCCGACGCGGGCCTCGACCGGCACCTGCACGGCGGTGCTGCTGCGCGGCTGGGCGATCACCTGCGTGGTGTCGGCGATGTCGAGACGCGGATCGGAGGTCTTCGCGCGCAGCGTGACGGTCACCGGCCAGGGCAGGTCGTTGCGCACCCACACCGGGAGGTCGGTGTTGGCCGCCAGCAGGTTCACGGGCGCGGGCTCCTGGATGCCGACCGCCGTGCCGCGCTTGCCGGTGCGCTCGGCGAAGCCCGCGGCGACCTCGGCCCACGCGGCGGGCTGGGCGGCCCATCCCGCGCCCAGGGCCTGCAGGGCCTCGGCCCGGACGATGCCGGTGAGCACGGCCGGGTTCTCGAGCGCGGTGGCGATGGTGGCGACGTGCTCCTCGCCCGCGGGGATCGACTGGGCGAAGGCCACGCGCTCGGCGTCGGGCGCGCTCTCGACCGGGGTGATGGTCGCCGGGGCGGCGGCCATCAGCTCGTCGAGATGCAGGGGGTCGATCACCGAGCTCAGCCCGATGACGTCGACCGCCGCGCTCAGGCGCGCCTCGAGGTCGGCCGGGGGCACGTCGACGGTCTCGGGATCGCCCGGGAAGGGGGCCGTGGTGAGGCCCCGGTCGAGCGCCACCATAACGGGAGCCGTTCCGGCGTCCCGGCCCGCGAACCACAGCTCGGCGGTGGCGGTCGCGGTGGCGGCGGCGCGCTCCTGCTCGGTCGCGGCGGTCACGACGGCCCCGAGGGCATCGGAGGCGCCGTCGTCGTAGACGAGCGCCGCGGCGCCGCCCGCGGTCGCGGCGGATCCGGGCACGGCCTTCCCCGCGGCGCCCTCGGTCGTGGCATCCGAGGGCGTGAGCACAACGGCCTCGGGGTCGCTCGCAGCGAGGGCGTCGAACACGGCGGTCGAGGCCTGACCGGGGGCGGGCCAGTAGAGCGAGGGCGTCGCCTCGCCGATCTCGAGCAGGGCCGCCAGGTCGAGTGCCGACGTGTCGTCGTCGACGGCGGCGGGCGACTCGGTCGGACTGGGCGACGGGGTCGGCGTGGGCTCGGGCGCGGCGGCGTAGCCCTCGAGCGACAGGGGCTGAAGCAGCGCGGGCAGGCCCGCCTGCACCTGCGCGGCCATATCGGCGTCGCCGAACTGCAGAGCGAAGCGGTCGTTCGAGAGCAGCATGAGGTCGTCGAGCCACTCGACGGCGCTGAGCGGGGCGTCCTCCCCGAGCACCCGGATCGCCGCCGGGATCGCGGGGTCGACGGCGAGGATCGCCGAGGTCGCCGAGGCGGCGTCGAGCTGAGCGGTGAGAATGCCCTCGGGCGCGGTGAGCGCGGCCAGCTGATCGGCGCTGAGCAGGCCGGATGCCGTCGCGGGCGCGGTGATGGGCATCACCAGCGCCACGGGCTCGGGGGCGTCGGAGACGACGACCACCGTCTGCGCCGAGATCTCGCCGTACTGCGCTCGCAGCGGGTAGACGCCGGGCCCGAGGCCCTGCAGGGCGTCGTTGTCGGCCGGGATCGTGATGCCCACGGAGTCGGACTGGCCGGGCGCCACATCGGCGGCCGCGCCGACGCCGACCGAGGTGAGCGGGAGATCCGGATCGGTGCCCGCCAGCCACGAGCGCAGCGCCGTGCGGTCGGCGAGGGGCTGCGTGCCGAGCTGCAGGACGGTGTTCGCGCCGTCGAGCACCTCGGTGCCGGGGTTGTCGATCGTGACGGTCGCCATCAGGGATGCGCCCGAGTGGACGACGCCGCGTGTGCTCGCCACGACGGTCAGCTGCGGCTCGGCCTCCTCGTCGGCCGCGGCGGCGTGAGCCGGCGTCGCGCACGACAGCCCCACGAGCACGGCGAAGGCCGCAGCGGGGAGCGGGGCGAGGAGGCGGCGCAGCGCCTGGCCCCGGGGGAGGTCCGTCGTCATGGTGTGAGGGGTGTCCCCGGGCGCCGGACTGGCGCGCCGTGGATCCCCTCGATTGTACGGAGGTGGCTGGGGATCCCCCGGATGGCTCGCTCAGGCGCTCTCGCGGAGGACGAGGCGGGTCGGGATCACCGTGCGCGGCGCGACCGGGTCGCCGGAGATGCGGGCGAGCAGCAGATCAACGGCGGTGGCCGCGAGGGCGTCGAAGTCCTGGGCGACGGTCGTGAGCGGCGGCTGGTAGTCGGCGGCGTCGACCACGTCGTCGAACCCGACGACGGCCACGTCGGTGCGCCCTGCCTCGCGCAGGGCGCGCAGCAGGCCGAGCGCCATCTGGTCGTTCGCGGCGAAGACGGCCGTGACGGTGGCCTCCCCCGCCAGCCGCGCCCCGCGGTCGTGGCCCGAGCGGGCGGTCCAGTCGCCGCGCAGCGGATCCGGCGCTGCGCGCTCGCCCAGGGCGTCGCGCCAGCCGCGCTCGCGCTCGTCCGCGGCGAAGGATCCGGCCGGGCCGGCGAGGTGGTGGACGGTCGTATGCCCCGCCGCGAGGAGGTGCCGGACGGCGGCGGCCGCTCCCCCGGCGTGGTCGGATTCGAGGGCGATGACGTCCTCGCCCGGTGCGGCGTCGACCGCGACGAGCGGGAACGGGGCCGGGCCCGCGGCCTGCACGCTCGGTGTGGCCTCGTTGAGCGCGATGGCGCCGTCGACGCCGTGGTCGGTGAGGTTCGCCAGCGCCGCGCGGGCGGCCTGCGGGGTGTCGTCGGCGAGGGTCACCACCAGCACGGCGTGGTCGTGACCGGCGCCGGCGGCGACCACGGCCTCGAGCATGCGCGCGTTGCCGACCGACCCCAGGGTGCGCACCAGCACGCCGATGGTGCGGGTGCGGCCCGTGCGCAGGGCGCGCGCGGCGCGGTTCGGGCGGTAGCCCAGCTGCGCCATGGCCGCCTCGACCCGGGCGCGGGTCTCGGGGTCGACGCGCTCGGATCCGTTGGCCACGCGCGACACCGTCTGCCCGGAGACTCCGGCCAGGTGCGCGACGTCCGCCGCCGACACGCTGCGTGCCATGGGCCACCCGCTTTCGTTGCTGGATCCTGTCGACTCGTTCTATCATCCATGTTGACGTCAACATGCGCGACAGCGCGCGTGGGAAGGATGCCGATGACGCAGTCCGCAGACCACCCCGCCACCCCGCTCGGGGCCGGTGTCGTGAGGCGCTCCGCGCGCCTCGCCGACGGCCGCGAGCTGTTCTACTACGACGACCCCGGCTCGGCGCTGCCGCCCGAGCGCAACCTCGACGAGCGAGACCTCGCCGCGCGCCCCGAGACGGCCACGATGCGCCGCGACGTGCTCACGGGCGACTGGATCTCGGTGGCGGCCTCCCGCCAGTCGCGCGTCGTCATGCCGCCGGCAGACCTCGACCCGCTCGCGCCGCAGACGCCGACGAACCCCTCCGAGCTGCCGAGCGTCTACGACGTCGCGGTGTTCGAGAACCGGTCCCCGTCGTTCGGGCCCGCCCTGGACGAGGCCGTCGGCGGCATCCCGGCCGCGGTCGACCCGCCCCGGGGCCTCGACGATCTCGACGCCCCCGGCCTCGGCCGCTCGCGCACGTCCGTCGGCCGCTGCGAGGTCGTGTGCTTCAGCCCGGACCGCGTCGGATCGTTCGGATCGCTCTCGGTCGCCCGCGCGCGCACCGTGATCGAGGCGTGGGCGGATCGCACGGCGGCGCTGTCCGCGCTGCCGGGCGTGCGGCAGGTCTTCGTCTTCGAGAACCGCGGCGCCGAGATCGGCGTCACGCTCCCCCACCCGCACGGTCAGATCTACGCCTACCCGTACGTGACGCCGAAGACGCTGCTGCTGCTGCAGTCGATCGAGCGCGAGGGAGCCGACCTGTTCCAGCGGATCCTCGACTTCGAGGCGGCGGGCCCCCGCGTGCTGCTCGAGGGCGAGCACTGGATCGCCTACGTGCCGTTCGCCGCGCGCTGGCCGATCGAGGTGCACCTCGCGCCGCGCCGCCACGTCGCCGACTTCGCGGGGCTCACCGAGGAGGAGCGGGACGAGCTGGCTCCCCTGTACCTCCGCCTGCTGCGCGGGGTCGACGCGCTCTACGAGACGCCGACGCCGTACATCGCCGCCTGGCACCAGGCGCCCGTCGACGTGGCCCGCGACAGCGCGCGCCTGCACCTGCAGCTGACCTCGCCACGCCGCGGCGCCGACAAGCTGAAGTTCCTCGCCGGATCCGAGGCGGCCATGGGCGCCTGGATCGGCGACGTCCCCCCCGAGCGGTCCGCAGAGCTCCTGCGCGAGGCCCTCGCCACCATTCCGGAGGTCCTGTCATGACGGTCGACGACGCCCGCGCCCTGTTCCTCGCGATCGCCGGTCGCGCCCCCGAGGGGGTCTGGTCGTCGGCCGGCCGCGCCAACCTCATCGGCGAGCACACCGACTACAACGAGGGCTTCGTGCTGCCGTTCGCCATCCAGCACCGGACGTATGCGGCCGTCGGCATGCACGCGGATCTGCGGATCCGCGTGGCGTCGACGTTCGCGCCCGACCCGGTGGAGCTGGCGCTCGAGGACCTGTCGATCTTCGACGGCCCCGCCGGCGATGCGGTGATCTCCGGCCGGGTGCCGGAGTGGGCCGCCTACGTGCTCGGCGTCGCCTGGGCGGCGCTGGCGGCCGCGGGTCGCACGGCGGCGGACGTGCCCGGGGTCGACATCGCCATCGCGTCCGATGTGCCCGTCGGCGCCGGTCTGTCGTCGTCGGCCGCGATCGAGGGCGCCGTGGCCGCGGCGCTCAACGACCTGTGGGCGCTCGAGCTGACGCCGCTCGAGCTCGCGAAGGTCGGCCGCAGGGCCGAGAACGAGGCCGTGGGCGCCCCCACCGGGATCATGGATCAGGTCTCGTCGATCATGGGCCGCGCCGACGCCGCCACCTTCCTCGACTGCCGGACCCTCGAGACGCGCTCGGTCGATCTCGGCCTCGAGCGCGAGGGCCTTGTGCTGCTCGCCATCGACACGAAGGTCGAGCACGCTCACGCCTCGGGCGGATACCGCGATCGCCGCGCCGCGTGCGAGCGGGGGGCCGCCGCGATGGGCGTGCCGTGGCTGCGCGACCTCACCGCGGCGGATCTGCCGCGCGCCCAGGAGCTGATGGACGACGTGACGTTCCGCCGCGTGCGCCACATCGTCACCGAGAACCAGCGCGTGCTCGACACGGTCGAGGCGCTCGCCGCGGGTGGCCCCCTTGTCATCGGCGACCTGCTCGTCGCGTCGCACGCGTCGATGCGCGACGACTTCGAGATCTCGGTGCCCGAGCTCGACACCGCCGTCGAAGCCGCCCTCGGCGCGGGTGCCGTGGGGGCCCGCATGACCGGCGGCGGGTTCGGCGGCTCGGCGATCGCGCTGATCCCGGCGACGAGCGTGGCCGAGGTCACCGCGGCGGTCGAGGCGGCGTTCGCGGCCCAGGGCTACACGGCGCCCGTGTGCTTCACGATCACCCCGTCCGAGGGCGCGCGCCGCGACGAATGAGGCGCCGCACCCTCGTTCGCCGGGCGACGACTCGTCGCGCCCGGCGAACGAGGGGTGAATGCGCCTACGCGGTCAGCTCGGGCGTGACGTCCTGGGCGCCGCCGACCGACCGCTGCACCTCGACCTTGCGCGGCTTCGCCCGCTCGCTGATCGGGATGAGGACGCTCAGCACGCCGTTGTCATAGGTGGCCGAGATGCCGGTCGTGTCGATTCCCTGGCCGAGGTTCAGCTGCCGCAGGAACGAGCCCGTGGTGCGCTCGCGCGTGATCCACTTCACGCCGTCCGCGCCGCGCGGGGTGCGCTCGGCGCGGATCGTGAGCAGCTGGCCGTCCACGTCGATGTCGACGCTGCCGGGGTCGATGCCCGGCAGGTCGGCGCTGAGGACGTAGTGATCGCCGTCGCGGTACAGGTCCATCGGCATCAGCCGCGGACCCTGACGGTCGAACAGCTGCTCGGCCACGCGGTCGAACTCGCGGAAGGGGTCGAAGAACATCGCCATCGTGATCCTCCTCTGTGTCTGAAGCGCTGATTCTTCTGACGGAGCCCCGAGGGTCGAGCCCACGAGGACTCATGTCATGTTTTAGCACTCTCGTTCGTCGAGTGCCAGATCCTTTCTGCGCCTCTTCGCCGGTCGCTCGCCGAGGGTGCGGCACCGGGAGCACCCGAGCGCGGAGTTGAATAGAGGCATGACCCCGAACCCGGATCCCGCGCTCTGCGCCGCGCTCGCCGCCGACCTGCAGGCCGCGCGCTTCCGCTCCGAGGCGCTGCGCGCCGCCTGGGGCGTCGAGGCCGACGACGCCACGGGCCGCGGGCTGCGGGTGCCGGCGCTGCGCGGGCTGGGCGATCGGGACGACGCGCTCGCCACCCTCGGGCGCCTGCTGGTGCTCGGCGTCGCACAGCCGCTCGCCGCGGTCGATGCGGCGCTGCCGGCGCTCGGATCGGCGGGTCTGCAGGATCTGGGGCTCGCCTCGGTCGACGGCGAGGTCGTCACCCCGCGGGCCATCATCCGGCCGCAGTCGTACCTCGACACCGAGGGCACCGGCGAGTGGTGGCTGGCGAGCGACCTCGACGAGATCGCCACCGGCGGCGGAGCGCTGGCCGAGGATCACGTGCTCGGGGTGGGCGGCGCCTCGCTGACCCTCGCCGGCCTGCAGCTCCCCGTGCCGGCCGCGCGGGTGCTGGACCTCGGCACCGGCTGCGGCATCCAGGCCCTGCGCGCCCGCCGCTACGCCGATGCGGTGGTCGCGACCGATCTGTCGGAGCGCGCGCTGCGCTACGCGCGGCTCAACGCGATCCTGAACCAGGACGAGGGGATCCAGACGCGGCACGGCAGCCTGTTCGAGCCCGTCGC
>Ga0256408_1001313_pt1 | contig 13868 bp, 8 predicted proteins | sample PhyAR1_FD_185998 | JGI IMG/M metagenome (GOLD analysis project Ga0256408, IMG submission 185998) | Leaf surface microbial communities from alfalfa plants in UC Gill Tract Community Farm, Albany, California, United States - DLSL A.R1 | ecosystem: Host-associated > Plants > Phyllosphere >...
ACCCTTTGTAGTTTAAATTTATACTACCAATTCATCACAAATTCGATCTTTACTTGGGCACTTTATTTGCTTGCAATGGGATTTGTAGCTTATGACGTGTATGATATGATCAAGAACCGGAAATAATCTCTTAATTTTTATATGTATATGAGGTCGGGATAGAGATAACTTCTCTTGTCCCGACCTTTGTTTTTTTACCTGCGACTAGTTCGTTGAATTTTTTCTACCTTACTGAGAGCAATCAAGCTCCCTCAAGATTCACTAAGATAAATCAACTGCCAAGGTACTGAGTGGTTCATGTCAAGACCTGTTAGTTCTCTGTAAAAACATTTTTTATCTTTGGCGATCATTGAAATGATTTCTGATTCTGTCATCCCTAATTCTTCACATAAACTTTTGTTTGTACTTTTGATCAATTCTAATAGGATCTGTAGCTGTGCATCAATATCTAATAATATTGCTAATTTCAGAAAAAGAGTGGCATCTGTTTGCTGATAAGTCATTAGGAATTTTGTTCGTAAATCAAGATAAAATTCAAACATTTCTGGATGTTTACTGATAAAAGAATGATTGATTACTCTCTGATCATAATAGGCCAAGTATTCTTCAGGCGTTTCAATTCTTTTCGTTTCCATTCGCTCCCTCCTTAAAACATTAAAAACCACATTAATGTTTCTTTTAAGATTTATTTGTCAGACTCACTAAATTTAATTACGCTTACATTTTGATACTTCACTCAAGAAAATAATTACAAAAAAATATATCTTTCTTCACAGATTATTTTTATATTTACTCATTAATGAAAGTAACAGATTCTATATTTTATGTGTTCCATAATAACATTTAATGCAGAGAACATCTTACTAGATCCAAATCAGTTTTCCCTATTACTTGAAATTGTTTATGTGAGACTACCTTAAGAACAAGCCTCTTCGTCTCAATAATTAACAAACAAATTGAACTAATAACACTCCTAATTTCTAACTTCTTCATGCAATTTTACAGTATTCAAATAATACTTCAATTGAATAATTTCATAGTTTTCTGAAATTTATAGATTGTTGTCATTAAGTTATTTTAATATAGTTATTAGGTAATATTAATTATCAATCTGAAAGCGATTTGTTTTTTTACCTTACGCTAGTGCAAAAGTGGATCGCTAAAAATAATAGAAAGGACGAATATCCGGTAATTAATGGTATTTGTAGCTCGTTTATCTACTGAACACTTTGAACCACTATCAAAAACTGATCATAGAAGTGAAACCAACGACCATTTGATACTGATTAAAATAACCATGTAAAATCGAACGCTCCAATAAGCAAATAAAAAACGTTAACCTTTCACTCAAAAGATAACATAAGTTACTTTTAATTTATATGAATGTCCACTACTCAATTTGAACATTACTCTCATATTCAACATGTAAGAAACTTAGATCTAATGAGTTCCTAACTAAATGAATACTATGATAAAAGCAATTCTCCTTTACTCTTTTATTAAAAACATACATCTGAAAATATTCTAACTTTTTTTGAATTTCTATCTCACTTGTTAACAAATAAGAAATTGGAAAATTCCAAAAATATATCTTTAACTTTCGCAATGGATACAAGCCTATGTTCTATTTTCTATTCCCTAGAAAGATTTAGATAGGAGGTAAAAGTTCTATTGAAAAATTTTCAATTAAATTTTATAACAGATAAAGTAAAATTACGTTGGTTCCAAATCTTGAAAGAGTTAGAGTCTACTGGAATCTGTACGACAGCCCAACTGATTGGCATGACAAACAGTACAGCCAGGACATTAGTCAACGACATCAATTATTTGAGAGAATATTTCGAGAACGTCGCGGATATCCAATCCTCGAAACAAGGTTATTCTTTAAACATCCATTCTTCAGAAACCTACCTAGAAAAAAAAAGAGCGATTCTCGAAGATGAACCACTCTTTATTATTCTTGAACAAATTTTTTTCAACGAACTTCAGTCTATTTATGATTGGGCAGATTATTTTCATATCTCTGAGAGCACGATGATCACGTACGTTAAAAAAATTGCAGATCAAGTAAAAGAATTCAATATCACCCTTGAGCTAAATCCCGTCAATTTGGTCGGATCAGAAGCCGATATTCGAAATTTTTATTTTGCTTTCTATTATGAATCAGATATTACACCCCACACGGTTTTCCCATCAATTGCGACGCAAGAAGTAGTGATTAAAATTGTTAACCTATTGGAGCGTCCTAATCAAAAAGTTTCTTCATTTGGTTATTTTAGTTATTTATTATACCTCTCTATTGAACGGATATTATGTGGTTGTATGGTGGAACTCGACCCTGAATTAAAAGATATTGTCCTTAATGATCCAGAGTTTCACCGACTTTCACCTGCCTATTCGATTGTGAAAGATTATTTTAATATTGACCTAACACAAGAAGAAGCCATTTTTATTTTTAGTTCTGTTTTATGCCGTAGAGGTATCGAAAATCCGAAACAGGAAAAATATTTTTGTGAAAGGTATAATCGATGGCCTAGAATAATAGCGCTTACAAGCGGCTATTATCAAATGATCAAGAGAAATACGCACACACAAGCACACGAGTTAATCTTATTAGAATCTTTTTTCACGTCCATCAAGCTACGTAGTCTATTGTCTAAAAGTGGAAATAAAAATATCCAAGATACCAATGAGTATGCCAAAACCTTGTTTAGCAATGAATATAAAAAAAATCGAGCTTTTTTAGAAAAAAATCCCTCCTTCCATCATTTGTTCTCTGATGATCATTTGGACGATATCTGTGCTAGTTTAACGATATTCACTGAGTCAATCAAAGAAAAATATTGGAAAAACCCTACGAATATCGCATTTATTTTTGAAGGAAACGAGTATATCAGTCAACATCTCGAAGCCTTAGTTCGAAAATATTTAGGGGGATTTCAAAATATCTACTTTCTTCGTCCAAATGAGCTATGCGCCTCTTATATTGAAAATCATGAGATCGATCTCTTAGTCACGAATTACAATGAATACTTGACATTTTCTACGTTAGGTCTAGAATGTCTTTTATTAAAAACAGTACCTGATGCCTCAGATTGGAAAAAATTACTAAATAAAATTGATCCTCAATTATTACAAAAATTTAGAACGCAACATTAGTAAAACTTACAGTTATTCATTTTTTCTACTGCATAATGTGGTGATCCAAACAAGTAAATACAATTCCACCGACTCGGAGTAGATGGTCTTCCGACGACTCTTTCAGTGCATTTATATTTATACTTATAATCATCACTTGCCACATCTTACATCTAAAAAAGGAATTCAATTGACCTTAATGTACCGATCAATTGAATTCCTTTTTATGTTTTTTTCATTTCCAGTCGATTTTAATCACCACTGACTGGTTCATTCTATTCGATTTTTAGGAGTGGCTTGAAACGAGTAATTGATGTGCGTCGTATAGTTTGTTGCTTTTGCATTTGCTGTATTCGGCACATTTAGAAAGATACTGCTCTCTTTATTCGAATCATCCCCAAAATTATAAAACCATGTTTGCTTCTCTATGAATAGATTGGCATCGATCAATTGGATACTATTATTATTAGGAATCAAGATCCCACTCGTGTGGATGATACCTAAATTATCTTCATTGCCGATTTCTCCAGTGCTTGAAATGGCTTGTCCATTTTTCCAACTAAGTTGGGCACCTTTCAATTCACCTGTTTTTTGATTAGAAAATTGTTCTTCTTGTTTGATGAACAAACTCCAGCCACTTATTTCTGATACCGGTCGCTCATCTGTCACCTGAACAAAATTCGGTCTGGAAGTTCCCTGCTCCGTACCGCCTATCTGACTCGGTAGTGCATGGTACGTTTGTGTTTTAGTCGTAAGCGGTTGGGTCCCAAAGTCCCAATTACTTGCTTGATCGATCGTTAGCTCTCCATCGACCATACCACCGACAATCAATGTGGTAGCAGGAACAAACGTTGCATCCCGAAATGCTAATGGCGTTTTCGGATTGATGTTTCCTACGTGATTATTCGTCTCTGGTGGATTCATGACACCAGCTTCACTAGCAGAACCTTGGCGATCTCTTAAGAAGACTTGGATGACATCATCTACTGCTAAGTTTAATTTCTCAACAGCAATCCTGATATCCCCTTTATCATCTATGGTAATGAGGGTAGGATCGATTGTTTCTCCATTATGAGTCGCCGTAACCTCTACCTCAGGATCGTCGGAATGACCTGAAATAACCCGCGCATTTGCCGGAACTAAATGATTGGAAAAAGTCGCAGGTGAAGGTGGTATGATAGGAAATACGGTGACATCTTCCACTTCATACACATTTTCAAAATCGCCTTCCATTTCACCTGCTAAAACCTCAACATCTGTGATACGTACAAGATCGCCTGGTTGTAAATATTCGTCAAGTTCGATTTCAAAAACGCCGCCTTGTGGCTCTTCATCATAGATACTAATACCTGGTTTTTCCGCTGTGTGACCATGTGTCAAGGTTTCGTATGTCTGGATCACTGCCCCATCTCTTTCGATTTCCACAGTTACCTTCACTTCATCTTGCCACGCGGGGCGGCTGTCATGGAGACCAACTGGCATACGGATCAACCCGTGGATTTTTTTATCCGCATTCGTCGGTACTCTCAATTCATTTACAATTGCCCAACGTGCATTGTTTGAGCTGAGTCGAGAATAAGAAGTTAAACCCGATGAACCAAATGCATCAAAATCGAAACGTTCTGCTGGTTCCATTGAAGTGAGCGTAGAAAAGTTAGTGCCAGAGAAAGTATAATCCATATTGTTCGAGTGAAGATAGGGATCGGCATCTAAGTCTGTACCATCTTTCCAAACAGCAAAATCACTTGCAGTAGCAGTTAAAGTGGAGCTCGCAATATTACTAAAAATATTCCCGCCACCTACACGATTATTCCGATAGTCCATAAATAGCGGATTATCGAAATTCACAGTAGTTGAACGACCACGAAAAATACCTGCATTTGCGCTTGCCGTACGACCGGAAGCTTCAAAATAACCTAAATTACTCACTCTGATCTCACCATTTCCACCGACGGTATTTCCACCGGCCACTGTCGCATCACTCATATCCAATGCGGGACCATCATTCGCATAGATTCTTACTTCTGAACCCGGATCATTGACAGAAAACCCATTATTTGATCCCGCAGTATAATGGATTCCTTGGTTTCCACCACCTGTATTCCCATCGTGAGCAATACCAGTCCCCTCATTGACTACTAACAATCGCCCCGCATTACTAACAGTCACTTGATTATTACTGCCCCACATCCGGATTGCTGGCGCCATTTGCGCTGCACCCCCTGCGTTACCTTTTCGCTTAGTCACGGTCATATCTCCACCATTGATATTGAATTGATAGCCACCGTGCGTCGTTCCTGTATTATTTGGACCGGAACGTAAAAATCTTAAAGTAGCATTCGCATTATTTGCTTCAAGTTGTCCAGAAGGACCTGAATCTAACTTTAATGTCGCCTTGCTATTTACATTGAACTGTCCATTGATTCCTTGTAATACTAATGCAGAGGATGAGTTCGCCCAAAGTGTGATATTTGCTGAATCGGATGCTCCTACAATTGGCTCACGCCCAATTTTTTCTGTTTCTTCTTCGCCTAACTTCACAGTGGATACACCATTTACAGTGGTTGCGATATAGTTACTTTTCGCATTGATACTTGTCTCTTTATTCTCTGCGAGGAGTTTGACATAATCACCATTCAATTGTATCGCTGTCGCTGCTTGCGTTTCCGCAGTTAACTTTCCGCCTTGATTAAGTGATAAAACAGCATTCGCACCGTCTAAGCGAATCCCTCTCTTCGTACCCGAGCGGACCAATACATCCACGCTAGCTCCTCGAGTAATTTCCATGGTAGGAGCATTTCCCTTTAAATAGATACTATTATTCGTTATGACAGTGTCAGCTGAATTAGTACTTGGAACTGCGACGGATAGTTGTGATTGGTTGTCAACAACCATTTTTGCTTGATTTCCTTGAAGAGAGACATTAGCAATTGCTCCGCCTTCATTTTCTACACTCATATTACTTTGGTTATCTAGGGTAAATAAACTAGTTTCACCTGTCAGAAGAACAGCTCCACCGGTACTTGTTGATTTCGTTGTCAAGTCACTTCTATCTAAATGGACAGATGGCTCAGCCCCAGATAGTTCCACCGCTCTTCCTGTCACTGTCTGTATGTCAGCTTTAGAATCTGCAAATGTAATACCCGCTTTCTTTCCTTGTAAATATATGCCATTGCCTGTTCCACTGTTGACTGTCAGATTCAGTTGAGCATTTTCTGAAAGAGTCGCTTTTGACTCTTCCCCGTAAAGTCCAATCAAACTATTCGCACCTGCGGTAGATACTAACGCACCTTGTACGTCTAGCGTTGCACCATTTTGCATACGTAACGTAGAATTTTTACCTAATGTGGTGGTGCCGAGTTGATTGATATCCTCGGTTCGGTTCCCTGTATTTGTAATAGCAACAGCACTATTATCAACAGTTAACATCGCTTCTTGATTCAACAATCGAATACCTGCCCCAGTTGTCGCAGTCATCTTCAAATCACTGTCATTGATCGTCATTGTCGGCGTTGTACCAGTCATTGTCAGCCGATTGCCTGTACTAGAGTTGATCGTTACATTACTTGAGTCATTTACTTCAAAAGTTGCATCGTTTCCAGACATGACTAGACTATTTCCTGTAGTCGATTGGATTACCGCCGTTGATTTAGCTATGTTGAATGCGCCATTTGCACCTGTAAGGTTGATGGAATGCGCTGTATTCGATTGACTTTGCCATTGACTACCTGATGCCACATCAATTGTTGGGTTTTCCCCTGTCATGATAATTGCCTGTCCACCTGTAGTTGTCGCATTTAACCTTCCATTTTCCAGCTCAATGCTCGACTGATTCCCTGTCATCGAGAGCGCATTCCTACTTGTAGCGTCTGACGAAGTAGATGCTGCACCATCCGCTTGGATTTGTAAGTTACCGTTGTTTTTAACAGAAACTGTCGCATTGCTCCCCGTAAAATAGACGGAATTTTGCAAAGCAGTTGTTCCACTGTTCGTAATAAACAGTTCTGCTCCGTCTGCGACGGTCAGTTTAGCATTCGCTCTCGTAAATGCCAACGCAGAATTTTGAGTATTCCCCAGCTTCACGACTGCCTGATTTTCTACGATAAATTCTTTTGTCGTAAACAGCGCGCCTGGTAGATTGATCCTATTATCTATGGTTAACTCACCGCCAGTTATTCGTACCACTGCGCTTGAGATATCAGCTACTCTAAAATAATTGATCGATGAGCTGTCTCTTGAAACATCTTCCATTTGAAGGGTCCAATTTTCACCAGACGATTGCCCGATAACAAAGGGATTGGTATCTGTTTTATTAAGAAAAGTATTTTCAATTCTTAAAGTTTTGCTCTCAGTAGTCGTCAATAAACGCACTTGTCCGGTGCCGATATTCAAAGTATTCATTTGCCCATTGATTTTTAGTGAACGATCAATGTCCAAGTTTTCTGGACTGATAACTGAGCCTATATCGATCGAACGTTCCAAATTGATGATAGAAACCTCTGGATTGGCGAGTGCACTTAAAAATTCTGCACGAGTCGAAACCGGTACCGTTGCTCCTTGAAAGACATTTTCTTCGTCCTGTTTCTCTTCCGAGCGATTTCTTTCTTCCTTTGGTTCGTCGTTTTCTGACTTTTCTTCTCCTGAAGAATGGTTCGGCTCAGCCTTCGTGATTTCTACTTTAACAGTTGCCACTTCTCCTACAGTTACTGAATAGGTTCCTGCTTCTGCAAACATCACAGGTACGGTAAATTCCTTTTTCGGTGTTTCTGATGATAAGAGCCACTGGTCGAACGTTTCATCATAACTGCTACTCATCCCTGAGGACAATTCATCTTCAATGATCTCAGCAGTTGACGGAAGTTTGATTGCCACGTTATCCACTTCTTCTGTACTTATAAACGAAAGGGCAGTTACCGTCTTTTCAGTTCCCTTTATTACCGCTTGCTCAAAAGAAAAAGCGGGTGTCAACGACTGGGTATCCTTCACTTCAGATGATTTTGTCGGTTGACTATTACTATTTAGCGTGTTTAAAGGTTGACTCCCTTGATCGATTGTCTCCGCAACAGCGAGGAAAGGTATACCCAAAGTATATAGTGCAAAGATTGAAATACTTATTTTAGTCATCATTTTACATACTTTTTGACGCATTGGTCCTCCTCCTCTAGTCATCTGTTTTATTTTCTGAAAGGGTATCCATGTATTTTTCTTGCATTAGTTTTGCTTTTTTCTTATTTTTGTATGTCGTATAGGCGAGTACACTAATAATGATCACGATTAGAACGATTGCTGCAATCAACCACCAGTTGGTATCTTTAACGGAAACATCTGATTGGTTCAAGCGTCTTGCTTCGTCTGCTGTCACATCAAAAGTTTCTTCCCAAGACCATTCATGTTCGCCAGAGCGAGCTGTCATATTCAGTACATATGTCCCACTTCTAAAACGTTCACCATTGAGTGAGATTGGAAAATTAAAATTGGAGTTAGGTGCCATTTGCATCATCTCCTCTGATGCTCGATATAAAATCGTATCAGATCCTTCTCTACGTACCGAGGCTTCCACACTTAGTTCATTCACAAAAGTAGGTAAGAAATTCTGGATCGTCGCACTAAAGGCATTTCTATAATTGATTTGATCCGCAAATACATCTAAAAGCGCCAATTCTGGAACAATCGTTTGTGTACGATCATTACTCGCTACGACACCAATTACATAAGAAAAAGAATTGATGATCTGCATTCCTTTATCCTCAGAATCCTCTTCCTCTTCTTCTTGCGCCACTTCGCTTAGTTGTAAGCCACCGGCTAATAATCCTTCTACCTCATCCTGAGGCATAGTGAGGGTTGTTACGATCCGTTTTTCCTCTCCTGCTTCTAAACGAATGGGTTCATCTTCGACATCCAGTAAGTCCTTCATCTCCACTTTTAATGTAGGATCGGGCTGATCCGTTTCTCCGCCATATTCAACCACACCATTGATATTTGTGTAGGCAGTATGAGCTGTGATCGAGAGATCGATCGGGATATTTCTAACATTTTTCACCACTAATGTGAGTTCTTCTGTTTCTCCTGGTTGCAATTCCACATCAAAGTAGCCTTTATCATCCCCAAATTGACTTTCAGGCGTAATGGTGCGAACACTAAAATTTAGTTCACCATTGGCAAATACCTCTTGAGAAAAACCAACAAACCCGATCATTACATAAAGCATAACCAGAAAAGATGCTGTAAACTTGTTCAATAAAGGCATAGTTATCTCCTTTCTAAAAAACAACGATGCTGACTGCATCGTTGTTTTTTATCAACCTTTCAAATCTCTAGCTAGTTAATTGATATTTGCCGGTGTTGCAGACAATGTCCATAATAAATTAGTCGTATATTTGGAATTAGCATCTGTACGTGTTGTGCCAGGTACATTTAATTGTACAGAAGGATTAGCCAATCCTCCATCTACTTCACTGTCTTGCACTAAGTTGGCTTTATCTCCCCACATGGCAGTACTTAGTCCATAGCCTATGTTACTTCCGGCAGTCATGATCACGCGGCTATTTTCCGGAATCAACGTGAAACCTGAATTTATCGTTGGTAATTCGTCACTTGTATTTTGAGCTGTCCCATTTGCAAACGTGACTTGAGCACCATTTAAGCTTCTTTCCCCATTCGTAAATTGTGCTTCTTGTTTCAATGCCAGATTCCAACCTGTTAGGTCTTCACGTAAGTCACGTACTTGAGCAAATTGTGCACGGGCTGCTTGATTTGTCGCTTCATTGACCCATGGGCTATTCATATCAGGATTAGGAAAGTCAGTTGATTCTTCATCGATGTCAAACCACCAAGCCGCAGCTGGATAAGATTGATCTAATGCTGAATTTTGACGTGAACCAAAATCATAATCGCCAACGTATGCAATTGCGAAAGCACCTTCTTGAGTAGGAGGTACGATGACTTCTTCTGGTCCTGGGTTTGGATCAATTGTTTCACCGTTCTCCTCGTCCGCTTCACGATATTGAATCTGTCCATTCGTTTTTAGTGTTCCATCCTGATCTGTATCGTCTGCATGAACAACCATACTTCCTGTTGCTAGACTTGCTAATAACACTGACATTGATACTAGTTTTAATGCTTTCATTTATTCGTTCTCCCTATTTGTTTTATTTTTTTGTAAAACATCTACTTGATAGTGCGACTTGCTCGTTTATTTTCTTATCTCTTCGTTTTAACCAAGTTCGAATGACCCATAAAAGAATTAGTAGACCCAGCAACCCGTAACTTGGTATCACTTGATTTAATTTTGGTAATTGTCCATTCACCTGTACATATTCGTCTCTATCTGAGGGTTGCGCCTGCTCTTCAGAAGGTGGTTGTGGTTTAGGGTCCCCTTCATAATCGATTTCTCCGTAAAACCCTACATTCTTATTCGTTTCTACAGAGGAGCCTTCTGCCGCAAAGATTTGAACTGGTTGATAAAACATCCCAAGAAACAATAAAATGGTCCATAACAAATACCAAGGCTTCTTTTTCACATTTATTTCATTCCTCCTATTCTAGATAACTACATTTATTTTCTTCTAAATAACATTTTTATGACTCAAGTTTGTTTTTTAGAAGAGTACATTATATACTTTAAACAACACACGTATTCTTTCGCAATTAGCGTTTTTCACCATACTCTGAAATTATTACTATTTACTAATTATACTTAACAGATATACTTTACTTAAATTTAGCTACACCTAAAACAAAGAATCAACTACCCTAAACTAAACTGATCTATGAGAGGTGGGTACATTGAAAACATTCCAACTGAATTTCATTACCAATAAACCCCTGATACGATGGCTTCAAATCCTCAATGAATTTGAAAAGAATGCTTGTTGCAACGCGAATGACTTAGCAATACTTACTGAGAGCACTTCTAGAACAATCGGTAAAGATATCTGTCAGATCCGAGATTATTTTGAGGATTCGATCACGATTGAATCTACCCATCAGGGGTATGTATTCAAACAATTGAAATTAGTCACTTACGAAGAGAAAAAAACTGCTTTACTTGAGAACGAGCCACTTTTTTTAATTCTTGAGAAAATTTTTTTTGCTGAATTATATACCCTTGACGATTGGTCCGATCAGTTACATCTCTCTAAAACGACCCTCTTGAAATACCTCAAAAAAATCCAATCACAGTTAGTTCATTTTGATTTGGATATCACGCATGATCCCGTAAATATCATTGGTCAAGAAGCAGATATACGACATTTTTTTTGCACGTTCTTTTATGAATCTGAAATCACTCCGCACACCATCTTCCCTTCTGTTTCCGCTCAGCAAGCGGTGAATGAAATCAGTTGTCTGTATAAGAATGACTTCTATCGAAATACCTCATTTTTCTTATACACTTACTTACTTTATATCTCGGTTGAACGATTCATGCAGGGAAATACAGTGAACGTAAATAACCACTTACGCTGTGTCTTGACTGATCGGATGCAACAAGTACATGCCGAAAAAATAAATGACGTAATTGAAAAATATTACGGCATCCGTTTACCTGAAGATGAACTGATTTTCTTATTCTGTAGCATTATTACACAGAGAAAAATGAGTGATATCATTGTTGAAAAACAGTTTTGTTCAACATACAATCAGTGGCCAGAAAGCAAGCGCCTTGCAGAAGATTTTCTAGAAATATTAGACTGTAGCGATGAAAATAAGCTCGTCAATCTGACCTTTTTAGAATCTTTTTTTACAACGGCGAAAGTGAAAGAATATTTGTGCATTTCTGCTAATCGAAATACGCAAGATATCAATCGATTTATTCAAAAAATCTTCCCGAATGAGTGTCGTAAGTACCAACATTTTCTAGAAAACAGCTCGGATTATCATTCGCTATACTCTCATGACTTTTTAGTAGATTTCACTTCTAACTTAGTGATCTACGTTGAAACCATTCGAGAACGCTACTGGAAAAACAAAAAAAATATTGCCTTTCTTTTTGAAGGCAATAATCATGTCATCCAGTTCATTGAAGCCCTATCGAATAAATATTTTATGGAATATCAATATGTGTTCTATCCAAACGCTAGTGAAGTAAATAAGAACTATCTTCTTAAAAATAAAATTGATTTTTTGATCACTAATCATCCTGAACATGTAGAAGAATTCCAAGAAGTAACAGAATGTATTCTTTTTCGGTCTATTCCTTCTGCTTCCGATTGGAATCGCTTACTCGAAAAAATCAATCCGAAAATCATCAATCAATATTTTTTAGCTGACAAAACGAGTTTTCCCTCATCCATATACGAATGATAAATCCACCATACTCCAATGGCCTTTCGAATGGGTCTTTGCTAAGCAGATTTTAACTATGTCTACGATTACTCCTAACCCTGGCTTACGATTATTTTATCAGCACCTGTATCATGAAATGCTTGTTGTTTAGATTTGCAAATATGTATCGATTTTTAAGACAAAAAAACTCCCTCAAATGGAAATAATCTTTGAGGGAGTAAAAACGTGATAACGTTAGTCGTTCATTGATTCAGTTGAGGGAAATGTATCTGGGTACAGCTGACTAGCACTTCCAGCAGTATACTCTCGATAACCATTGAACCCTAAGAAATTCTGTGTAAAGCTATTGATGTTCGAAGAAACCACTTGACTCCCATTTGCACCACTTAACTGTGTTTGTAGATGGGCTGTCCAAGCATGAGTCGGTGTTGGTCCAAAATTATTATTCGCCCAAAAAGCATTTCGAACGGCATTGATCTGGATATTTGTTCCTAACGTATGGATCAATGGACTAGAATAAGCGGCAGAACCTGTTTGTCTTAAATGGATTTGGTAAGGATTATCAATTGTTAAATGTCCAGATCCAAGGACTTTTACTACTGGCTCGCCACCAGTATGATCTGCTTTAAATGTTGAGAATTCCCCCACATACATCCGACCATTTGTTGAAATTTGTACAGGTGATAAAATATTCGAATTGACAGTCAAACTACCGTTGTTGATCACATTCAATTGATTCGCCACGATGGCTTCATTCATGATCACTTGGGAGCCAGAGTCGATTTGCACTAGACCATCTGTTCGGATAAATGGTTGTTGTCTCTGTCTTGTTTGTTCATTCCCAACAACCAACGTATTCCCAGAAAAACTTACTGTTGAACCAGAAACACCTTGTACAAATGGTTGTCTGACTTGGTTTCCGTTTGTAACAATTGGTCGATTCGAGCTAGAGTTAAAATGAACATGTCCACCAAACCCTACATGTAGGGAATGATTATTATTCATATTGATAGTCGAATTATTGAGGAAATTGATTGTCACCGCTCGATTGACTGTGTTTAGACTAGTTAAAGCGCTATTGAAACTTGAGGTGACATTGATTACTGATACATTTGAATTATTGATGGCACTTCTAAATCCAGACCATGTTCTTACGGATGCAGTTGTGCGATTTTGATCATCTACAAAAAATTCCACGTCCTCATCATTTGTAAAGGTTTCCCCATACATTGATAACGTTTCCCCATCTTTCAGAAGAACACCACCAGCAGTTTCGCCTTCTGTCAATGATTGTGCTTCTGGTACGACTTCACTTGCAGCGACATTCGTTACTGAAATTGGGCCAGCAAGGAGCATACCGCTTAATAATAAGGTACTCATAAGAGTCATTCGTTTCATTTTCTTTCCTCCATTCATTTGATAATTTAAGATTAACGAAGAACTCA
>Ga0256408_1001317_pt1 | contig 13819 bp, 7 predicted proteins | sample PhyAR1_FD_185998 | JGI IMG/M metagenome (GOLD analysis project Ga0256408, IMG submission 185998) | Leaf surface microbial communities from alfalfa plants in UC Gill Tract Community Farm, Albany, California, United States - DLSL A.R1 | ecosystem: Host-associated > Plants > Phyllosphere >...
TAAGATATATCAAAAACCAGAAGATGAAGCGAAAAAAATCGAAGCGTACAATCGTCATATGCTGTATTACAATTGTACACCGCAAACAAGCGCATTTGTTTTAGGGTTGGCAGCTTCTATGGAAGAACAATATTATCAAGACCAGGAGAATTTTAACCCAGAAACAATCAGTGCGGTTAAAACCTCTCTAATGGGTCCTCTTTCTGGGGTGGGCGATTCATTTTTCCAAGGAACGATTCGCGTGTTGGCTTTTGGTTTGGGAATTAATCTGGCTCAAGAGGGAAGTATTTTAGGTCCGATTTTGGCAATCTTAATCTCCTTTATCCCATCGTTTTTGGTGACTTATTACGGCGGGAAAATTGGCTATACGATGGGTAACAAGTATCTGTCCAAGTTATATGCAGAAGGTCTGATGGACAAAGTGATGTACGTTTGTTCTATTGTGGGGTTGATGGTCATCGGAGCGATGATTGCTAGTATGATCGGAATCACTACACCGATTTCCTTTGGTAAAGCCTTTGTACTACAAGATGTTTTAAATAGTATTATGCCGCAACTTCTTCCGTTGGGACTGACGTTTTTAATGTATTGGCTTTTACAAAAGAAAGTCAAAACTGGCTGGATGCTGCTTGCTTGTATTGTTGGCGGTATTGTCTTTAGTTTACTGGGTATTTTAAGTTAGTGATTAACCATATCCCATGGTTGTCTATAAAAAAGAAAGCAGGAGGAATTCATTCATGAATCCAAAAGAGATTATTGCAGAAATTGTGTCAAAAAAAGAAGTTAAACAGGTAATTTTTGTCGGTTGCGGTGCTTCCAAGGCTGATCTTTATCCGGCAAAATACTTTTTAGATCAATCGGCGAAGCAATTGCGGGTTAGCCATTTTACAGCTAATGAATTTAACCACGCAACCCCTGTTTCAGTAGATGAGCAGACCGTTGTCATTTCTGCTTCTCTAGGCGGAACAACACCAGAAACGGTTGAAGCAAATGCCGTTGCTAAAGACAAAGGTGCTACGGTCATTAGTTTAACAAGAAGTGTTGATTCACCGTTAACTAAAGACGCTGACTATGTTATTTACCATCGTTTTGCAGAAAACTATGCTGCCAAACTGGAAAAAACGGGTTATGCTTTACAATTAGCAGTTGAATTATTAAATCAAGTAGAAGGCTATGAGCATTACGATAAGATGATGGCTGGCTTTGACAAAGTCTACGACTTGGCGGAAACAAGTGCAGAATCAGCTCGCAAAGATGCGAAGAAATTTGCCCAACGTTTTAAAGACGACAAAGTTATTTATGTGATGAGTAGTGGTGCAACACACGAAGTTGCTTACTCAACGTCTATTTGTTTAATGATGGAAATGCAATGGATCAACTCAGGCACCTTCCATTCTGGTGAATTCTTCCATGGGCCGTTTGAAATCGTGGATAAAGATGTACCATTTATTCTATTGATGAATGACGGTCGTACCAGAAAAATTGATGCACGGGCGTTAACCTTCCTAGAACGTTTTGATACAAAAACAGAAGTAGTGGATGCTTTAGATTATGGCTTATCAGCATACATTGATGCTGATGTGTTAGACTACTTCAATCCGTTTGTGATTACAGCTGTCTTCCGAGTTTATGCAGAAGAATTATCTTATGCTAGACAACATCCACTAACTAAACGTCGTTATATGTGGAAACTAACTTACTAATTTATTAAAGGGTCCAAGGCGGAAAAACTGGGGCAAACGGTCTCGGTTTTTTCGCCTTTGAACGAAAAAAGAGGTTGCCTTTTTGGAAGGGGCTTTTTAGAGTATAAGATAAGTAAAATAGGTGGGTGAGACAGATGAGTGAAAAAATTGAAGCTTATTTATATCAATTGACGATGAAGATTCATGATGAGCCAACAACGGCGTTTTCGGCACCTGAAATTGCACAACAACTGCAGTTGAGTCGCAGTACAGTGAGTAGTTCTTTAAACCGAGCCTTTCGCCAGAAACGAGTGGTGAAAATTAAAGCGTATCCGGTTTTGTTTTTGCACAAAGAAGCGCTGCAACAGCAAAAAATTTTAGTTGAACATGATGAATATGCTTCTTTGGAAGAGTTATTTGTTCCTGAAAAAACAAGTGCCTTAGAAAGTGTCATCGGTGCGTCAGGTAGCTTAAAAGAAGCGATTGACCAAATTAAAACCGCTGTTTTATATCCCAATCATGGCTTACCGCTTTTGCTGGCAGGAGCCAGTGGTTCTGGAAAGACATTTTTAGCAGAGAAGATTCATGAATATTCAATTGAACAGCGTGTCATTGATCCGGCCGCTCCTTTTATTGCATACAATTGTGCTCAATACTACAATAATCCTGAATTACTGTCTTCTGCTTTATTTGGCTATACAAAAGGCGCCTTTACTGGAGCTGATAAGGAACAATCCGGTTTAATTGAAAAAGCAGCTGGAGGAATTTTGTTTTTAGACGAAGTTCATCGCTTGTCAGAAGAAGGTCAAGAAAAGTTATTCACTTTTATGGATACTGGTTATTTTTCACCTATGGGGGATACGAGTATTCGTAAGCAAGTGGCCGTCCGTTTGATTTTTGCCACTACGGAAAATGTTTATTCTGCATTTTTGCCGACTTTTCTGCGTCGTCTGCCTGTAATTATCAACTTGCCTAAGTTTCAGCATCGACCACAGTTAGAACGACTCATGCTGATTGATACCTTTTTTATTGGTGAAAGCAATATTTTGTCCAAAGAGATTCATGTATCTTACCAGATGATTGACTTTTTATTGAATAGTGATTTAGAAGGCAATGTCGGTAAAATTAAAAATATTATCAAATACGCTTGCGGTAGCGCCTACGTTCGTTATCAAACAGCAAATACGATCCATGTTCACTTGCGGGATCTGCCATTAGAATACAACATTAAATATAAAGAGTTGATCAGTCGTCCTAAAAAGAAGATTGCTGACCGCCATTATCTACCTCATACTAATAGTCAGCCACAATTGGAAAATAAAGAAAGTCAAAGCTTAAGGAAATTTTTTAATGAATTGTTAGTAGCTTACAAAGAGCTGCAAAAAAACAATCAGCCGCAAGTGTTTATCGAGGCGATGGTGCAAAAAGTAACCAATCGTATGGATGAGTTTATTTTTCAAACATCTTATGAAAAAGAAGCTTCATTTTATTCTGTGCTTACTTATCATATTCGTCAAACACTGTCATTTATGCACGAAAGCTATGGCTTTGAGCAAGAAGGTAATCGCGTAGTTGCGTTGGCTAACTATCTCTATTTAAAAAATAACAACGAATTACTAAGCGGTAATGATGACTGGTTGGAAGCTAGGGACTCTTTACTGGAATTTCTCAACACTTCTTTAGGAACTTCTTATTGGTATGCTAAAAAATTATTAGGCCATTTATCGCAGCAGTTAGATCAAACTGTATTTGAAGAGGATCTTGTATTTATCGCATTGTATTTTAATAGTTTAAATATTGCAGAACTGTCCAGCGGTATCCGTAGCATTGTGCTGGCTCATGGCTATTCTACAGCCAGTAGCTTAGCGAATGTAGTCAACCGCATGTTAGGCAAAAATGTTTTCCAAGCCTATGATATGCCCATCAATATTACGCTCGAAAAAGTGGAAGAACAGATTACGCGCTATTTGAATGATTATCGACCGGAAAGCGGCTTAATTTTAATGGTTGATATGGGCTCGCTTAATCAGTTAGGCAAACGTCTGTTGTCTCAGATTAAAGGGCCGCTTTTGATTATCGATAATGTTAGTACGCCAATTTTATTAGAAATCGGTGAACAAATTCTCAAAGGCAAAAGTATTCATGACATTCATCAAATGACCGAAGTCAATCAACGAATAAAAAAGCAATTAATTCTGCCAAAGGTTAATAAAAAGAAAGCAATTTTGACTTGTTGTTATACTGGTATGGGCAGTGCCAAGCAAATTCAAGACATTCTAACTAAATGTTTAGGTGATATTGTCAAAGAATTAACAATTTTGCCGTATGATTATAAGAAATTAACGGCAAATAAATTGTATGAAACGCCTTTTCAATTGTACGATGTATTAATGATTGTAGGGACAGAAAATCCTAAAATTGAACAAATTCCTTATATTGGCCTGGAACAGCTGATCAACGGTGAAGCTGTCGCTGAATTTGTCCGGTTAATTAGTCGTCATTTTGTGATTAAAGATGAGAAATTCAAAGAAACGTTGCTATTTAATTTTTCTATTAATAAAATTGTCGAAAATTTAACAATTTTAGATGCAACAAAAGTTCTTTCTTTAGTTCAACAAGCAATGAAAGAAATTGAAAGTAGTTTGCAGCTATCTTTTTCAAACAATCAACTCTTTATCCTTTATTTACATACATGTTGTATGATTGAACGGATTTTACGCAAAGAAAGTGTAGATGAGCAGACAGACATTGAAGCTTACCTTCAACGGGAACAGCAAACACTAGAAGTGATTCATCAGGCGTTTAAACAAATTGAAAGAGAATATACAATCGTCATTCCGGATCTAGAATTGCGATTGTTAAATGATATTATTCAAGAATAGGAGAGACTAATGAAAAAAGCAGTAGTGTTTGATATGGATGGCGTATTAATTGACAGTGAAAAGTACTATTTTCAACGCCGAATGAATTTTTTTAAGGCTATAGGCGTAATACCGGGATCAACCGATTTATTGGATTACGTTGGGAAAACAGAAGCCAACACATGGCGTGTTTTAGTGCCAGATGATGAGCAACGCCGAAAACAGCTCCAAAAGGAGTATTACAGTTATCGGGCCGCCCACCCGCTTGATTTTCAGAAAGCTTTAAGGAAAGAGGTTCCAACTGTTTTACAAACGTTACAGGAACGAGCAATTAAAATAGGGCTAGCTTCTTCCTCCCCTCGTCAAGAAATCGAACGTATGCTTAAAGAATGCCAATTAACCCACTATTTTTCTTACGTTATAAGTGGTGAAGAGTTATCTGAAAGTAAGCCGCATCCGGAAATTTATCTTTTATCTATGAAGCACATGGCTTGTGACAGCTATGTAGCAGTAGAAGATTCTCCTTTAGGGATCGCTTCTGCCAAAGCAGCTGGCATGTATACTGTAGCATTGGCTCAAGAATTTCCAATTGATCAAAACCAAGCTGATTTACAAATTGAACAGCTGCAACAGCTTTTAACTTTACCAAATTTACAAGCGTGATTCCCTCTGACCAAAACAGCTGACGCTGTTGTTTTGGTCAGCTGTTTATTTTTTGCAATAAACACTAAAACTGAAGATCCTGTTCCCTTCGATTTTTACATTTTTTGAGACTTGATTATTTTATATTTACTTCTATGTTGGTTTATTATATGATTAACCACGTTGTTTTGATAATTAAGACGGGAAGCCATTAAAGTAGAATTGCTTCTTGATTTTGGGAGGATACAGAATGAGAGAAAAACTGTCAGCTTATTTTGAAATGGACAAATTAAAAACGACTGTGAGACGTGAAATATTGGCTGGTTTCACTACATTTATCTCAATGGCGTATATATTATTTGTCAATCCATCAGTGTTAGGTGCTTCTGGCATGGATGAAGGAGCAGTCTTTACCGCAACTGCCATAGCCAGTGCGATCGGTTGTATTTTAATGGGATTGTTGGCGCGTTATCCAATCGCTACGGCGCCGGCACTAGGAATCAATGCTTTCTTTGCTTATTCTGTTTGTGTCGGTATGGGGATTTCATGGGAAACAGCATTAGCCGGCGTTTTTGTTGCATCGTTGCTTTTTATTTTAATTACTGTTTTTAAGCTACGTGAACGAATTATCGATGCGATTCCGGCTGATTTGAAGTATGCAATTTCTGGTGGGATTGGTTTGTTTATCGCTTTTCTTGGTTTAAGTGAAGGCGGCATTATTGTTGCTGATAAATCGACGCTGGTGGCTTTAGGTTCGTTGAATGTGGGTACTACGTGGTTGACAATTTTTGGTTTGCTACTGACCGTTGTGTTGCTGGTTCGCCGAGTGCCCGGAGGTATTTTTATTGGAATGGCAGCAACAACGATTTTAGGTTTGTTTACGGGCTTAATTCCAATGCCGGAAAAGATCATTTCAGCTGCTCCTAGTTTAGCACCAACTTTTTTTGTCGCTGTCAAACATGTTGGCGATATTAATTCCCTACAGTTGTGGGTTGTCGTTTTGACATTCTTATTAGTCACTTTTTTTGATACGGCAGGAACCCTAGTTGGTTTAGCAAATCAAGCTGGTTTTATGAAGGATAATAAAATGCCGCGGGTTGGAAAAGCTTTAGCTGCCGATTCAACGGCGATGTTGGCCGGTTCTTTGTTAGGAACTTCTCCTGTTGGTGCTTATGTAGAATCTTCAGCAGGAATTGCTGTTGGAGGGCGTTCCGGGCTAACAGCAATTGTGACAGGGTTCTTCTTTATTTTTAGTTTGCTTTTTTCACCCTTGTTAACAGTTGTTACTTCACAAGTAACAGCGCCTGCTTTGATTGTAGTCGGTGTGTTGATGGCTCAGTCATTGAGTAAAATTAAGTGGCAGGAGATGGAAATTGCGATTCCTTCCTTTTTAATTTTGTTAGGAATGCCTTTAACCTATAGTATCTCAGATGGAATTGCTTTAGGCTTTATCTTTTATCCAGTGACGATGCTAGCAGCTAAACGTGGCAAAGAAGTATCACCTATTATGTATGGTTTGTTTTTTGTCTTTATTGGTTTTATGTGGATTTTGAATACTAAATAAAATAAGAAACGAATAGTAAAAAAGCTTCAGCACAGTCTGCAAGTAAAACGGACAGATCTCAATTATCAAAGCGTAGATATAGACCTTAAGAATTGCTGTCATGAACTATGGAGCAAACCAGATGAATAACTCCAGATAAAAGCTTCAGCAAAAAAGACTTCTTACACCTTAATAAGTGTAAGGAGAAGTATTGGAACTGGCATAAAACAGCAAGGCTAGAATATGAGTGCTGCAAAATAAATTCTGTCAGTAGGCTTTCTTTGGTTACAGGTCAATTCTTGCGCTACGTAGTAAACTTAAAAGCATGATTAGGACTTAAAAAACACTCATGTAGGATAGATAATATAAAGTGAAGCTGTTTCACTAGATAGGCTTCTTGCCACAAAGAATTAAGTTCTTACAAATTTTTTTAACTGTTCAGTTGTTACTAATTCAATAAGTATGTAGGGAGTAGGACCTTGTCTTGATGACACTGTCCTACTCCCTTATTTTCAAATTTTTGAGGTACATTTTAGCAACTGCCAATTATTAATTTTAAGTACTAGTTAGATTACTCCAATTGTACTCAGGTAATGCCTGCTTAAATACCAGTCATTAACAAAATAGTAGCCAATTCCTTTTTACGATATTCAGCCGGTAAAAATACCCGAATTTCATCTTCGTTATAACCAATGTGAAGCCGACGTTCGTCCACGATTAACGGTCTTCTTAATAACGATGGATTTTCTTGGATTAAGCTGATTAGCTCTTTAACAGTCAATTTTTCCAAATCTGTACTTAATCTTGCAAATACTTTTGAACGAGTAGAGATGATATCGGTTGTTCCATTTTCTGTTAATTGTAAGATACGTAATAAGTCTTCTTCTTTCATAGGCTCTTTCATAATATTATGTTCGACAAATTCAATATTATGATTGATTAACCATTTTTTCGCTTTACGGCAAGAAGTACAGCTAGGAGTTGTGTAAAGTTTTAGCATATGAATCCCCTCTTTCAGAATAAAATAATAAGGTTTTAATAATAAGTATATAAATATGCGAAGTAACTAAATTGACGAATTTTCTTGTCCTCCAAAGAAGTCAATGATTTCATAAACTTCTCTTTATGTAAATTTTTATCGTATTTTTAAAATATTAGATCACAAAGATAAAAAATTACAGGGAGAAATAGCTATCACATGATTTTCTAATTGTCCTAGACCATTATCTAACAGATATCAATACTTATCAAGTAAAAACCCTCGAAGCATATAGAAAGAGGGTTTGACACCTGTGTAAATAGGAAAAATTTCCATATGTTGGCAGAGAAGGATAAGAAATACATAGGACTTCTTGTGCTTTAAAATGAGAAAGCGACTAGACCTTTGATGGTCTTTGGGGATTTTCCTATTTATTGTCTAATCTTTCTTTTTAATAGGCTAGCACTAAGCTAGATCATAAGAGAGTGCCTACTAGTATATACTAGTGATTAGTTCTGCTATTTATTTTTAGAAAATTCTATTTATTTCGTCGTTTGAAGGTTATTTGATATTATTCATATTGTTCATATTGTTCCCAATTGATTTTACAATCGGTGTTGACTGGTGCAACTGAACTACTGCAATCAGTAGTGATTCAGTTGTTAGTTTCATTTCATTCAAACAAGTCAGAATTAGAGGAAGTAGTAGAAGTATCTGTTAAGTTACTAGGATTGGAATTATCTGTCATTAATTTAAATAAATAGCTAGAATCAGAATTCATCGTGGGAAAGGTGGTTTCACTAGTGTTAGTTATAGATGTAGCCCTTAAACGACTAGACAAGCTGGAAGGAGGGGAAATATTGACAAAGTTACAACTTGCCTCTTGTAGAATGCGGGTGGTTGGAATATTGGGTGCTTTGTAAGCTAAACAAATGGGTATGTGGTTTTCGTTCGTTACGGAGCTTGGTCGGATTATTTCGTGTTGAAAGATATTTATAAATTGTTCTGTTTATGAAAAAATGCCACTAAACATGGCAAAATTTTACTGTTTGTATTGGCAAAAGCTAACCTTCTATATTATATTATAAAAAAAATTATAGTAATTCTATTTTTTGATATAAAAAATTTTAAACAGTTGGTTTGATGAAATGTAGAAAGGAATGTTTCTGAAATGAAAATAAGTATGATGGACTATTTTGGCTTATTTTGGGATTTTTAACGTATCATTTTTTCTTTTTAAGTTAGATTTTTATTATTGAAAATAATTTTAATATAAATAATAATTTTTTTAAAATAAATAAACTGTTTTTAGTATGTTTTTTTATTTTGAATAGTTGGAAAAAAATAAACAATTTCAATTAGAAAAAATACTATGATTAAAACAGATGGTTGTATCTGAAGGGAGAAAAAAGTATGGAAAAAAGAAAAATAGCTTTGGCTATGCTTGGAGTTTTGATCCTCCAAAATGTTAGTGTGCCGATTAATGCTTTCGGGGAAGCGACTACCAATCATAGTGTAGTTTCAGACGGTATCATTGATCAAGCAATTTCAACAGAGGGATTACTGGGTAGCGCTGTTCCTGTGTCTGAATCCGATCAAGTAGAAGTGGTTTCTTCAGTTCAAGAAACAGAGCAGCAAACACAGAAATCTGAAACTGGTTCAGATGAAGAAGCTCAAAAGGAAGTTCCAATGGCAATTGAACAAAAGCCGTCGGTAAACACAATGGCAGAAGTCATAACAGACGAACTGTTGGAAACGATGTCGATAACAAGTGTTGAGGGACAGGAATATAGTCAAATACGAACTAATCGCCTTTTTAATGCTACGCCAGTAATCGTAGTATTTGATTTTAGTATGGAAGGAACGAATTATGCAGCAGGCTCCAGTTATACATTTCAGTTGCCAGAGCATCTTGGTTATTCAGATAGTACTGGAGCAGTGGAGGGAATCGGTGCCACTTGGACGGTAGATGCAGCTGCCAAAACAATGTCGATTTGCTTCAATCAACGCATTGTGGACACTCATTTTACAGTGAACATCAAGACCTATCTGATTACAGAAACAGACCCGGTTGTCACCATTGAAACCCCTGGCAAGACCCCAAAAAAGTATATATTTGATTTATTTGAAACAGTCGATTCTATCAGCTACAAAAAAGTTAATGACAGTTATGGGCTGCATGGAGAAGTTTTTTATAATTTGGATCGTTCATTAGCAGGCCAACAAACGTTAGAAGTAATAACCCAAGTATATCCGGGAGCTGTTTTTGACATTGAAAATACTATACCAACGATAGCAACCTATGATGTGACCGTCATTGGTAGTATTTTACCAGAAACCAAACAAATACTAACTCCAGAAAAGGATTATACAATTGTAGAAGATAGTTACGGTAGGCTAGCTGTCGCTTTTACAAACATGGATCAGCAAAAAGCTTATTCTATCCTAGTTAATCGTGATATGTATTTGGAAAAAGTCACGGACTATAATTATGCTTTTACCAAGAGCTACTCTACGACGTCGGTGGGGAAAATTAGCTTGAAACAAGATGATTATCTGGCTTTCACAGCAAAAGTAGGTACCTTAAAAAAAGAGATTGCTAAAGCCCCTGTTAATTTTCAATCACAGGCTAGTATGATAAGCAAGGGGAATTACCTTGTAACGATTTTTAATAATTTAACGAAAACAAAGGCAGGCCAACAAATAGTATTGGAAAGCAAGCATGGACAAGCGTTAGATCAGTATAAATTTTCAGTATTTGATCAAAAAAATCAAACGGTTTCAATTAATGATTATTTTAGAATAGAAGCTCAAGGTCGACGTCTAGTGTTAACGGCAACCAAAGATAGCATACTAAAAATAAATATGATGATTGAACAAATTGACTTTGATAATCAAGATTTTGCTTTAACTTTGGCTACTCCAGTTCTCAATAATGGTCAAGTATTCGATCTTATTTTAGATGAATATGTGGAAATGCTTAGTTTGATTAATAGTGAAAATGCAGAAGTTACTTGGGGAAATACTCATCAAAAAAGTGATGCACAAGATGGAACTGCTGTTATGGCTATGGGCAAGGCTGATTCGCCCGTTGAAAATTTGATTATTACTGTTAAGCATCCTGCTTATTTATCTTTGCGCATTCCACAAAATATTTATTCAACTTACTTTTTGGATCAACATTATACGATCAAGTCCACAGCAGATGGATCAGTAATTCAATTTTTAAAGCCAATTACTCATGAAATAGCAATTCCCATTGATTTTAATTATGTTCCTGATGGTTTAACAAAAAATGTGACCATTCCGATTGATACGATTCCAATTAAAATAGAAGCTAAGGATGCTGAAACGATTGACGGCACAGTGGTCACCAATCAAAAAAGAGGTGCCGAACGTACCCTGCAAAGTAGCAGCAATAAATTTTTAATCAATGCCAGAAGTGATTCCTACGATTCACTAAAAATAAAAATTCAAGCGCCAAAAACAACTGAGATTACTTATGATCTTTACGATGTTTCAAACGATCAGGTAGACAGTATTCATCCGCAATATTGGGATCATAGTGAGGTACTCACTCGGCTGATTGACCCTGAGAGTGAACGGTATCCGGCAATTGTATTCAATCAAGATGATAATAGTTATATAATTGACTTTGGTCAAACCAATAAACGATATATCATGGTCTTTAAGAATGCCAATGGCTGGATTGATACCTTGACGACAATTGTTACTGGAACGACTGCTGAACCGTTGAATGACAATCAAAGTCTTTCAGCGATGATCACTTTGCCAACTGAAAACGGGAATATTTTAACTACATCTCATTCGGTGCATGATACTTACCAGAACATAACTGAAAATATAATCACTACCAAAAACATTAACGATAGTACTCGTCAAATAAAAAATCCGATTTTTACGATTAAAGCACAAGGATCCACCAACGCCGAAGTTGATCTCGATTCCATTTCAATTCCTGGTATTTCAGAAACTGAATATAGCGTTGAAAAAACTTCTCATGGTGCTCAAATTATATTTAGTGATTATACATTAACTACGAATATTACCATTCACTTTCGGTTAATTTCTAATAGTGCTGGAAATGTGTATACCAGAGTTCAGATTAATTCAGAAACGTTGGATCAAACGATAGCTAGCCGTAAAGTGGCAGTGACATCACCTTTAACGTTGCGGTTTTCTGATGGTGCGGCTACCGGTGTTGCCTATTTAGCAGATGCTATCTTTTATACCTGTAAAGCTAACGATTCATCGCAACCGATCCCGGGTGTTCAGATTGAATTAAAAGACCTTATTACCGGGGAAATTAAATCATTTACGTCAAGTGCTGCCGGCAATTTTTCATTTGTTTCCATCTTGACGGGTGACTATCAAATGAAAGTAATTGATGTGCCTGAGGGATTTATTATTGCTGATGACTATCGTTTAGGAAAAACGATTAGTATTGTCAGAGGCGAAAATACCTTTGAGATTCCCTTTGAAGAAATTGTTGATCAGACCAGTATTACTGTTAAGGATATTACGATTTATGACGGAGATCCATGGCAACCGAGTGATAATTTTTTGGCAGCTACAGATAAAGATGGACAGCCAGTTACTTTGAATGAAGTGACAGTTAGCGGTGCAGTTATTACCACGACTCCTGGGGTTTACCAGATTATTTACAGTATCAATGATGAGGAAGTTACGGCTACGGTTCAAGTGTTACCAGACCAAACATCGATTGCTGTTAAGGATAGTATTTTGTATGTGGGGGATTCATGGCAAGCCAGTGACAACCTGATAGATGCTACTGATCAAGCGGGTCAACCGCTTGTACTCCAAAAATTGAAGGTGACTGGAACCGTTGATACGACAAAAGCTGGTAGTTATGAAGTTTGCTATGAATATAGAAACCAAAAACAAATTGCTAAAATTACCGTCTTAGCCGACCAGACCACTATAAGTGCTAAAGATTCGACTATTTATGTAGGTACAACTTGGCAACCAATTGATAATTTTGTTTCATCAACTAATAAAGAAGGCACGCTGGTTCCGTTTACAGCCATTACCGTTGAAGGAACTGTTGATACAACTTGTGTCGGAGAATATAAAATCCGCTATCGTTATGAGCAACAAATAACTGAGGTCACTGTTCGTGTCGTAAAGGACCAAGCAACAGTAGTAGTTAAAGATATTGTGGTCTATTTAGGTGAAGAGTGGACTGCAAAAGATAACTTCCTGTCAGCAACTGATCATACAGGGACTAAGCTTGAGTTGACAGACTTAGTTGTCAGTGGAACTGTCGACCCGAAGACTGTGGGAACGTATGAAGTTTCTTATCAATATGGAGCAGTCACGGAAGTTGCCAAAGTAATCGTAAAAGAAGATCGTTCTTCCATTACAGTCATTGATTCGACTATTTACGTAGGCGACAATTGGGAACCACAAGATAATTTTGTTCATGCAACCGATGAAGATGGCAATGAAATAGCATTTGAAGAAGTTTCAGTAGAAGGAACGGTTAAAACCACGGAAAAAGGCAACTACGAAATACTTTATACGGCAAATACACAAACACCATCAATTACTGAAAAAACACCATATTCTTTAAAAGGAAAGCTACCGAAAAAATCACAAAAAAAAGTTGCTTTAGCTAGAGTAACAGTTGTTGAACGAGCGGGGGTTGCCAAGGAAAATGAACATGGGACAGCTAGCTCAGATGAGCTGTCGCTAGTTGAAACTAGCGAGATAGCTCAATTGAGCAAACTTCAATTAGATCAGACAGAAAAAAACGACATAGAAGCTTCAAGTAAATGGCAGATGAGGCAATTTCCGAAGACTGGCGAAGAAAAATCATCTTTATTGAATATTATAGGTGTTTTTATTTGTATAATTTTAGTTATTAGGTTATTCTTTATACAGAAGCTATTGAGGGAATGAAGAGAAGATAGGAATTAGACAGAAGTAGCAAGCAGCACAAGTAAATAGGAAATCATTGATTGGTTTTGCTATTGGTTTTTGCTGATGCTTTTTCTGTCTTTTCTAGAAGTATTTTGACTGCGTAGGCTATTTAATGAAAGGATCAGAATATTGAAGAAACTATTTATTC
>Ga0256408_1001326_pt1 | contig 13758 bp, 15 predicted proteins | sample PhyAR1_FD_185998 | JGI IMG/M metagenome (GOLD analysis project Ga0256408, IMG submission 185998) | Leaf surface microbial communities from alfalfa plants in UC Gill Tract Community Farm, Albany, California, United States - DLSL A.R1 | ecosystem: Host-associated > Plants > Phyllosphere >...
GTGTCCCTGACGGATCGCATCCGCGGTCCGAACGATTTCGGAGGAATGTCATGCTCACCAACAAGAAGCCTGTTGTTGCTGGTCTCGCCCTCGTTCTGGGCTCGGCCTTCGCCCTCACCGCTTGTTCCGGAGGATCCACCTCGGGTGGCTCGATGAGCGAGGAGAGCAGCAGCGCTCCCGCGATGTCGGCATCGCCGTCCGCGTCGTCGTCGATGATGGACCCGGCCGCCGACCTCGTCGGCCCCGGCTGCGCCGACTACGCCTCGCAGGTCCCCTCGGGCGCCGGCTCGGTCGAGGGCATGGCTGCCGACCCGGTCGCCGTCGCCGCCTCGAACAACCCGCTGCTCACCACGCTGACCGCTGCCGTCAGCGGCAAGCTGAACCCCGACGTGAACCTCGTCGACACGCTCAACGGCGGCGAGTTCACCGTCTTCGCACCGGTCGACTCGGCCTTCGCCAAGCTCCCGGCCGAGACCGTCGACGGCCTCAAGACCGACAGCGCCGCGCTGAGCAAGATCCTCACGTACCACGTGGTCGCCGGACAGCTCAGCCCCTCCGAGATCGACGGCACGCACGCCACGGTCGAGGGCCAGGACGTCACCGTCTCGGGCTCGGGCGACAGCATCATGGTCAACGACGCCAAGGTCATCTGCGGTGGCGTCAAGACCGCGAACGCGACCGTGTACCTCATCGACACGGTCCTCACGCCCCCGGCTGCGTAATCCACGCACCCGGCCGATCTCTGGATCGGATCTGACGGCGAGCGCCGGACCCCAGGCGAGGGGGTCCGGCGCTCGCTCTCGTTAACGCCTCAGTCGGCCTTCACCGCCCGGACGATCTGGTCCTGGACGAGTCGAGCGGCCACCGGCCCGGCATTGGTGAACCACGGGTCGTAGTCGACCGCGACGGTACGCCCCTCGGCGACGGCACCGAGCGTCGACCAGAGCGGGGCGTCCTCGATGAAGGCCTGCCCCTGACCGATGCCGGCGTAGAACACGCGGTCGGCATCGGCGAGGTCGATCTGCTCCGCGCTGATGTCCTGGGACGTGTCGTCGAACTGCTGCGAGGCGGGGCGCCCGAGACCGAGGTCCTGCGCGATGCCACCCGCGAACGAGGGGACCCCCATGATCCTCGTGCGATCCCCGGTGGACTGCAGGAACGACACCGTGGGCTCCCCCGCGGGGTGCGTGGCCGCGAAGGCCGCGCTCTCGGACTGGAGGGAATCCAGGATGCCGCGGGCCTCCCCCTCCTTCCCGAGAGCGTCCGCGATGAGCAGGAAGTCGCTCTTCCAGTTCACGCCGTTGCCCTTGGTGAGCACCGTCGGGGCGATCGCCGACAGGGCGTCGTACAGTTCGGTGCCGCGCGTGGAGTTGATGAGGATCAGGTCCGGGTCGGCCTGAGCGATCGCCTCGAGGTCGGGCTCGGTGCGCTTGCCGATGTCGGACATGGCACCAAGGGCCGAGGCGTCATCGGGGAACGCGTCGGTCAGGTACTGCGGAACGAGCCCGCTGTTCTCGGCCCGCGTCGCCGCCACGGGCACCGTTCCGAGCGCGAGCAGGGAATCCAGCTGCCCCGTCGAAACGACCGCGATGCGCGTCGGCGCCGCGGGGATCTCCGTCACCCCGCCGAAGTGCGTCACGGAGCGGGGGAAGACGCCGTCCGCCTCACTCGAGCCCATGCCGGGTTCGAGGTCGCGCGCCACCACCCAGTCACCGGTGGCGGCGGCTTCGGCATCGACCGTGGAGGAGGGAGCAGCGGTCCCGGAGCAGCCGGTGAGCACGAGAAGCAGGGCGGCACCCAGAGCGACGGTCGCTCGCCGAGAACGAGAACGGGCGGGAGGGGACGGAAAGCGAAAGGGATTCACACGGTTAGGATAACCTTACCTACGTGCTCGACTCTTCCCCCACCGCGTCGCCGGGGGTCGCCGCACACCTGGGTGCACGTCGACGAGCGGCGCTTCTCCGCGCCGTCCTCCTCACCCTGATCGTGTCCGCCGCACTCGTCGGCCTCGTCATCCTGAGCCTCGCCGTCGGTTCGCGCGCCCTCGCACCCGGCGACGTCGTGTCCGCGCTCTTCTCCGACCGACGGGATGCCGTGGGCGTCATCGTCCACGAGCTTCGCGTGCCGCGCACCCTCACGGCGCTCCTCGCGGGGGCCTGCCTGGGCGTCGCCGGTGTCCTGATGCAGGCACTGACCCGCAACCCTCTCGCGGACCCGGGGCTCCTCGGCGTCAACGCGGGTGCCGCCGTGGGTGTGGTCGTCGCGATCGCCTTCTTCGGGGTGGGGACGGCGAGCGGCTACGTCTGGTTCGCCTTCGCGGGGGCGGCCGCTGCCGCGCTGCTCGTGAACAGCGCGGCGCGGCCCGATCGCCGCGATGACACCGTCGGCCTGATCCTCGCCGGGGTCGCGCTCGGCGCGTGTCTGAGCGCGATCGTGGGCATCATCACCCTGGCCGACGACGACACGTTCGAGTCGTTCCGCTTCTGGGCCGTCGGGTCGTTCGAACGGCGCGATCCCGACGTCGCCCTCCAACTGCTGCCCTTCGCCCTCGCGGGGCTGCTGCTCGCCGCGGTGGTCGCCCGGGGCCTCGACCAGCTTCAGCTCGGCACCGATCTGGCGAGGTCGCTGGGCGTCTCCCCCGCTCTCGTGACCCTCAGCGCGGGGGTCGCCATCACGCTCCTGTGCGCCACGGCCACCTCGGCCGCGGGACCCCTGGCCTTCATCGGGCTGATCGTCGCCCACGCCGTACGCGGCGCCGTCGGGGGCTCGGTCCCGGTGTCCCTTCCGCTCGCCGCGGTGGTCGGAGCGGCGCTGACCCTGGCGAGCGACATCGTCGGACGCGTCATCGCGATCCCGGGCGAGGTGGAGGCCGGAATCGTCGCGGCGTTCCTCGGCGCACCGCTCTTGCTCTGGCTGATCCTGCGGAGATCCGCGTGAACGCCTTCACCGACATCCGCACCCGGCTCCGCTCCTCGCGCCGCCGGCGCGTCCTCCTCGTCACGGCCCTCACGCTCGCGGTCGCTGTGCTCGCCGCGGTGATCGGCCTGACGACCGGCTCGTTCCAGGCGTCGCTCGGCGACGTGGCATCCGCTATCACCGGCGGAGCCGACGGGCGCACGACCGTCGTCGTCGTGGGAATGCGGATGCCGCGGATCATCGCCGCTCTCCTGATCGGCGCTGCTCTCGGTCTCGCCGGCGCCGTCTTCCAGACCCTCGCCCGCAACCCGCTCGCGAGTCCCGACATCGTGGGCTTCAGCGCCGGTTCCGCCACCGGCGCCCTCATCGGTTTGACGCTGATCGCTCCCCCCGCCTCGCCCGCTGTGGGGGCGTGGACGGGAGGCCTGCTCACCGTCGTCGTGGTCATGGCCATCGCCCGGAGCGTGGGCATCTCGCGCGAGCGGACAATCCTCGCGGGCATCGCCCTGTCGACCCTGCTGGCCGCCGTCAACGACTACCTGCTCACGCGCGCGCCGATCGACATCGCCCGCAACGCGGCGCAATGGCTGCACGGGAGTCTCGCCGCGACATCCGCGAACGACGTCGTGCTGCTGCTGGCATCCCTCGGCGTGCTGAGCGCCGTGCTGATCGCGGTGCACCGCGACTACCGCGCCCTCGAGCTCGACGACGACACCGCGCGCTCGCTCGGCGTGCGCACCGGCCGGGTCCGTCTCATCCTGGTGATCGTCGCCGCCCTTCTCACCGGCACGGCCACCTCCGTCGCGGGCCCGATCGGGTTCATCGCCCTCGCCGCTCCCCAGCTCGCGCGACGGGCGATGGGCACGAGCGGGATCCCCGTGATCGGCTCGGCGGTCACCGGTGCCACAGTGCTCCTCGTGGCGGATGTCATCGCCCAGCGCGCCCTCGCGCCCCTGCAGATCCCCGTCGGTCTCCTCACCGCCGTGGTCGGCGGCGCGTACCTCTTCTGGATCGTGGCCCGCTCCCGCCGATGAGGACGGCGGACCCCCTCGCGCCCGCTAGGCTGGGAGTCGAGGGCCTGTAGCTCAGTTGGCAGAGCATCGGACTTTTAATCCGCGGGTCGAGGGTTCGAGCCCCTCCGGGCCCACCAGTCAGGCACTGGATCGCGGGGCTTCGGCCCCTCCCGCTAAATCAGAAATCCCCTCTTTAACCCCTCGTCGGTTCCTCCGGCCAGTAGGATGCGAACCAAATCGCGAACTGGTTCGCGGATGGGGGGAATTATGTCTGACGCGGAAGCGCCCGCGGGGCCTGCGGACGAACTGAGCGAGGATGCCACAGCCGCCGCCTCGGAAGAGACCGGAAAGAAGAAGCGCGCTCCGGCTGTCCAGCGACCGTACCCACGCCGCACTATCGAGGACGCGTTGCGCGTCCCAGTCGCCATCAAGGAGAAGAACGGCGGGCAGCCCTACGCCTCCGATCAGGTGGCGAAGGCCGTAAATCTGGGGATGTCGAGCAACTTCTACTACCTGACCGCCGCTGCGCGGGACTTTGGGTTCACGGAAGGCACTCGTGATACCGCGACTATCTCCCTCACGCCGCTTGGGAAGAAGGCCGTCTACCCGGGTTCGCCTGCAGAGAAGGATGAGGCGTTGAAGCAGGCCTTCTTCAACGTGGACATCTTCCGCAAGGTGGTAGAGCACTACGGCGGCAGCAAGCTCCCCGAAGCCGAGTTCCGCAACAACACTCTGATCACGACCTTCTCGATCGACGAAACGATCGTCGATGAGTTCGTGGACTTGTTCGAGAAGAACTGCCGGTTCCTGGGGATTGGCACCGACTACTCGGTTTCAAATGGTTCGCAGTCCGCGCCGGGTGCCGCCGCTGATCAGTCGCATTCACAGTCGCCCATCGTGAGCGTCGCCCGCCCCGCTGGCGATGCGCCCGTGTGCTTCGTCGCGATGCCCTTTGTCGAGCGAAGCGACAACCATCCCATCGGCTTTTTCGATGAGGTTCTAGCTGCCGTGTTCAAGCCAGCCGTCGAGGCCGCGGGGTTCGAGCTCCGTACCGCTAAGCGTCAGGGTTCGGACGTGATCCAGTCGACCATCGTCACTGAACTGCTGGCGGCGGACATAGTCCTGGCAGACCTCACCGAGCACAATCCGAACGTCCTGTTCGAGCTCGGAATGCGCATCGCGGCCGACAGGCCCGTCGCGCTGGTACGGGCTAAGGGCACCGGGCCAATCTTCGACGTGGACAACCTGCTTCGAGTCGAGGAGTACAGCCCGAATCTCTGGCAGAGCACCCTCGCACGCGACGTCGGAGCCATCACTCGGCACCTGCAAGGGGCATGGGAGGCCCGGGACACGGGCCAGAGCTTCCTGCGCATCCTCGCGCCGAACGCGACTTAGCCCTCTGAGGCAAAAGCCTCGAACTTCGCGGTGTGCTGCGAGTAGCCGGCTGGGTACAGGTGCGAGTAGATGGTGTCTGTCGTGACGACCGACGTGTGACCCAGCCACCGGCTCACCTGGTAAGGCGAAAACCCTGCCGCGAGCCACAGCGACGCCGCGGTGTGCCGAAGGTCGTGTACTCACATCGCCGGTAGCTGCGCGCGGGCAGGGCGGGCTTGAGATAGTTGCGGCGGAAGCTCGCGACGTCCCACACGCGCGAGAAGTCGACGGCGTGTGAGCCAGGAGTACCCCCCGGCCAGAACAGCGCATCGCTGTTTCCAGACCGCGGGTGCATCATCTTGCAGGTCTCCAGGTCCGCGATCAGACGGCGGTCGAGCAGCGGCACGTCGCGAGACGAACGGCGAGACATTGGCGTCCCGTAGACCCACTCCCCTCCGATGTGCTACGCGGTCTGGCAGACGGAGATGTGCCCAGCGACGAGGTCAACGTCTCGGACGCGCAGCCCCGCCATCTCCCCGGCGCGTAGCCCGGTCAGGGCAAGAAACCGCACCATCAGGTCGTAGGGCGCGGCGTCCCGCAGCTCATTACGGCGTTCCCTGGCGTGCAATGGGCTACCGTGGGGCGCAACGGTTCACCCCGGTTCGACCCAAGCACCCTCTCTTAATCCGCGGGTCGAGGGTTCGAGCCCCTCCGGGCCCACTACATCAGGCACTGGGATTGCGTGAATCCACCGCGCACCCGAAATCGGAGATCCCGGCAAAAACCCGTCCAGCACGAGCCCCGAAGCGGCGTGTCTCATGTGGCGCCTCGGGACCGTAGGACATCCCGGCAATGGGGTGGCCGAAAGTTAGCCATTGCCCCAGCGCAGAGCATCACGCTCGGACTCGTTGATGAAGTTGAGGTTGTAAAGGTGCTCCGTCAAGGACGACAAAGGAACACGAAGCACCTTCGCCACGTCCGCGAGCTGAGTACGTGTTGATGAAGAGAATGGCTGGACGCTGTCGATCTTACGCAGGATCCGAGGCGGCATTAGTAGCATCGCCGCGAAGGCATTCGCGCGCTTTTCGAGAGCAAGTGGCGCCCATGGGCCGCTCGCAACGGCAAGCTGGGCACCATAGCTTTGGTCGTATAGGAGGTGACATAACTCGTGGGCCATTGTGAATCGTTTGCCTCCCACAGTGCGGTTACCTGCCCAAGCGGTGTTTAGCAACATTGTCGGACGGTGGGATGAGCCCGCAAAGCTGACGGCACGCACCTGATTGTCCGAGAGGCCGATCAACCGGACTTCGACCCCGAGGTGTTTGATGAAGGCCTCGACGTCCGTATACGTCTCGATTTCGTCAAAGAACGTGTCTTCTAGTAGATCATCTGCGAGTTCGTAGCCCTGCACCCAGGGTACAGCTGACTCAAGAGGTGACTCGTCCATTTCGGTGAATCGTGGATGCTGCTCAGCTTCGGATGAGTACGCGCCGACAAGTTCAGTGGCAAGCGTGAGCGCATCGGCGTCATTGATCGATGGTGATGCAGACCCGAAAAGAAGCGCCGCTTGACAAGACCCCTGGACGACTAGTGCGTTCTCAGCGTGGTTCTGAAACGACGACCTGATCGCGGCCAAACTGCCGCTTGGGGAGACTCGTTTGATGAGCGATTTCCAGCGGAGGAGCATGCTTTCAGCGCTCGAGCCAAGCCCGGCAAGCCAAGCAGTCCTGACCTCCGATCTCGCTTCAGCTGCAAGAGCCTCTACTACCGTCACAAGAGTCGCTATTCGCTCAGATGACGGCCTCCGCGCTGCGAGTTCCATCGACGCAGGAAGAACGACGTCAAACATCACCTTCGCGACAGTGTCCGGGGCTATGTAGGAGACCCCGACAGGGGCTTGCCACTCAATATCCGCTGCGCCGGCAAGTGGCGTCCGGGACCACGAAAGTTCTACCTGATCGCGAAAACGTCGAATTCTGAGATCAGGAAACAGTCCCCCCTCTGCGGCCGCGCGTAACGAGTGCCGCCGCTCCCACTCATACAACCGCTCTTGGATCTCCCAATACTCGGCATCGTTTGCGGCTACGAAGCCGTGGTCCGAGGACAGGCTGGATGCGGTCTCTTTACCCAGCACTGGAAGCCTCTCCTCGTGCAGGAGCGGATCCCACGACTCTGCGATCCACTCCAGCAGGGGTAGGAGGTACCAGTGGGCTGCAGTGAGAAGTTCCCCTTGATCTGTGTGCGCACAAATGTTGACACCGGCAACCCAAATCTGTAGCGAGCCCCAGCTCGACGAGGTGTCTGCGTCAGCGCCTGCGAGCGGATGAGGATCATCGTGCAGACTTAGCTTCAAAGCGAATTGACTCGTGTCGCCTGCGAAACGCTCCCAACGAACACTCATGCAGTGAACCCCTTTCGCCTCGACCGCCGCATCACGCGGGCAAGTTCAGGCTGCTCTTCCGACCACCGTTTCCGAATCATCGGAGGAACGTCAGTCCAGTTCACGGGGTAACCGTGCCAGAGATCGCGTTCAGAATCATGTTGCTGTGCACAAAAGGCGTCTATCCCGTCCGTCGCATAACGCTTCTTACCGTCAAGCACACTTTCTGCGAGAAGCTGTGCACCGTTCACACCCTGCGGACAGATCGATCCACGCCGACCCGGAGACGGCATTGGCTTGTGCTTGGGGTTTGGCTCGTACTGCAACATGCTCCTTCGGCGATCGGGCGTTCGCGAACCGTGCTGGATACTAGTGTGACCGCCCAGGATGCCGGAGGTCTCCCGGCGAGCCTAGTAGCACCTAGCACCAGTGTGACGTGAGGCCTCTGGAGCCGATGGCAGTCCCGCGGAGAAGCGACGGCCACGAGCAACCCTTCAGACGGCCGTGGCTGACACGAGAAGGGTTGAAGGATGCAAAGGAATCGGTCGTCGTCTAGAGGCAACTGCGGTGCGGTGCAACCGATCCACGTGCGTCCATACCGAAGGCACGGAGGCGACCGGCAACCTCGCCGCTCGGCCGCGCTCACCCCAGCAGGGAGGGATCATCTGTAACTCCACTATTACCTGCGACCTGCACTTAGATACGAACCGTGAGCCGAGCCTGCCTGCGATGCGACTCATCCGCGGCTCTGAGAAAGTGGCCTAATGACGGGGCTCCACACGCTTAATGCTCGCGATAATTCTCTCGTGCACTGGCTATATTCAGGATATGCAGGCTCCGATCCGCAGAACTTCCGAGAAGCCATTCAGGGTGAGGTGGGAAATCTTCGGGGACTGCTCGAGTCAAAGTCGGTTAAATACGAAGACCTCAAGTCGGCGCTCGTTCCGAGCCGCGAGGGCCGACAAATCGTTCTCCTTTACGACTGGTTGGACGACGGGGCGTGGAACTACGCCGTTGCGTTCGCGCGACTGTACCTTCCGCTCTTGCGCAAGACGCTTCGTACAAGCATGTTGCACGGGGACCTGCACGACATGGGTGGACCAATTCCCGTGGAAGCTCTGGAGCGTGAGCTCGTGCGCTCACAGTCCCATCCCATAAACTGGCAGACGCAGTACGCGGTCTACTTCAGCAATCTGCGGGACGAGGATGTCGCGCTCCTGCATACATCACTCAAGGCGGCACCTCGATACAGCGGGTACCTTGACGTTTCCCGGGCGGGACCGGTGCGTGACTTCCTGAATCGGACTGTCGCTCACGAGTGGGTCATGGCGGGCGAAAAGATCCTGCTCGACCATGGTCCCGACGAGCCCCACGTCTCCGACCAGGATCCTGTCGGCTTCGACCTGCCGACATTTGGCTATGAGGTAGTGAGCTTGATCGACTTCTACTTCACCGGCTTCCTCTCCTACAAAATCGAAGCAGCGGAGGCGTTCCAGGCCGCGGACGACCGCGCCCTGACGCTCGCGGCAGCTACGGGCGCGCTCATCGACGTGGAGTCGGTCTCGGTCGTTGTCCCGCCCTCCAAGCTCGAGAAGTACCTCCTTCGCGACGAGAACAAGCTGCGCTTGATGACGAGCATCGGATTACAAGACGTCAGCGCCGATCAGCTCTCCCAAATCATTAGGACGAAACTCCTTCAGAGTTACCTGTACGACTTTCGTTACGCGCCCGATGGAACACCACTATTCGCAGTATCCGCCGAGTTCGAGAAGCCTACAGGTGGGATCGCTCGCCGACTCTTGGCCCTCAAGTTCGATATAACCAGGAACGCAGTCAGCCTGGTCAGCATGTACTAATCCTTTCGACGAGACACCTTGCGGAGACGGTCCGATGAAACCAGACGGCTACGAAAGTGCGTTCGGAAACATTCGCCGCTCGCCGCACTGGGAGGCCGACAGCTTCGGAACACCCGTGGGATCGTTCGGGACAAAGCCGCCCGAGGCATTTTTCTCCCTGGTGGGCAGAATCGTTGCATTGAGTGGGCAGATCGAGTACCTCAAAGATCGATTGGCTCATCTACCGGAGGACGAGACGGAGTCGAGTAAGAAGGTCAAGCGGTTCTATGAGAGGGCTCGCGCCAACCAGGAAGAACGTAACGGAGTTGTCCACTCGAGGTGGTTCTTCGGCGCGGATACGAGTGACCCCGATCTGATCACCGGCATCCGGTACAAGGTCGCGAAATCGAACGCAGGGCACATCGCGACGGTGTCTCTCGTGGACGTGCCCGATAGCGAGCGTGAACAGGTCGTGGTCCAACACACGCTCAAGTCTCTCGAGGCGCTGCATCGCCGACTAGTTGGAACGGCTCACGTCGGAGAAGTAGCGTATGCGAGCATCATGCTCCGATGGGGAGCAACTCAGCTCACAGATGCTGATCCGCCCCACCCCTGAATTGAGTTCGTCACTGCCGCGAACCCACCTTCCGCGCAGGCCTCCCCCGAGGCCGCAGCTCCTGCCCTGCTGCGAGGAGTGTGGTTCGCATCGTCTCCACGCCGACCCCGTAGCGCTTCGCTACAACAGCCAACGGCTCGCCCTCTGCGTACATGATGGCGGCCTGCTGAATCTGAGGCTCCGACAGTGCACGGATCGGACGGTGAAGGTCAAGCCGCTTCGTAAAGGCCATGACGGTCGTCCGGTGGACACCAAACTCCCGCGCAAGCACATCGACTGTCGCTCCCTCGCGGTAGCGCGCTTGGAAGGTCGATAGCTCAGCATCGCTCAGCCGCTTCGCCTTCTTTACGATCGCACGGGCTGGCTTGGTCGTCCTGTGCGCCGGTAGGTGTGCCAAAGTCCGAAGGCGATCCGTGTCCCAGGACTTTTGCGAGTACCGCTCGACGAGCCCCACCACGTCAGCGTTACTCGAAATATCGTCCTTGGCGATGTTCACGAGAGTCGCGACTTCCGACGATTTCCCACCGCCCCTATTCGCGGGGGCGGTTTCCGTTTTTCCACTGTCGGTGGCGTTCGCCTACTGCTCATTGGCCGTGATGAGCAGGTCGAGCGGCTCACTGAACTCCGCGCGTGTCGATCACGCGTCAATCCAGACCGTCGCGTTCACCTCGGCCAACCGCTGCACCGTGCGCGCCTCCAGCGTCTCGGCTCCTGAGGGAAGCGTCATGTAGAGCCGCACGAACGACTCGGGAGCGTGGAGCACGTCGCGCGGGACGCTCGCTAGCTGGTCGACGAGCTCGTGGATCGTCGTGTTCAGCTTGTCGGCCCGCGCCTCCGAGGCCGGCTCCTCGAACTTCACCGTGCCGAGGCGGTAGAAGAACCCTGACTCAGAAGGATCCTGGAGATACCGCTCCAGCTCGTCGACGCGCACCGCCGTCGAGACGCTGAGGCTGACGATCACGTGGTCGGTATCGGCATCCATCTCGATGTCCGCATCGTTCGTCACGTGGTGATCATCGCATCTCGCGCGACCGCCGCGGGCGATCGTCGGCTCACACGGATCCGCGACCGCCGGGCCGTCCCCGGCGGAACAGCGCCGACAGCCACGGCGGGAGCAACGGCTTCGGATGCAGGTAGTCGTCGAGGGCCGCGTCGTAGATCTCCGGCGGCAGCGCCACGGACGGGTCGGGCGTCAACGGCGGCAGCAGTTCCCGGAGGGCCCGCGGGAGCAGTCGCATCCCGGAGACCCGGGGTGTGCGTCGGATCCGGGCACCCTCGGCGGTCAGACGGAGGCGCCATCCCTCCTCGATGACGAGAAGACCGGCGGCCTGCAGCGCGCCTGCCGCCGTCTCGATCATCTCGCGCGAAGGGATATCGACGCTGATCATGTCCCACGTCGCGATCACCGAGCGAACCTCCGCCCCATAGCGACCGCCAGGGCTCAGCGTCGCCAGCAGAATCGATGGATCGTCTCCGAAGGACCCGAAAGCCATGCGGGGAGTCTACGGATCCGACGCGCGCGCCAACCTCAGCGCGAGAGCGGTCCGGTCAGGCTCACCGAGCTTGCGCAGCAGGGCGGACACGGTGTTCTTCACCGTGCCGTGCGCGAGATGCAGCCGGGCGGCGATCTCGGCGTTGGGCAGGCCCCGCGCGACGAGGACCGCGACCGCGCGTTCCGCCTCGGTGAGCGTCGGTCCGGGATCCGGCGCCGAGGGTGCCGACAGGGCAGCGCGGGCGACGCGCGGGTCGAGCACGAGGCCTCCGGCGAGGACGTGGCGGATGGCATCCGTCAGAGCCTCCGCGGAGATGTCCTTCAGCAGGAACCCCGCCGCGCCCGCGTCCAGGAGGTCGCGCACGAGACGAGCGTCGTCGAACGTCGTGAGCACCAGCACCGGAAGCCCCGGGTGGGACACCGCGAGGCGCTCCACCAGGCCGAGACCGTCGAGCACCGGCATCCGGGCATCGGCGAGCACGAGGTCGGGAGCCTGCTCCGGGATGAGGGCGAGAGCGCGCTCCCCGTTCTCGGCTTCGCCGACCACCTCGATGCCCGGGTCGGTCTCGAGGATCATGCGGAGTCCCCTCCGGAGCAGCTCCTGATCGTCGACGACGACCACGCGCACGGCGCTCATGCGAACTCCACGATCGTCTCGGCGCCGACGCGGGCGGGCACCGCGAGAGCCACTCGGAACCCCTGCGATGTCGGTGCCGCATCGAGCGTTCCGCCGATCTGTTCGGCACGGGCGCGGAGGGAGCGCAAGCCGAAGCCCTCGACGAACGGGCCGGTCGACGCTCCCGCGCCCCGGTCCTCGATGACCGCGCTCAGGTCGGCGTCGCCGACGACCATACGGAGATCGACGGATGCCGCATCGGAATGCCGCACGACGTTCGTCAGCCCTTCCTGCACGAAGCTCAGCAGCAGCAACGCCCGTTCATGGGTCAACGCGGAGTCGTCGCCCTCGATGGCCACGCGGATGTCGATGCCGGTGCCACGGAACGCGTCCGCCACCGCGCGGAACGCCTCGGCGTTTCGGAGGGTGCTGAGTTCGACGGGATGCATCGCGCGGACGAGCCGGCGCATCGCGTCGAGCGACTCCCCCACCAGTTCGCGCGCGCGTCGCGTCTCTTCCCGCGCCTCGGGCGAGTCCCCCACCCGCGTCGCGTAGTCGAGCGACAGGCCGATCGCCGTCAGGCGATGCCCGAGACCGTCGTGCAGCTCTCGAGCGGTGCGTTCGCGCTCCCGCGCCAGGACGAGATCGCGGTCGGTGTCGAGACGACCGCGCAACTCGGCATTGGCGGCGTCCAGCCGAGCGAGCGCTGCGCGCAGCTCCTCCCCGACGCGGAAGCTGTCGCGCAGGATCGCCGCGACGGTCGCGGCGATGCCCGCGAAGATCGCCGCCACCGCGGCTTCGCTGAAGAGGATGTGCGGCGCACTCCCAGTCGACAGGTGCAGGGCGATGACGATCCCGACGAGGGATGCCGCGTAGCCCCACACGACGGCCGCCGAAGCGAACGTCACCCCCAGCACGAGGCACGCCGCCGACACGATGACGTAGTACAGCGCACCGTTTCCGAGCGACATCGTGACGACGGCGATCACGGCGAACGAGATCGCCGCGACGCGGGATCGTTGCCCGGAACGTCGCCACAGCACCCACACGAGAATCGACGCGACGAGCAGGGACACGACGGCGATCGACGCCCATACGACTCGTGTCTCAAGCGAGTACAGCACCATCAGCGCCGGTCCCGCCCATCCGATCGCCGCCGCGAGATCCAGCAGCAGCGCACGGCGGTTCGGCATCCCGGACATACGGTTCAGCTAAGCACGCGTGCCCGCTCGTCACACGTGACCGCGGTCACGACATCGCGGTCGAGAAACGTGACTTCTGTCGCGCGCGAACGTGACGCCGGGGGCGCGACGGCGGCCGCGCGGCTCCGTAGCGTCCTCGGCATGAACCTCACCCCCGTCCCCGCCCGCCCCGACGTCCCCGCCGTCGACGCTCCACGACTCCGGCTCGGGCCGCTCGGCATCACTGTGCGGGTCGTCGTGGCCATCGGCATCCTGATCGTCGCGAACCTCGTGCCGGCGTTGCTCTCGGGCCTGGTGATCCTCGTCCCCGGCGC
>Ga0256408_1001341_pt1 | contig 13675 bp, 12 predicted proteins | sample PhyAR1_FD_185998 | JGI IMG/M metagenome (GOLD analysis project Ga0256408, IMG submission 185998) | Leaf surface microbial communities from alfalfa plants in UC Gill Tract Community Farm, Albany, California, United States - DLSL A.R1 | ecosystem: Host-associated > Plants > Phyllosphere >...
GTCACATAAGAGCCAATTTCATTCGCTAAGAGCGTTGAAACAGCCCCTTTTTTCAGACCATTCATACAAAATAATAAGGCGTCACCAAGCGTTTCTTTTTTTAGTTCGTAATAGCTCATAAGATCGATGGGTGCCTCGAACACAATGATCGTTAGGGGACGGTCTGGTGTTGCTTCCCCAATTTTTGGTGGGTTCCCCACCCGTAAAACAAGGCCATAGTGTCCAGCCCCCCATGTACGTTTTAAACGACCTTTAGAGCCGTGTATACGTTTGTTCTCCCATATTCCTTGCAAAGCAATTCCTTTTATCTCGTGCGCTGAATCAAAGTGTTTAAAGACAATCACAGGTTCCGTCTGTCCCGTTTTTTTATCTGTATAAGTAGATTGAGCGATGAGTCCTTGGGAAAAAAACAGGTCAATGGTTTCTTTAGAAAGCTTACGCTCATGGAGTAGATAGTCTGTGGCTGCCTTTTGTTGGGCGTGTTCTTTCATATAATAATGAAAAGAGCTAGGAGTAGGTTCTTGGAAAGAGACGGCTGTATCAGCTTCTACCTTTAGTAAATAGCGAACAGCTTCCCCGTAACTACACGCCTTGATCGTCTGGACAAGTTGTATAGGACCGCCACCGAACTGACGAGAATTCCAATAAAATGCATTTTTTCTGGGTGTCAAAACAAAACTATCATGTTCTGACCAAAAAAAATGTTGCCCTTGTCGCACAAGGGATATACCTAAACTGGTTGCGACATCTACAATGTTTTTATGTTGGGCTATTGCTTCAAATTTTACCCGTTCTTCGTGTGAGAAAACCACGTCCATTCCTCCTTTAGTTTTTGGAAACCTACGAGCTATTCGATGGAAAGTGTTCCATGATCAATGACGTTCTCTATCTTCACTTGATCAAGCAACTCTTCCACTTCATTGCGGTAAATTTTATAGTGAAACCAGTTTTTATCTAATGGATCAGCTCCTAAGAAACCTGCCTTTGGATGATCGAACGCGTAATACTTTTTATCCTTGAACACGTGCTCCTTCGTGATGAATACCAAACACTCATCCCCTCCAAGTAAAGCTATTTCACTGGGCGTAAGTAAATCTCGTCCGGTGCGATCTCTATTTTCTGAGCCTCCGCCAGTTTTCCCGTGAGTAATGCTTTGTTTTCTCAACGAGATGGTTTGTTTACCAATTCTCTGAGCAAGATACTTCGTTGTTTTTTCTTCATCTCCACCCAAGAAAAGAAGGGAAGCACAGCCATTTAGAATTGTTTCCCACGTATTCTTATACATCGCTTGTAACTGATTAAGAGATTGTAAAACAATGGTGAAAGACATTTCTCGTTTCCGGAATGTAGTGAGGAGTTTTTCAAAATGGGGAATTCGTCCAATATTCGCAAATTCGTCAATCAAAAAGCGTACATGCAGGAGGTGGTTCCCTCTTTCTATTGATTGTTTCCCTAATCGAACTTGATCAGATTTAAAACGCAACGTTTCTGCAATCGTGGCAAGAAATAATGCAGAAATGAAATTATAGGCGTCATTTGTCTCAGGAATGGCAAGAAACACGGCCGTCTTCTCTTCATTCCAACGTTCAATGGACATGGTATCTTCTCGTATCATGTCAACTACTTCTTCATGATCAAAAACAGAATAGCGTCCAGCTGCTGCGGCTAATACACTCATGCGAGTTTCCGCTTTGTATAAGTCATTAAAAAGCGTCCATTGTTTATAGGCGTAATTATTCGGCAGCTCTTGATTCAGTTCCTCAAACCACTTTTCTACCGGGCTGGGCTCCTTTGGATTTTGACGCTCCGTTAACCGCAACATATCTGCAATCATTCCTAAATGTGGCGTATAGTGATGTTTCTTTCCATCAAACCATAAAAAAGCAATAAATGACCGAATAAGAAGGGCTTCCGCTTTTATCCAAAACTCTTCTCCTTGATGATCACTTTTCTTGGTTGACTCTGTAATGGCTTCAAGTACTCGATCCACGTCTAGCTCTGTGCGAATATAATGAAAAACATTGAAAGAATCCGTATTTTTCAGCGTGTTCAAATCAAGTATTTTTATGGTATATCCCTCTTTTTTTAGTAACGTACCAACTTCATGGACAATACCTCCATCTGGATCTGTCACAATAAATGATGCATTTGTTTGCATGAGATTTGTCTTAATGTATGCAAGAGTTTTAGCAGAGCCAGAATCGCCAATAACCACGACATTTTTATTCTTTTGTAACGGAATGGGCAAATGATGATTAAATAAACTTACATGAACGTGTTTGCTGAGAATCATGTTGTTTTCTGGCTGATTATCTCTGTATTTTTCCATTTCGTTTAAGGTCGCTAAGCGAGCAGAACCATATTCTTCACCGTGCCGGTACAGCCCAGAATCATTATTGTAAAGATAACCCAAAAGACCACAAATAAACCCTAAAAATCCGCTACAAATAGCGAACAAACTTGGCGTAACAAACCAAGAAAAAAACCTTTCATGTATATACGTTGAAAGGTCTCTAGTAAATAAATAGGTGAGTTTCGCCCCTAAATCATACCCAGGAAGAAAAATAAAAAAGTTAGCTAGCACAAAAAAGAAAAGAAATAAAAAGCAGGAAGCAACGAGATAGGAAGAAAAATTCTTTTTGTAGGATCGCATTATAGAGATACCCCCTTCTTTGGTGCCTTGCTCTTGTTGATAGAACCTGTGTATTGATAGCGTTGCTTTGCATAAGCAACTTTTTCTTCAAAACTCATATGGGTAGGTGTCTTTAGTAGTTTCGTCGGGTTTTTCTTTATCTCGGATAACACATGTTTTAGTGCTTGTTTCGCAAGCTCGTTATCTTTTACGCGAAAAAATAGAATCGTTCCTTCTTTTGTTGGCTTAAATGCAAAGCCTAATCCTTGCTCAAAAAGAGCGGCTTTTACTTTTTGGAGATCCACTTTCTCATGTAGATATTGACTCGCCAGCGGATCATTTTGATTATACAGTTTGTAATAATTCGTTTCTCCGCTGATAGAAGGACGTCGTTGTTTTATCGTTTCTAATCCTTCTATGGTGAGATGAGCAAGAACTTGTACGACCTTATTTAGTGTGGTTGTTCCAGTAACATAATAGCGATGAATGATTTCTTCTTGTTCCATAATTTCCTCCTACTGCACACAAAAAGGAACGAGCTACTTATACGCTCGTTCCCTTTTTGTAACGAATGTCTTTTTATTCATTGGTTAAACAACTTCTTTCTAAGCCGTGGTTTTCTTACTCATAAAAAGAAACGCTGTAGAGGGATCCGTATTGGTTTTTTTCTGGTCTTCAATACATTGAAGTGTCTCATGTTGGACTTGGTCGATCCCTGTTAAAATTTCCGAGAACAGTGCCTGTAATTGCTTTTTCCTCTCCTCTTGTGTTGAAGTCAGTGCTCGTAATTGTTCTTCACAGTAAACTGTTATTTCCCTTGTTTGACGCGCATATTCTTCTACTACTTTGTCTTGAATTTTTGACTCGTAATCGATTGTTTGGTCGCTCAAAGCCTCCTCTTTTCTCTCATGGTAATAAGATTCAATGGATTCAAGTGCTAATTTATGCCGTTTTTCTTCTTCAAGCAGCTGCTCCTCTTTTTTTTGTTGAATAGACGCTAACATTTGATTCAGGGCTTCTTTTTGATCAGATTGATAGCGCTCTACGACTTCCGTTTCAATCAAATGACGATGATCCATTTGACGAATAGTAGTAAGAATATGTTTACGCTCTTCGTTTGCTAAAAAAGTTAATTGTTCGTTCAACGTTATTTTCACCTCTTGAATGACTGTTTCCCAACTCATTTTCTTGTTCAATTTTTCATCAGGAATACGCTCCTTCTGGGGGTTGTAGGAAGGAATGGCCTCAAGTAGAGCAGTGCTGTATCCTTCATAAGGGAAATTCAATCGTTCAAGTCGAACAGGTTGTTCTCTTTCTTCTTGTTCAATAGATAGCTTAGTAGAGGTGTCCTCGTAGCAATTGATAGGTTCTTCCTCGTTGATAACGTCTTCATTGTCTTTCGATTCGTGAATTTCTTCATCAGAAGAGACAAGACCCCTTTCCTCTTCTACTTTAGGAGAGATAGAGGCTTGTTGTGCTCGTTCTAGGTTTTTGTTTTTTTCTGTTGGTTGCTTGCTCGGCTCGTCCAAAAAAGAATCCTGACAACCAGAACTTTCTGTTTTCTCCTGATCCTCGTTTTTTTCCACTTGAGCAGACTGTTCTAACTCAGGAGCTGAAATCGGCTCAGTGGAATAAAATGGTTCAAGTAATTCATCAAAATACTGGTTTTCCTTGTTTATTGGCAAAGATAATTCTACTCCACAAATGGGTATTTCTTTTTCGCCTTTCTTTTTAGTTTTTGTAATCATTACCCATCCCTCTTCTTTTCGATCAAGAAGTTGTCGATTGGTTTGAATTACATAATTAATGACTTCTTCAGGGGTGTGAAGTTCTTTAGACGAAACAGACATTGAATGCTTCAAATGATACTGAAACTGATTTTTAAAAAACATCATCATCGGTTGTCCTCCCTTTCTTCCATCGCTTTAGGCATAGGAATGGACGGAATGCCCTCTTTTTTCGTTTGTTGAACCAATTGAGGCAAATCTTTCATTGATAAATCATTTGTTACTAATAAAAATGAAACAAGCTCGGCATCTAACAACTTGAGTGCGTGCTCTTTTTTCTCTACTAGCTCCTCTTGTGCATGTAGTTTATTTTTTGCTTTTATCCATTCTTTCTCTATTCGATCGCGCTTCTTTTGCATTTCTGCTAGTTTCGTTTGAAATTGATCCATTGATGTGCTCCTCCTTGTCCTTTTCTTTCTGTTATTCATTTTTCTTTTGTTGAAGTAGATGATGATGCTGTAGACTCTTTACCGGGTGTTTGGATGAGGTTCTTTTTGTAGGAATTATTTTGGTCAGTAACCTCATTACTCAATTGGATTGGCTCCATCTGATCCACAAGAAAATGGTTCCCTTGCGGTTGAAAGGTAAGTTTAATCGTTTCTTGATTACTTTGGTCAAATAACGCCTTTTCATCCGTTCCTTTTTTCATTCGTTGCGTATTCTTGTAATAAACGACGCAAATAGCCGTATTGTCATCAGTATTTACATAAGTCTCTGCGTGATCAAATACTTGATTCACTATATACCCTTTATAGGCTTGATTGACAGGTGCTTCTTCTTGTTTTACTAGTTGTGTATACATGGCACTTGTGACCAAAGGTTCATAACGATTTCGATTTTCTCCCAAATCTTTTTTGGTATAATAGGCAATCAAAAATTGGTTCACGGTTTTTGCATTTAACGAAGTCGTTTTTTCTTTTTGCTCCGTAGGTGCAGGCGTTTTTTTGGGGCTATGCTCTTTTCCACCAAGTCCAAAACCAATGGCGATTCCTACAAGTAAAATAAAGAAACTGATTCCAAAAATGCCTATTTTTTTGACAAAGGTTAGTTTCGTTTCGTTAAACATGCTTGTCCTCCTTATTTCGTAAAACACTAGTGGTAGCTAACTAATACTCCACCTTTTATAAAAAATGAGTCATCCGCCTACACGCATGAAGTACTCTCCAGGTTCTTTTCTCAACACTCTCCATCCCATCGAGTATTCCCCTTTAACGTTCATTTCTGATATAACAAACGTTCCATCGGGATTCACGTACTCAACCATTGCAACGTGTCCGTACAATGAAGAAGAATGTGCTACACCATTGGTGAATATAATTGCGTCTCCTCGTTTTGGCGTATCCACTAATCGCGCGCCTGGTGTTTTGACATAATTGTACACCCACTGATTTGCATTCCCCATGTAAGGATTGATTGATTTGCCTAATTGTTTCATACGATTATAGACATACCATGTGCAATTTCCACCTGCATAGGCATTTCCTTCCCAACCTGATTGTGTTTCTTTTTTGGTAGGAAGAGGGGTCATTTTATTTTTGTACTTTTCATAGACTTCTTTACTACTTTTATCTAAATCTTGACTCGTATCGCTAAAATAGTGATACCAATTTTGTGCGGCTTGAATGCGTTCATTGACTTTGTTCCCAGGATTTCCTTCCCAATTATTTAGAAAATAGACCGTTAGTTCCGGAACCGTTGCGGCTGCTACTCTGCCCGCTGTATTTTTTGCGATTGTTTGATAGGCCGGAACATCCCCATGAATGAGAAAGTCTAACTGAAGCTTCAAATCATACCATTTTTTCTTTTTATTTTTGGCATAATCCAGTAACATCGTATGTCTAACACTCCCATCCGTTGTATCTGTCCATTGCCCTAAACCGAGTCCACGATGCAAAATGGTAGGATATTTCCCGCCATAGATTTCATTTCCTCCCATTGCAAGCCAAGCAGGATCATCCCAAGAATTTGCGCTAGCACCGACTGGAGGAGCCAAGTAATCCCCTTCTGCACGTTTCGGATTAAGACTACTTTCGATAGTAAAATTCCCTAAGATCGCTGCAATACCTTCACGAGTAAATCCTAACTTAGTCAAATAATCATAGATCGCTTTTGCTCGTTCTTCTAAGGCTTTTTCCGGGTGAAAATGATCATCTGCTAGAATGGTTGTTTGTGTATACGTTACCTTTGGAAAATAAAAGCCTGGATTCACAGACACCCACGTTTTCTGTTTCTTGTTGTAGCGCTGGTATTGAATCGTTAGATGATCCTTAGTACTCGTACCGAGCAACGTACCGGTTTGAACAAGTTCTCCGCCTTTAAAACGATTGCTAGATACCCCTTTTATCGTAAGCTGACGTTGTCCTTCTTCTGTGATCTGAATGGTGTGATCATCTGGAATACTTGTTACTTTTCCACTCATGGGCGAATGAATGTCTTTAGGTGTATCAAGTGAAACGTCTATTCCTTTATTTAAAGACAGAACATCTCCGTGACGTTCATACCCATAACGTCTGGTAACTACAAGCGTTTTCGTTTGAAAAGGAAATGCAAGTTGCCCTTCTAATGTACTATACCCAAATGTTTTTACTCGTTCTTGAAATTCTTTATAGTTCGTTTCTGGCAAATAATAAATCGTGTCTGAATCCGTTTCTAGCTCATCCATACTCTTCAACGAGTAGTCTGGTGGCCGTCCATTTAGATCCGTCCATAATCGGGTTAGGTAATCCTTACAACTCGTAGCGATAGCCACTCGATCATTTAACGTGTATTCACCAAATTGTTCATTCATATAGAACATTACATCATCCAACGAACTATAAAAAATAGTACTTGCGCTACTATTTTTTGCATCCACTTGCGTCATGTATACCCAAGCTTCTGTTAAGTCTTTTTCTTTTTGCACGATTGCAGGGCGGTTCGCTCCTGCCAAAACACCGACAATGACAAACAACAATAAAAAAACTACGACAATAATCCACGTGATGGGATTTTTTGCTAGTAGTTTTCCTATTGTTCCTAATGCTTGATCACCTTTTAAAAAAGAACGCAATAAATGGGCACTTTCTTTTGCTTTTTTAGCCTCTTTCACACGACGCTGATGATTGCGATAGCGTGTAAGCAAACGGCTTCGTATGGTGAACTCTTTGGGTGTTCGCTGAAATCCTCGCCCTCTAGAAAAATTTAGCAAACGATTGCCTAACCCATACATTCCTTTTCCTAGCTTGATTGTCCCAGTTCCAACCGTCTTCCCAGTTTTTACCCCCAAGCGTAGATTTTGCTTTGATTGTTTATATTTTATATAGTGGTCGGTCATCTCAGCTAATGTATCTTCTTGCCGTAAACTTTGTGCCAACTTTTGCTTTATTGCTTGTTCTGTTCCCTCACCCACGGAAATTTTTGCTTGAACCGAAAGTCGACTTGTATCCCTTGCTTTGGTTTTGCGATAAATCTTTTTTTTCACTTTTTTTTGGGTTTTTAATTCTAAGTAACTCTTCTTTGCAAGAATATGGTTGATGGTACCTGGTTTCTTTCCTTGTTTTAAAAGTACTCGGACATTCTTTTTTTCATGGCGATACGTTTTTTTAGCCAATCGAAAGGACGTTTTGGAAGCTTTAAACGCTTTTTTGGAGGTTTTTGTCGCTTCTCTTGGTCTTAGGAAAGCATTTCGTTTCAACCCTTCTTTTACCTGTGGTTTAATCTTTTGCGTTTCTTTCCACGTTGGTTTTCGTGATTTACTCATTTTCCCACTTCCTAAGCATCTGTATTCATGATTTCAAAAAGTTGGGTGGATTTTGGTATTGGGTTTTCAAAAGGAACAGCAATTCCTCCAGCTGAGATAATCCCCGTTCCTTGAGGAATTCGATCGCCTATATATTTGATTAACTTTGGCGATAAATTAATGAGTTCGTTCAACCGCTGCAAGTCGACGGGTTTTTGCCGCAAAATAATGAGAAATTCTGTATTTGAGATCATCTTCCTACCAGCAGAGCTATCTAATAAGGTGGAAGGGTTTTGAGTGATTCCAGTTGTTACTGCTCCATATTTACGTATACGTGCCCATAGATTTAAGAACCATCGTGCTTCTTCTTCAGTACTAAAATTGCTTTGTAATTCATCAAAATATAACCGAATCACTTCTTTTTTTTGACTCGCAACCACTTGTTTCCACGTTTGGTCAAGAATGACTTTCATCGCAAATTTCTTTAAGCGTTCATCCAGTTTTTTGCTATTGAACACGATAAATTTCGCCTGTAAATTTATATTCGTAGGATGGGCGAAAATATCTTGAGAACCGATCGTGTAAGGTTCTACTTTTGTTGCCAATCGTTTCGCAGCTTCTTCGTTTTGTTCAAGTAATATTGCATGCCAGTCTACTAAAGTCGGTGATTGATTCATCCCTTCAAATCTCTCATAAGTTAAACGTGTGATGCGATCGATAATAGCCGCTTCTTCATCAGTAAAATGTTTAAGTAATGATTCAAACAAGTTCGAAAGAAGATTTGCTTTTTCTTTTACCAAATCCACGTTTCGATCTTCTACATCTAGCAACTCCCGATCCACCATATCTAAGATATTTAAGTGATGATTGGTTCTAGTCGATATGTCTAATATTTCTCCCCCTAGCTCTCGTGCAATAGGCAAATATTCACTTTCTGGGTCAATAATGATAAAGCGGTCATTCGGATATTTTAAACGGGCACTAAGAATTTCCCATTTGGTGGTCATGCCTTTCCCCGATCCAGATGTCCCAAAAATGAGACCAGATGGCGTTATTAAATCTTTCTTTCGATCAATCGTAATCATGTTATGTGTGAGTTGATTGCGTCCGTAGTATTGCCCGGTTGGGCTTTGGAGTTCAATATTTGTAAAAGGAACTTGGCTGGCAATGTTTGTGGTTGTCATATCACGCATATAGTTCATTTCTACATCGAGATAAGGCTTCCCTATCGGAAGAATGGTATTAAGCGCCTCTTCTTTATACGCTGTTACACGCTCAAAATTTACTTGCCATGTATGACCAACATCTTGCACCAGCTTGACTGCCTCTGTTAATTCTTCTTCTGTTTTTGACACGACCATTACTGTAAATAGGCCGGAATATAACTTCTGCCCGTTATCCTTTATTTCATCCATTAATGCTTTGGTGGTTTTTTTTATCTCAGCCGCTTCCCCTGAAATCATGTCTTCTCCGATCCCACTACGAAAGTTTTCTTTTTGTTGTTTTTGAATAGACATATTATTCAATGTTTGCATAGCTTGAATGGTTTTTTTTGCCTCAATCATGTCATAAGGTTTCGCATGAATAGAAATCATCAATTCAATCCCCGTTGCGCAACATTCACGGATTAATTTATCCTCTAAATATTTAGGATACTGACGAATATATAGGACGGTAGCATAGGCTTCTCCTAATCGAAAATACGGTTTCTTATTCGGAAATGTGATGCGATTGGGAACAATAAATGCTTTACTTACCAGGCCTGAGAGTGCCATTTCTTGGTATGTGGTACTAAAATAGACATCCGGTTGTAAAATCGAACTCATGACTTTCAATCGTTCCATACCAGATAATGGTTGCACAGACAATAGAACTTCATTTGAATCAAATCGATTTTGAAAATTTTTACTTATTGCTTCTAAACTTTTATTCGCTTGTTTTTTAGACGTACTTTTTGTCGTAAAAATGGCGTATTTTTCAATCACAAAGTTCCGTTGATCATGTTGGAATTGTGTGGTAATGATGTCATTCATTTCTTGGCGATAATTATCTAAAGAATCTGCTTCATACGGCAACAAGGTATCCTCTAACAAACTAGATTGCACTCGCTTATTTATGACCAACAACTGATAACGAGAATGTTTATCTAGACTATTAAGGCCTTCTGCATAACCCATAACAATATCCAATTGCTCTTCTTCAGTTGCCACATCATAATTGATATCTCCTAGTTTGTACATTTTTGAATATTCGTCTTCCACAATATGCATGAGTCCTTCTTCAAATTGACTCGTATACTTAATAGTGTCTTGCACCGTTGGGGAAGCTTGTTGGCGGATTCTTGCTTTTTGATGATCCTCTTTCTTTTCTTTTTTAGTCAATTGGATCTGTTTCATGAATGGTTGATTCTTGAATAAATTCATTTTTTTCATAGCTCCTTATCTGTCCAGTTTTGTACGCTCGTTCTTCATAATAAAACAACAGCTCAATGTCTCTCTTTTTCGCCTTCCATTGATCTAACAATAATAAAACAGGATAAAAACCCAATAGAATTGCTGTTGGAATGGATAGTAGTAAAAATGTCCAGTTCGGCAAAAAGAACACTTCTAAACACAAAATGCCTCCAGTAAATCCCAAAAAAAGGTAAGCTTTCATATGTCGAAGACTTACTCCCCAAATTTTCTTTTCTACTTTTGAGATGTCTTTGTAATATTGAGAACTAATCGCCATATCACATTCCTCCTATAAAGCGCTTCGCTAAGTTTTGTGACCCGATCAATAAGAAAATAATCGTAACGTATTTAAAGATTAAGCTCATATAAATCATAAAATTATGCATCACGGTTCCTGCATTTTTAAAAGCGCCATCCGTAAATGTACCAAAAGATAAATAATCATTGGAGGTGATCACTGGAATCAAGCCAATGATGAGCATTAACAAAGCGCCCTGCAACACAAAGGTCATTACATGCTTGAAAAACCCTATTGCAATAGAACGAAGCTCAGTGCTAGTAAAAAAGGCAATAAGAATAGGCGCTATGGCTTTCACAATATAAAGTTGCATCATACGCAAAAAGACTAAGATTTTCACGATCATCGTGGACGCACCTAATGCTAAATAAGCAAACATTTCTGCAAAGGCTAACAAAGGTTTTTGGTACCATGGGGCATCAGAAAGACTTGGAATAGACCCATCCGTTGCAGTATGAGCCACAATCGAATTAATCCATTTCGTCATTTGAATACCTATCCACATGATGGCATCGATCAATTGCCCTGAACAACTTACGAGAAAGAAGGCAATGACATACTTCATAGCAATATTCATAAATACTTCTGTTGTCATCCCTCCATCTTCACGATCAAATTGTTTGCTCATATTTAGCAACTCAATCATAAACAAAATGCCTATAATACCCATAGCCAGTGGAATCATTGCTTTGGCTATTTTTTCCATTGTGGCATTTGTTACAGGATTATATTGCGCCAACGTATCCGTTAATTGTTTAATGGTTTCATCTGTGGGAGTCATTCGGCATCCCTCCCTTAAAATTTAATGTTGTTTAGTTGTGAAATCACGTAGGCAGCAATTCCTGCAATTGAAATTACAATTGCTCCACCGCCAATCACTTTTTCTATTCCTTTGTTTAACATTCTTGAGTCATCACTATCCATTCCATTTTTTATATCTTTCACACCAAACATGATTCCCAGAGCTGCAGCAACACCAATAATACCACCGATTAAGGTGATAATTTTTTCCATAATTGACATCAATTTTTCCTCTTTTCTATTCTTTTTATAAACGATTTCAACACTCTCTTGTCCTCACGTGAATTACCTGTATTCTTTCGACAATTACTTTTGATACATGATAAATTTGTACTGCTGGTCTATGCGTTTCACTCGTACCACACGTAATAATCGTATCCTGCCACTTGGATACAAAATCCCCAACTGGCGAACGGCTTTCACGTCAAAGGTACTGGAACCTGTACAACGATCGACCAAGCGCACATCTGCTAAATAATGAATCGTTGCTTTGTGTTTTCCTTGTTGGCGAAAATAGCTAGGACACGCGTGTAAAAATTTATTTGGCACCACGAATAGACGCTCTTTTTGTCGATGATCACGCTCCTTACGAACGATCATTGGCTTCTCTCCTTACAATAAAAGAGAGAAACAGTCCTTATAGCTGTTCCTCTCTTTGGTATCCATCTTTGGTTATTTTGGAATCAAACTTTGTAAATGATCAAACACTTGGGTTGTTAATTGGGGAAAGCTTACTTTTGCTACCGCAAAAATGATCCCTCCGATTAATACCGTATAAATCACCCAGCTTAAGATACTCGTTTCTCGTTCCATTTCATTGCCTCGCTTTCGTTTATTTTTTTTGGTTTACTTTGGAATCAAACTTTGTAAATGATTAAACACTTGGGTCGTAAGTGCCGGAAAACTTTCTTTTGCCACCGCAAAAATAATGCCGCCAATTAATACCGTGTAAATGACCCAGCTCAAAATACTGGTTTCTCGTTCCATATCCTTCACCTCCTTTTTCTTGCTCTACTTACTCAAAACGACGTCGGTCGTTTGGAAAACCACTGAGTTACCTCTTGAAGGAGCACAGGGTGATAGTGGGCAACCGCGAACACCATCGCTCCCACAAACAAGCAACTCACGACCAAAAGAATCAATCCTTGTGTTTCTTCTTCCATTTGTGGCTCCTTTCTAACGCACGTGAGACGTTGCTGCGCCAGTAGTGGTTTCTGTTACGTCTTTCGGCATAGGCAAATACGTAGGGAAGACACAGACGACCTTGTAATTAACGGTTTCGCCAAAGGCCACCTTTTGTTCGAGCTGCGCACTTTGCAGGTGATAAGTACCGTGCAGCTGTTTTTTCGCATAGGAATCAATCTCTCCCAATGCCTCTTTGGTTAACCCTCCGTGTTGTTCAATGGCATAATTCACCCGTTGCTTAAAGTTCGACACATCCGATAATCCCAAGCCAACACTCCATGCACCAAGCAATAAAGCAAACGCAAAGGCGCCAATCAATAATTTAAAGAAAAAGGAAACATACGCATCCATGGTTGATCACCTCACTTCACCAACAGATTGGCTTGTACTAACTGGAGGACAAACGCTGCCATTATCCCTAGCAACGGAATCCCCAAAGAAAAGACAAGAAACATCGGGTATTTGGACAAGCGGCGAACTTTCATATCGATAATGGTTTGAACCCCTTGAAACAATTCATCGTTGGCCAATCGGGCTAGTTCTTGAATCAGGGTGGGGTCTTCTGACCGTTGTTGGTAATAATACAACGTCGTCATAAAATTGATCGCTTCATCCGTCCCACTACACGCAGTGGCAAAGCGCAAAAACGGGTCGATCTCATTCGGGTGATCGTTGAGATCCGCTAACAGTTGATACAGGGGTTCCTGTAAGGGATCATTGGCCATTCGCTGCGCCAATTGGTGAAAAATGCCATACAAGCTTTTGGTTTGTGTTTCTAACAACAAATACGGGATTAACATC
>Ga0256408_1001342_pt1 | contig 13674 bp, 12 predicted proteins | sample PhyAR1_FD_185998 | JGI IMG/M metagenome (GOLD analysis project Ga0256408, IMG submission 185998) | Leaf surface microbial communities from alfalfa plants in UC Gill Tract Community Farm, Albany, California, United States - DLSL A.R1 | ecosystem: Host-associated > Plants > Phyllosphere >...
TTTGGTGCGGTCCGAATGGCGCGCCCACAGAATCATGCCGATCACGCCCAGTACCGCCGGGAAGGCGTTGAGGAAACCAATTTCTATTGAGGACGCGCCGAAGCTGCGGATGATTTGCGGTGACCAGATGCCGAGGGTGTACAAGCCTGCGGATGTGCCGAAATAGACCAGTGCCAGCGCTAACACACGCTTATCGGCCAGTCCGCGCCAGGCGCTGCTGTGGCTTTGATTGGCCGCGCGCGCCTGTTCTTCGGCCTGCATGGTCTTTTCCAGCCACGCCCGTTCTTCATCGGTGAGCCACTTGGCTTTCGCCGGGCGATCGGTGAGGTAAAACAGCACCACGATGCCGAATATCAGTGCCGGTATCGCTTCCAGCACAAACATCCATTGCCAACCGGCGTAGCCAAGCAGGCCATGCATCTCCAGTAATGCGGCGGAAATGGGCGAACCTAACGCAGTGGAAAGTGGGGCCGCAGCCATAAAGATGGCGGTAACCTGCGCACGTTTCGCCGCCGGGAACCAGTAACTGAGATAAAGGATGATGCCGGGGAAGAAACCGGCTTCCGCTACGCCAAGCAGAAAGCGCAGCAGGTAGAAGCTGGTGGTGCCCTGCACAAATGCCATGCAGCCGGAAACCAATCCCCATGTGATCATGACGCGCGCAATCCAGATGCGGGCGCCGACTTTATGCAGAATTAAATTCGACGGCACTTCAAACAGAAAATAACCGAGGAAAAAGATTCCAGCGCCAAAGCCAAATACCGTGGGCGAGAAACCTAAATCCTGATTCATAGTTAATGCAGCAAAACCAATATTGACGCGATCGAGAAAAGCGATGAAGTAGAGCAGCATGATGAAGGGCACAATGCGTAACGTCACTTTACGCATCACCCTTTTTTCGAGGTGAGAGTTCATATTAAAGTGCTCCAGATTGTGTAGGGTGGTGTTATTTTTTTGTAATCGAGTTCAGTATGCAGTTTTGCTTTGGCTTATCATCAGATGTGGATTATATAAACTATTTGCATAATCAGCGGGTGAGGGGAATGTGGATATAAATCAATTGCGTTGCTTTATTGCGGTCGGTAAAGAACTGCATTTTGGCCGCGCCGCACAAAAGATGGAAATGATGCCTGCGTCACTTTCTCGCTTCATTCGTTTACTGGAAGAGGACCTCGGCGTGCGTCTGTTAAATCGATCGACGCGTAATGTTTCATTAACTGCCGAAGGCGCGCTCTTTTTTGACGACGCCAGCAAATTAATCGATCAATTTGATGCGCTGGCGAAACGTTTTAAAGTGGGATTAAAAGATGAACGCCGCACATTACGTATTGGTGCGATTGATAGTGCCGCGCGTGGGTTAGTTCCGGCGTTACTTAATTTATTTGTTCCGCTGCATCCGCACAGCGATATTCATATTATTGAAGACAAAACCATTAATTTAATTCCGAAATTAAAGTCGGGTTGGCTGGATATGATTTTTATTCGCGAGCCGCAAAGTATTGATGCGTCATTAGCGGTGCGCTTTATCACGCGCGAAAGCTGCGTGCTGGCGGTGCCGATTCAGCATGCGCTGGCGGCTCGTGAACGGGTGGCGGTGGCTGATTTTCAACACGAAGCGATGATCATTCCAGACCGGCGCACACGCCCGCACAGTCACGATCTCACCATGAGCCTGTTTAAACTGGCGGGATTCACGCCGCACATCGCGCAGTTTGCCGAAGAGAAACAAACCATCCTGAGCCTGGTTGCTGCGGGGCTGGGATTGGCGGTGGTGCCCGCCTCGTATCGCACCATGAACAGCGACAGCGTTAGCTATATTGCGCTGGATCTGCCGGAGCAGATTAAAGGATTGCCATTGAGCATTGCCTGGCAGAAGGGCAACGAAGATAGTTTTCTACTGGATATGCTGCGTTTGTTGCGTGAGCATCATGGCGAGTTGACGGAGAATTTGTGATAAAAATATTTTTAAACTCAAATGTAATTTAAGAGAAACATAAGGTCTTATTAAGCAGCTTAAATTGAAGCATGCTTTTGAAAGAGTCGCTTAAACAATTCTCGAACAATTTTTTTCGACAACTTGAAAGTTAAAGTTAAATCTAAAGATAATGATTTTATCTTTAGATTTATGAGTTAATTTGAGCCTTCGATTTGTCTAATAATGCTTAATGCGTGTGCTTTTATAAAAGGTGGAGGCAAAGCATTACCAATCATCAATGAAATTGAACCTTTACCATGTTCAGGGATGAACTTGTAACTAATCGGAAACCCCTGTAAAAGCGCGGCTTCTCTTAATGATATTGCCCTATCCTTTTCAGGGTGAATAAAACGTCCCTTCGATGGATTATTGCATCCGCTAGTAATTGTAGGTGATGGATCATCCCATTGCATTCGACCATAAACATCATAGAATCCATTTGATTTTCTATGACATTCAAGTTGTAGGTGTGGAGGTAATGAAGTTCTGCTACCTCCATTTTTGGGGATGTTTTTAATTATCTCCATTACTTTTTGAGAACGTTTATCAGTTAAACTATGTATGTTATCATTCTCAGGAATTTCTTTTTTTCCAATCGCATCTCTTACAGTTTTAAATTTTGATGACTTAGCTGCTAAATTAGGAATGCAACTTATAGAAGCTAATAAGATTAATCTTTTCCTTCTTTGAGGGACTGAATAATCTTTTGCATCGAGTACGTCAAATTTATAAGAGTAGCCCAATGTGTCTAATGAAAGGCAAAACTCATGAAATCTATGGTCTTTAATCAGTGTTGGGACATTTTCAAGCATGATGTTTTTAGGCTTCATGACTTTAATATATTCAAGAAAATAAAATATAAGATCATTTCTGGTATCTTCTGATGCAAATCCTTTATTTTTTGTTCTTAGACGTGAAAAGCCTTGGCATGGCGGGCATCCAGCTAAAAGATCTAATTCCCCAGGGGAAATGTTTAATTTATCAAGTGCTTCTTCAGGTGGTAAAGAGATTATATCCATATTGAACATTTTAGTTTTGGGATGATTCAATGTGTATGTTGTTGCAGCTTTTTTATCTAACTCAATAGCTGCCAAAACCTTAAAGCCAGCTTGAACTAAACCTTGAGATAAACCACCACACCCACTGAAAAGGTCAATAGCAGTATGTTTTTTATTGATAGTCTTGGCTTTTGATTTATCCACGCTGAATCCACTCCTTAACTTTAGATGCAATTATAACCAAATCAGCCGAATTGTCATCCATTTTATTTAAGTAGTGTTTTGATAGAGTAATTATCTCAAGTGACGAAATATCCGGATCGTTGTAGATTTGTTTTAATGCATTTTTATATTCTTCTGATGAATTATAAGTCGCGCTTTCATCTATAGAATTTAAAACGATAGCATCCGGACATAATCTTGGTAGGTAACTGAGATTATTATAAATCCATGACAAGTATTTTAATTTCATATCTGTTTCAGCAACTTTATTACCAGCTTTGTCATTTCCTCCATTTAATAAAAGTTGTGGTTTGCATTTGACTGTTTCTTTGATTTTTTCATCCAGCGTAAAGTATTCAGATGGTGGAATGGTGCTTGGATCATGAAAAGTTTCAAGTAGTTTTTGGTCGCCGTCAAGGTATACGAAACTTTTGGATTCTTTTATTATTAGTGTTGGGATAATATATTTTAAAATAGTATCGGCGCCACCAGGCGCAACAATTATTTCAATACTCAACTTTTCACCGGGGTCTAACTGTCTGGTTGCTCTTTCGATAACAGCTTTTGCCATCAAGTCTTCAACATAGATTGTAGTTTTATCATTATTTAAGCTTCCAAGTCTATTTAATGCAATTAGAGATGAGCAGCTATTCATAATCCTTGTTTTACCCATTCCATTACCTTCTAAAACTTTAATAGCATTGTTAGGTAATTCAGAAATCATATCACTTGAATGTGTGGAAATTATTATTTGTAATTTTTTTATGATGATCATTTCCAGTAAAAACGAAAGGAGTTCCCTTTGGGCTCCAGGATGTAAAGAAGTTTCTGGTTCATCGAGTAATACTAAAGTATTTTCATTAGAAGCTAACAATTCAGTAACAATTTTCACAATGGAAAGCTCACCACTTCCAGCATATGCTTCTGAATACTTTATTCCTCGGTCAAAGATAACGCTAAGGTCACTTCCATTTTGGCTAGGATATAAAGAATGTTCAATATAACGGGCTGAAATATACTTTCTACCTAAGATCCTTGAAACTATCTCCAGTTCATTATCATTTAATAATCTATTGCAGAATACTCTATCCCTGCCTCCGCCTAACTTCCATTCCTGAATGTTGTTGCTGGCAACTCGACTAAGTCGCTTTGCGCCCTTAAGCATTTCTTCATGTTTCTCACTTTGGCCAGTTGGCCCTTTATGAATTGAATAATTAATTTTGTCATCGAAATTCATTGTCCTGTCAAATGCGCCAATAACCATTTTCATATTCATGTAAAGAACTTCACGTTGCACTGGATTCCAGCGATCAGCATCTTTTCTTTCGTAAGGCTCTTTAGGCATTTTTTTCATATTATCACGAATGCTGATCTTCGTTGGTTCCCAGTATTCATAATTTCTGTTAACACGTTTCATTCGAGCTTTTCTAGTCTCAACAATATTATTGTATTTTTGATGCCAATGACCATATATATAGCGAGCAGGGTTTTTATTAATATCGATGATAGGATCTATATCAGTTGAAAACCAAAAACGTGATGTACTATATCTTTCAGGCATACCGTACAAAGCATGAAGAATTGAGCTTTTACCGCTTCCATTTGCGCCAACTAATGCAGTTAAAGGAAAGTCAAACGTAATTTTTGCGTTTTCTTCTAATCCTTTAAAGTTAGGGAATCTTGCGTGATGAATATAATTTTTAAATGCTTTTCCATTCATCATTTTTTGAATGTTTTCAATTAAATTCGAAACCGGAGGTTGTTTTTTGATTTTTTGGTTCATCAGCATATCCTAATGCAAAAATAAAATAATGGATTGTTTTGAGTTGTAACAAAATTTACTACTTTAAGAACGTTTTGTCTAATTTTTTAGATGGTAAATATAAGATGTTTGTAGTGTCTAGAGTGGGTTTGTTAAGGTGTGATTTAATAAAAATTTTTAAATCGTAATTTTAAATTTTATCTCTTAAGGATGGTTGTAATTAGGTTGATGCTTTAGATTTCATAATTAAGTGAAATGTTTAATGCTTTAAGTGATTGTATATACTTTACTTCCAGTAGCTAATTCCCACCACTCTCTCTATGATGAAAACTTTCCCGCGCCAATGTCGGGAACGATCAATGAGTTAGGGAAAAATTGCGCGATGACCATTTTAAACGACCTGGATTTGCGGCAGCTGGAAGCCTTTTCGGCGGTGATCTCTGCCGGTAGCGTCACGGCGGCGGCGAAGGCGCTCAATCGCTCGCAGCCGGCGGTGTCGCGTTTGATTCAGGAGCTGGAACAATCGCTGGGTTATCCGCTGTTTATCCGCAACGGGCCGCGCATTCATCCTTCGGAAGAGGCGCTGCAGCTGCATCAATACGTGCAGAAAGCGCTGCTCTCGCTGCAGCAGATTCGCCTGCGCGCGCAGGAGATCGCCCATCAGCAGCATCGTCCGCTGAGCATCGCCGCCACGCCGGCATTGGCGGCGGGTTTGCTGCCGCAGGCGCTGGCCGCGCTGAATCTGCAGAACAAAGTGCAGATCATCAGCGAATCCGCCGTGCAGACGGCGCATGCGGTGATCACCGCCGAAGCCGATCTCGGTTTATGCAGTCTGCCGCTGGAGCATCACGCGGTGGAGTTGCACTGGATTGGGCAGTCGCAGTGCGTGGTGGCGCTGCCAGAGCATGACGAGCTGGCAGCGCAATCTCAGCTATCGTTGAGCAGCCTGGCGGGACGCCGTTTGATTGCGCCGTGGAGCCCGCAGCGGCTGCGCGGGCGCTACGAAAAGGCGCTGAAAATGGTCAAAACGCCGCTGCACGAAACCATCGAAACCAACTCCTCCGCCAATATTCTTGGCTGCGTGCGCGCCGGGCTGGGCGTGGCGATTCTCGAACCGGTCACCGGTTGGGGCATGCCGCTGGCCGGTGTGGCGATTCGTCCAATTGAGGAGGATATTCCCTACTACTTTGGCGTGATCACGCCGCAGGGAAGACAGATTTCAGCTGCCGCGCAGGCGCTGGTTGAGGCGTTAGCCAGCGCGGCCGCCGATTTGCTGCCGGGTTTTGAGCGTCTGCCCGCCAGCGAGCATCCGCGTATTATGCGGTTGATTAATCAGGATTAAATATCTCACCCCAATCGTATTTTGTAGCGGCGCAATGTTTTGCGCGATAAATCGCGCCGCTACGGAATGTACGTGATTTCAGTCATCAGCTTGCGTATGAAAATCTTCTTTTAAAAGCCTTATAACATTTCCGGCATAAGATATAAGAAATCCATTGGTCAAAAGCTGAGCGCGATTATTGACTCTGTTTTAGGGCAAGAGGATTATGCGAAACCTTAGCTCTTACTATGTGATTTAGTGATTAATGACCATTAACTATGTGTTATCAGGATAATGGAAATGCACAATCACTTACGCGATTTGGTGGTTTCGTCCGCACCCTGGCCGCCGCTTATTTCTGGGAAAACATGTATGACTTATGCCGCCGATGGCCTTGCCGCGCTGGAAGCTCAGCTTCAGCAGGATCTGGAATATCTTGAACTGCCCGCTAAATCCTGGGTGCCCGAGCGCACGCAGGATGGCGCACCCGTGCGTGACGTGGTGGTGATCGGCGCGGGCATGTGCGGGCTGGCGGCGGTGGCGAAATTGCAGTTCAGCGGCATCAGCAATGTGGTGGCGTATGACGCCGCACCCGCTGGGCTGGAAGGTCCGTGGGTGACCTTTGCGCGCATGGAAACGCTGCGTTCACCGAAATCTCTACAAGGCCCGGCGCTCGGCATGGCGCAACTGACGTTCCGCGCGTGGTTCACCGCGCAGTGGGGCAAAGAAGCCTGGCAAGCGCTGGATAAAATTCCCAAAGCGCAGTGGATGGATTATCTGATTTGGTATCGCAAGGTGCTGAATCTGCCGGTGCGCAACAATGTGCGCGTCACCCACATTGGCTTTGCTGGCGATCTGATTGCGCTCGATGTAAGCGGTGCCGAAACCGGCCGCATATACACTCGCCGCTTGGTGCTGGCCACCGGACGTTCTGGTCTTGGCGGCTTCGCCGTGCCGGATTTCCTGCAAGGTATTAGCCGCCAGTTCTGGGCGCACTCCGCCGACGACATTGATTTCGCTGCCCTGCAGGGCAAACGCATCGCGGTGATTGGCGCAGGTGCATCGTCAATGGATAACGCCGCCACCGCGCTGGAAAACGGCGCGGGCGCGGTGGATCTGCTGATTCGTCGTAAGCAGATGCCGCGCATCAACAAAATGACCGGCATCGGCAGTCAGGGCGTGGTGCACGGCATGCATCAGCTGCCGGACGCGTGGAAGTGGAAGTTTGTCGATTACACCGCCACCACGCAAACGCCGCCGCCGCGCTCCTCGACGCTGCGCGTATCGCGTCATGCCAATGCTCGCTTCTTGCTTAATTGCGGCATCAAAGCGGTTAAGCAAGAGGCCGATGGGCTGCTGATCGAAACCACGCAAGGCGCGCTGCGCTACGACTACCTCATTGCGGCTACCGGCTTTAGTAACGATTTCCACGACCGCCCGGAGTTTGCCGCGCTCGCGCCACATATCCGCAGCTGGCGCGACGGACGTTATCAGCCCGAAATGGGCGCGCCGCGAGCCAATCTGCTGGAAGCGCCGGATCTCGGCCCCGCCTTTGAATTCCGCGAACTGACACCAGGCGCATGCCCGCTGTTGGCGCACATTCACTGCTTCAACGATGCCGCGATGCTGACGCACGGCAAAGTCTCCGGCGATATCCCGGCGGTGAGCGCCGGTGCCGATCGTCTGGTGCGCGGCATTACCGCTTCGCTGTTTGCCGAAGACGTCGAGCAGCATTACGCCAACTTACAGGCTTTTGACACCCCTGAATTGCAGGGCGATGAATGGGTGGATTCTACGCCCTTACTCAACCAGGAGAACGCGCAGTGAGTGACGCAATTGATCACGCAGTCGGTTTAAACGCTGAAGATGCGCTGTACGGCACGCGCCGCCTGCGCCCGGAATTTGTTGACGGCGCGGAGCAGTGCCGCATCTCGGTGCTGGCACCCAACGACGATCAGGGCTTAGCGCCGGATGTGCGTTTAGCGCTGGCGCAGCGCATGGCGCAGCTGAATAACGATGCCGCGCTGCAACAGGATTATCAGACGCAGCTGGCGGCGTTGCAGCCGTCAGAGGCGCTGCTGGCGCTGGCGGCAGGCGCCGCCGATCTGCCAGAACCGCTGGCGACCATCGCGCGCCACGCCGATCTCATTACCCAGCAGCCAATGCACGCCACCGAGCAGCACATTCGCCTGCTGGAGCAAGCCGGATTGAGCAATCCGCAGATTGTGGCGCTCTCCGAGCTGATCGCTTTTATTAACTTCCAGACGCGCGTCGCGGCCGGATTACGCTTGTTGAGGTCTGCATGATTCCATCGGTTAATCTCAAGCCGCTGCACTGGCATCCGTATATCGCGCCGGTCGAGGTAGAAGAGGCCACGCCCGCGCAGCTCGATGCGATGAAAGTGACGCCATCCAATAAGAAGATCTCCGAATATGTGCGCACGTTAGCACACGATCCCGACAGCTACGTGGCGCGTACCGTGCTGTTCAACGCCATCATGTATGTCGATGGCGGGCTGGATCGCGCGGATCGTGAACTCGGCGCGCTGGGCGCGTCGATCGTCAATGGCTGCAAATATTGCGCGGTGGTGCACGCGCGTCGCCATGCGCAGCTGGCCGAAAGTGATGCGGTGGTGAGCGCCATCTATTTTAATCGTGCGGATGTGCTCGGCGAGCGTGATGCGGCGATCTACCGTTTTGCCCGCCGCCTGTCGGTGACGCCGTCAGAAGCCAGCGTCGAAGATATGGCGACACTGCGCGCAGTCGGCATGAACGATCAGGAGATTATCGATCTGATCCACGCCATCGCCATTTTTGGCTGGGCCAACCGTCTGATGCATGTGCTTGGCCATGCTGACCTGCACAAATAAGGGCTGCTGCATGTTAGAACTCAACGATATTACGCTCTCTTACGGCAGCACGCCGATTCTGAAAGGTGTCGATCTGTCGGTGAAACGCGGCGATGTGGTGTCGATCATCGGGCCAAGCGGCACCGGCAAAACCACGCTGCTGCGCTGCATTAACTATCTGGCGAAACCGGCGTCGGGCACCATTCAGCTCGATCAGATCCGCATGGATTATCAGTCACCGGATAAAGCGGCGATCCAGGCGATCCGCCTGCGCACCGCGATGGTGTTCCAGCAGTTCAACGTGTTCAAAAACATGACGGTGCTGGAAAACGTGATGGATCCGCTGATCGTCATTCAACGCAAAAGCAAACAGCAAGCGCGCGATATCGCCGTGCAGGAGCTGGAGCGAGTGGGATTGGGCGCCAAACTCGATCACTATCCGTCGCAGCTTTCCGGCGGTCAGCTGCAGCGTACCGGCATCGCGCGCGCGCTGGCGGTGCGTCCTGATGTGATGTTGTTTGATGAACCGACCTCATCGCTCGATCCGGAGCTGGTGGGCGAGGTGCTGAAAGTGATTAAAGATGTGGCGTCCTCCGGCATTACCTCGCTGCTGGTGACACACGAAATGCAGTTCGCCAAAAGTATCTCGAACCGCATCGTCTTTATGGATCAGGGCGTGGTGGCCGCGCAGGGCAGCCCGACTGAGATGTTTGATAATCCAACCCTGCCGCGACTTGCTCAGTTCCTCAATTCAGAACGCGTATTCTAATAATTAAAGGAATCAACGACATGCCTGCAATCAAAACCACTTTACGTCGCCTGGCCGCGCCTGGCATCATCGCGCTGGCACTCATCAGCGGTAACAGCTTCGCCGACGCGGTGCGCACTATCAAAATCGCCACTGCGGCGGAGTCTAAACCGCTGTCGTGGGGCGCGATTGGTCACGAGCCGCAGGGCTACGAGCCGGACGTGCTGAAAGCCATCAACGCTAAACTGCCGCAGTACAAATTTGTGATGGAAGGTGCGGCGGATATCGCCCAGGAAACCGGCCTCGCCACCGGCAAATATGACATGGCGACCGGCGGTTATTACAAAGCGCCAACGCGCAGCAAACAGTTCCTGATTCCGGATGCACCGATCGGTGCCAGCCTGATGAAAATCTACAGCCGCAGCGATAGCACCATCAACAGCATGAAAGATCTGGTCGGCAAGAAGATTGTGCCGGTTACCGCCGGCGGCGGCGTGTACAAATTCGTGACGCAGTGGCAGCAGGACAACCCGAACGACAAAGTTGAGATCAAAGCTTCGAGCGCTGGCGTGCCTTATCCGGATCGTCTGAAAGAGGTGCAGCGTGGCAAATATGATGCGCTGATCCTGCCTTCGAACCTCGGCGAGCAAACGGTGATCGACAACCAGAAACTGGCGATCAAAGCCAGCGAGCCGGTTGCCATCAACAACACTTACGTGCTGATTCACCGTTCAGCCGAGAACCAGGCGCTGAACGATGACATCAACAAAACGCTGCAACAGCTGAAAGCGGACGGCACGCTGGATAAGCTGGCGCAGAAGTGGTTTGGCGAAGACGTCACGAAGTACATGAAGTAAGGATTCACTAAAGCTGCACCCGGTGCTGAGCCGGGCGTTGCTTCATTGTTAGCAGGAGTGTTTCACCGTGAATCTGACTTCGATGATTCCCGAGCTGCTCTCGGCGCTGCCGTTGACGCTTGGCATAATGTTTGTCGCGATGATCGTCGGGTTCTTCCTGGCGCTGATCGCCACCGTGTTCCGCGTGCGCCGCATCCCGGTTATCAGCCAGTTTGTGGATTTATACGTCTCATACGCGCGCAGCGTGCCGGTGGTGCTGCAGCTGTTTGTCGCGTTTTATGGCTTGCCGCTGGTGGCCGAGCAGTTTGGCTTCAGCGATTTTGTCACTGCCAACATCGCGGCGATGATTGGCCTGAGCCTGTATCACGGCGGTTATCTGTCGGAAGTGATGCGCCCGGCGTTTCTCGCCGTGGAGAGCGGCCAGCATGACGCCGCCGACAGCATGGGCTACAGCTTCCGCCAGAAAATGCTGCGTATTGTCGGTCCGCAAGCGGTGCACTATGCGCTGCCGGGTTACGGCAATGCGATTATCTATCTGATTCATAACGTGGCGCTGGTGATGTACATCGGTGCGGCGGATGTAATGGCGACTGCGCATCTGATCATGGAACGCGACTACAACCAATATCAGTTCGGCACTTATCTGGTGCTGGCGGTGCTCTATTCGCTGCTGTGCGGCGTGGCCTGGTTGATTATCCGTTTCTTCGAACAACGTCACGCGAAGTACAGCTCGAAAACTGCTGCACGCGTCAAATTCACCAGCGTCTGATAAGGGAGAGAAACCATGTTTGATCTTGAGGTTTTACTGCCGGACTTCTGGAGCATTCTCGATGCGGTGCCGGTGACGCTGCTGATGGCGGTGACGGTGTTTATCTGTTCAACGCTGCTCGGCGGGCTGTTTGCCTTTATTGAACATCGCCGCATTCCTGTGCTGCGCCAGTTGGTGATCGCTTACAAGATCGCCTTCAAAGGCGTGCCGATGGTGGTGGTGATTTTCCTCGCCTATTACGGTTTGCCGCCGGCGCTGGATTTCGTCGCCACGCTGATTGGCGTGAAAGTGAATGCGCACTCGCTGCCGAACTGGGTGATCATCATCGTCGCCCTGAGCGCCTGCGTCGCGGCGTTTCAGGCGGAAGTGTGGAAGGGCGCGCTCAACTCCTTTGATAGCGGACAATCGGATGCGGCGCTGTCGCTCGGTTACAGCGGCGGCCAGCTGTTCCGCCGCGTGATGTTCCCGCAGATTATCGTGGCGGCGATTCCCGATCTGGCCAACGCCTTTATGGTGATCATGAAAGCGCTGTCGCTGGCGTTTGCCATCGAAGTGGTGGATATCTTCGCCCAGGCGCAACTGACCGCGGCGCTGAATTTCTACTACCTCGAAGCCTTCCTGGTGGCGGTGGTGTTTTACATGGTGATTGCCTATGTGGTGACCAAGATCGCCGATAAGATTGAGGCGAGATTGCGGGTACGGACCTGACCCAATCCGCGCGATAAATCGCGCCGCTACGATCAAGTGCGCCCAACCGTAGCGGCGCACTTTGTTGTGCAAAGAAGCCACCGCCAAATCACTTTCATTCTGCAAGTTACTTGCAAAATGAAAGTCACTCTGCAACAGTATCCGCCATCAAACCGATGTGGGATAGCCAACCTTGAAAAACCAAACGCTCCACAACATGCCTTGTCCCATCGCGCGCAGCCTTGGGCGCATTGGCGATGGCTGGAGCATACTGATTATGCGCGATGCGCTGGCCGGTTTTACGCGCTTCGATGAGTTCCAGAAAAGCAGCGGTGTAGCGCCCAACATATTGTCGCGGCGGCTGAAAGAGCTGGTGGACGATGGCTTGCTGGAGAAGGTGTGTTACAGCACCAGCCCGGCGCGCTTCGAATATCACCTGACGGCCGTCGGTCGCGATTTTCGCGGCGTAATTCTGGCGCTCACCGAGTGGGGCAGCACGCATTTCTCGCCGGAAGGTCGCCAGATGCAGCTGGTGGAAAGCGCTACGCAGCGTCCGGTGAAGATGCAGCTGGTCGATAGCGAAAACGGCCAGCCGCTGACGCTGGATAACTATCAGATGGTGCCCGGTCCGGCAGCGGAGCCGATGATGCACTATCGCCATGATTATCTGCAGAAAAAACGCGCTGGAGATAACACCCAGAAATTTGCGCCGCCGCCGCTGCACCAGCCGCAGTCATAACGCTAACGCGCAAGTAAGCATCCGCAGATTAAGGAATGAAAAATGAAACGAATTGTCATTACCGGCATGGGGCTGGTATCGCCGCTGGGCTGCGGCACGGTAGCGGTTTGGCAGTCGCTGCTGGCGGGAAAATCGGGCATCAGCGCCTTGCCGCCAGAGATGGTGCAGGACATCGCCTGCAAAGTGGCGGGACAGGTGCCGACGCTGGAGCAGGATCGCCAGCACGGTTTTAATCCCGACGGCATTATCGCCGCCAAAGATCGCAAGAAAATGGATCGCTTTATTGAGTTCGCGCTGGTGGCGGCGCATGAAGCGCTGACGCAGGCCAGCTGGTTCCCGCAGGACAGTGCGCAACAGCAGCGCACCGCCACGGTGATCGCCACCGGCATCGGCGGCTTTAACGAAATCGCCAACGCGGTTGAAACCACCGCCGAGCGTGGGCCGCGTCGCTTGTCGCCGTTTACCATTCCTTCGTTTCTCGCCAATCTGGCCGCCGGACACGTTTCGATTGCACACGGTTTTCGTGGGCCAATTGGCGCGCCGGTAACCGCGTGCGCGGCGGGTGCGCAGGCGATTGGTGATGCGGCGCGCTTGATTCGCAGCGGCGAAGCGGATATTGCGCTGTGCGGCGGCACCGAAGCGGCGATCCATCGCGTGAGCCTGGCCGGATTTGCCGCAGCGAAAGCGATGTCGGGCGGCTTTAACGATCGTCCAGAGCAGGCTTCGCGTCCGTTTGATCGCGACCGCG
>Ga0256408_1001343_pt1 | contig 13669 bp, 11 predicted proteins | sample PhyAR1_FD_185998 | JGI IMG/M metagenome (GOLD analysis project Ga0256408, IMG submission 185998) | Leaf surface microbial communities from alfalfa plants in UC Gill Tract Community Farm, Albany, California, United States - DLSL A.R1 | ecosystem: Host-associated > Plants > Phyllosphere >...
CTATAAAGTGTGAATCCGAAAATTGCCATCATAATTATCAAAACGGAAACAACGATGACTACAATCCGTCCGACTAAACGGTCTTCTTTTTTGCGAGAACTTTTTTTAGACTCTTTAGGACTGACTGGTATAGCTTCAGGAGCTGCTTGCTGTTTCTCGTGCCGGTTGTGACTGGCACTTCGCCTTGAGCCAACAGTCGATGTATCTGTTTCATCCTCATTAGATAAGGCTTTGGTTTCTTCTGTAGATTTATCATTCGCTACATCGTCAAAATTCGTTTGTTTTTCAGAATTTCTAGGCGCTTGCCAAGCTGCATTCGAATTGTTTTTCTCAGAGGAAACAGATTGATCCACTGGCTTTCCTTCCTGCAAAGAACGTAAGATTTTTTCTTTAAAAGAAGAGGTCTGATCATGTTTATTTTGGTTTTCGTCTGCCAAAACAAATCCTCCTTGCTTTTCTATCATTTATAACTTTAACTATTATACATGAAAGCTTTGAAAAATTAAATGTTTTTAAAGAAACCCTTAAAAACTCTAAACGTCTGACATCCTTCGGAATATAAATTGTAATGAATATATGAATAAAATTCTTTTTATTTTTAATATTTATTTAAATGTCCAATTTTATTAAATAAATTTAGCTTTCTCATTCACAATTCTACTAAAAAAAGGTAAACTGTTAATCATGAAAGGGGTTAATAAAATGAAAAAAAATAGAAAAAAATTATTGGGATTAGCGACAATAGGTGCTATCTTCTTTTTAACCGCCTGCTCTTCCAATCCCAAAAAAGCTTTTGTTGACACATTATATCTGGATCGTGAGCAAGCTGGTTACAACACGGAAGCGTTCTCTGCTAAAATCAAGGACTTCTCTTATACTGGTGATGAAGGCAGCGCCTATGTAAACATGATTGGCAATCAACTAAAAGATATTTCTATCAAAGGAAATACTTCAATAGATAAAAAACAAAAAACCAACAAAACCAACGTAACCCTATCTTTTTTAGGTCAAACGATTCCTGTGGAAGTAGTTGGAAATGAAAAAAAGATGTATCTTGCTACTGGCTTTGCTGAAAACCTGGTCAACGTAGTGAATAGCTTTACCAACTCAGCCTTTCCTGTGGATAAAACGACGATAGCCAAGCTAAAAGGAAAATACTTGGATCTGTCAGACGCTATGGATCAAGCAACTAAAGAAGCGGCTAAATCAGCGGATAACGATAACGCACTAAAGAATATTTCTCCTAAAACAGCTGATGTTCCAAAAGAAAAACTAGCCGCAGAAATCAAAAAAACCATCGAAAGCTTTGACACAAACAGCTTTAAAAAAGATGGAGAGCTCATCACTCATACATTTACCAAAGCTGAAATTATCAAAATTCTAGAAACAACCAACAAAACATTAAAAGAAGATAAAAACTACCAACATGAATATAAAAAAGCGAATATCGCTCAAGACATAAAACAAATGATCGACACCTTACAAGAAAAAAATAACGATGTAAAAGCAAAAGTATCGGTTAATGAAAAAAGTAAACAAACAAATACTGAAGTTACAATTACAACATCCGATTCAAAAAGCCAAAAGGAAAAACTAAAAGTTATTTTAGCCTTCGATTCAACGCCAAAAAAACAAAAAGTAGCTATCAAACTACCAGCCAAAAAAGAGATTCTAACCTCTGATGAATTTAAAACGATTTTAAATGATTTATTTAAAACAAATGGCAGTTCTTCTTTTGGCGGTACTTTTAATGACGAAACTCCAACCAGTGACTACACCGACAAACAATTAAAGACATTAATTGATGCGATCAATCAAAAGCCAACTGAGATTACTGAAAAATCCGCTCAAGTAATTCGGCAACAAGGCGAAGCACTATTCAACGAGCAACAAATGAAACAGTTGAAGGAAGCCTTAGATGCTGCTTTACAAAAAAATATTTAAATAAGTTATCGCTTAACTAGCTACGGACAGCGCTTAATTTAATTGGCTCTATAAATACTATACGCACAAAATGACAAAATCTATGTCACTTTGTGCGTATTTTTAGAGTTAATAGGAAAAATTTTTTTAATTTAGCGTATCCCGTTATTTCGCATTGCTTAAAACAACGTCAGCAATTCACTTGGTTGCGCGATAATATGGGCAGCACCAGCCTTTGCCAGCTCCTGCCGATCACCAAAACCATATAAAACACCAACACTACTAAGATCATTGGCTTTGGCTCCTACAATATCATGACTCCGATCACCAACCATCATGGTAACTGACGTTTCAGCTTGAATGGCTGCTTTAGTTAATCCATAATGAATAACATCACCTTTTTGTGAGCGACGGTTATCCATACTCGCTCCGTAAACACCGGTGAAATAAGATGCCATATCAATATGCTGAATGATTTGTTTAGCAAAATATTCAGGTTTTGATGTTGCTACATATAAAGAAACACCAGCTTGTACTAACGCCTTTAAAGTAGCGGGTATTTGCGGATATACGGTATTTTCATACATACCTTTTTCCTGATAGTATTCCCGATAATACTTCACCGCTTGTTCAGCTTCGGCTTGACTTTTGCCTAGTTTTATAAAAGATTCCAGTAAAGGCGGCCCGATAAAAGCACGCAGCGTCGCATCACCAGGCGTTGGCCATTTCATTTTCTCAGTGGCATAAACAATTGACTCCACGGTTCCTTGACTAGAATCAACTAGGGTACCATCCAAATCAAATAAAATATTTTTATACTTCATTTATTTGCCTGCTTTCCGATCTTTTCTTTTATGGTACCACAGTTACTGAGAATTGACTGCCCTTTCAAACAAAATCATCAGCTTTTTTACTCATAAACTATAGCTGTCCAGACTAATTGATTTCTAACAACCATCACCATTTTAAGCTCGCAAGTCCACAATTGGTACATTACCGTCTAATACACCGCTGGGAGCACTTAAACGTAAAACTTGTAGACGTGGATCAACAGATAACGTCATTTCTTCATCCAAATAGCGCTTTGAATACTCCTTGATATACACTGCTCCAAGATCAGAATCTACTTTCTGTTCATAGTCTGTCTTACCTTGTTCTGCCGTTAAGATCAACATTCGAAAACTCGTATCTAGTGAACAGACACCCATTTTTGAATACGCACCTACACCATCGTCCAAGTCCAAAATAAGTACAGCCTGATCTTGCAAATAAGGCGTCAATTTAGCTTTGGCATCATTACTAATAGTCAAGTACATGTGCATTCCCTCCTTTTATAATTGTATCCTAACACCAAAATTTTCAGATTCCAATTTATACGCTGTTACTGCTGAACGTCTGTTGACTAGACTTTTTCTGGAGAAAATATTCCTGCTCTCAAACACAAAAAAGCAAGCGCCTAGTGTAGTAGTGAGACTCAAAAGCTGGACCGAATACCGACTGGTGAAATCTATTTGGAAATTTTGTGCGCTGAACCGTTCACCATATTAAATGGGACTGCACCTTAGTTTTATTTAGACTCGCTGGTGATTATAATAGTAAATCCATTCCTCAATTGCTTGTTATAATAGAGTTTATTTTGAATATTTCTGCTCTGATCACGTTCATAATATATAAGCCCAGAAGTGTCTGTCACTATTTTTAGATGAGGAACAAAAATATAACTATCAAAGCATCGCACTAGCCTTAGCTAGCTAGCCAACACCTTTTTGATAAGGTTTTGCTACTTTTTTTGAAAGAATAATCATATTTTGCCGATTTAAATGCGCCCGCAAAGTTAGATAAAAAATTCTAACTTTGCGGGCGCACTATACAGCGTTTTACTAGTACTTGCTTTTTCGTTTGTTTGTACTTTAAAAGTTACTTATTCATAATCTCCGTCTTCTGCAAATTGACTATTGTATAGTTTTTCATAAAAACCGCCTTGTGCTAGCAGTTCATTATGCGTTCCTTTTTCAATAATCTCTCCTTGGTTCATCACCAAAATAAGGTCTGCCTCACGGATGGTTGAAAGTCGGTGAGCGATGACAAAACTGGTACGTCCTTCCATCACTCGGTCCATTGCTTTTTGAATTAGCGCTTCTAAACGTGTATCCACTGAACTGGTAGCTTCATCCAAGATTAAGATACGGGGATCGGAAATGATCGCTCGCGCAATCGTTAACAGCTGCTTTTGGCCTAAAGAAACGTTATCGCCTTCTGCATTAATTTCCATTTCATAGCCATCGGGCATGGTGCGGATAAAGTGATCCACATTCGCAGTTTTGGCAGCATCCACTACTTCATAATCCGTTGCATCTAACTTCCCAAAACGAATGTTGTCAGCAATGGTTCCTTGATAAAGCCAAGCATCCTGTAAAACCATACCGAAGACGGACCGAACGTCACTCCGTTTCATTTTTTTCGTATCAGTACCATCAATTTTAATGGCACCGTCAGTTACATCATAAAAACGCATCAGTAAGTTGATAAGCGTCGTTTTCCCTGCTCCAGTTGGCCCGACGATCGCCACCATTTGACCAGCTTCAACTTTGAAATTTAAATTGCGAATCAAGGGTTTTGCCGGATCATAACTAAAGCTTACGTTTTCAAATTCCACCGTTCCATGAATTTGTTCCGGCAACGGTAAGTCATGCTCATTCAAAGGTTCTTCCGGCTCATCTAGAATTTCAAACACTCGAGTAGTCGCAGCAGAAGCACTTTGCAAAGCAGCTGACAACTGTGTGATATTGCCCATCGGTTGACTGACTTGCCAAATGTACTGAATAAATGCTTGTAATTGTCCTACTACGATAGCACCTGTAATCACGTAGTAACTTCCCAAAACAGCCATACCAATATAGGTGCCATATGCTGTCATCTGCACAAGCGGCAGCATCAACCCAGAAATAAAAGAAGCCTTAAAGCCAAATGCATTTAAATTATGGTTGACTTTTTTAAAGCCAGTTAACGTTTCCTTCTCACGTCCGTATAGTTTTAATACACTAAAACCAGTCATATTTTCTTGGACATAGCCGTTTAACTCACCTAAAGCATTTTGCATACCTTGAAAGTATTTTTGCGAAATTTTCACGATCGTCCGTGAAATAAAAATCGATAACGGAATCATAATTACCGAAATGACTGCCATCATAGGATTAATGTAAAACATCATTGAAATAGCCATAATAATCCCTAAAACAGCTGACACAATATTAATAAAACTTTGCTGTAACGCATTGCTGACTGCATCAACGTCATTAGTTACCCGTGATAAAATGTTCCCTTGTTGATTCTTATCAAAATAAGAAACGGGCAATCGATTGATTTTTTCATCAATGTCTCGGCGTAAATCTCTCATAGATTGTTGAACGACATTGGTCATTAAAAAACCTGACAAAAACTGAGCCAAACAATAGCCAAGACCTACCACTAAAATCCAAATTAAACATTTGATAATATATGCGAAATTCAACGCTTCTCCAGCTGCAATATTCCTACTGATTTCCGTAGTCGGCAAACCGCTCACGTAAGGTAGTGCCGCATTAAAAGCCACCGTTAAAACCGTAAATAAAATGACCAAGAAAAAAGTCAGACGATAAGGCTTAATATAACGAGCTAAGCGTGTAATAGAAGAAACTGCGTGTTTCATGCTAATTCCTCCTCTGACAATTGAGAGGCTGCAATATCATAATAGATTGGGCAGCTCTCAAGTAATTCGCGGTGTGTCCCGATTCCGACCACATCGCCTTCATTCAACACAATAATCTTATCTGCCTGCATAATCGTCCCAACACGTTGAGCGACGATTAGAACAGTTGATTCTTGGGTTTCTTTTTTTAAACGTGCACGAAGTTTAGCATCCGTTTGGTAATCTAAAGCAGAAAAACTATCATCAAAAATATAAATTTCCGGCTCCCGAATCACCGCCCGGGCAATCGCCAAGCGTTGTTTTTGGCCTCCGGAAAAATTAGTTCCTCCTTCAGAAAGCGGTTCGTCATAGCCTCTTGGCTTTTGAGAAACAAATTCTGCGGCTTGCGCAATTTCAAGAGCCCGTTCCATCTCTTCCATAGTGGCATCTTGTTTTCCATAGCGAAGATTTTCAGCAATCGTTCCCGTAAACAATAAAGCCTTTTGTGGAATATAACCAATCTTTTGACGCAAAGCACTTAATTTATAATCGCGAACATCTACGCCGTCCACTAAGACTTGCCCTTCAGAAACATCATAAAAACGTGGAATTAACTGAATTAATGTCGATTTCCCACTACCTGTACTACCAATAAAAGCCACTGTTTCCCCCGGTGCTGCTTTAAAGCTGACATTGCGAATCACTGGGCTTTCGGCATGTCCGGGATAGGCGAAGGTCACATTTTTAAACTCTAAGTATCCCTTCGTTTTTGCTGCTGTAATACCTGTTGCTTCTTCATGAATCGCCGGCTCCAAATCAAATGCTTCTTGGATGCGGCGAGCTGAAACAGCTGCTCGCGGATACATCATAAAAACACTAGCAAAAAGCATAAAGGAGAACAATGCATGAAAAATATATTCGATAAAGGCAATCAAATCCCCTACCTTCAAAGCACCGGAATTAATTTGCAAGGCACCATTCCAAATGATTAAAACCATAACAATATTAAATAAAAAGAAAAAGCCTGGTTGAGCAGCAGCCATTAAGCGGAATAAGTTTTTTGAGCTATGTGTATATTCCTCATTAACTTTACTGAAACGTTGTTCTTCAAATTTTTCATTGACAAAGGCACGAATGACACGTAAACCGGACAAGTTCTCCCGTAAAATACTATTAATTCCATCTAAGTTTTTTTGCTGCTTATTAGAAAGTGGTTCAGAAATTTTCGCAATAGCAACGACTGCTATTAAAAGAAACGGTAACGCTCCTAATACATACCATCCTAAAAGCGGACTGGTCCGAATAACCATAATCAAACTCACGATAAACATCATAGGCGTCATAAAACCTAGACGTAAGATATTTCCCATGAACAACATAATTTGATAAGCATCATTTGTCGTCCGTGTAATTAAAGAAGATACGCCAATCGTCTCATACTCGTTATGGGAAAACGTTTGTATTTTTTCAAATAAATCATCACGAATATCTCGCACAATATTCGTTGTTATTTTCGCTCCAAAAAAGCCTAACATAATATTCATCGCCACACCAATAACAGTGATGATCACCATCAACAAACCTTGCTGCTTCACAAAATTAAAATCTTTTGGAATAATCCCTTGATCAATCATTCTAGCTAACAGCGTCGGTAAGCCTAATTCAATCAAAATAAACCCAAATACACAAATGAAATCGGCTAATAACAGCTTTTTATATCTCATTGTGTAACGCCACATTAATTTCAACCTATCAGCTCCTTTTCCTTGTTTCATAAAAAATCTCAGTACTCCCACTTTATCAAAAAGGCAAGTCTAATACAAGCTGTCCGTTAGGAAATTTAGCTGATAAAGTAAAAATATCTAGCCACAAAATTAGTTGAAGGAAAACCTGACAAAGTAAAGGTAGCTCAAACGCCAGCTCTTGATCAAAAAAGTTTGAATCTGGGTTGCTTCCCTATGGAAAAAAGCGGAACCCACCAGCTGAACCGTCCAAGGAACTAGCTTTCCCTCTAGCTACATTAGTGTAACCCTTAATAGAAAACACCACAGCTTATCTGGAAAAAGTCTGACTATAATCACTAGGATTGATGCACAATGTCAGAATAGATGTTAAGCTGTATGTACAAGACGAAGGGTGGGAGCGTTGCTTCCCAGCTCTATTTTCGATCCTCGATACAAAGCATCATACGCCTACCTTGATAATGTGTATCTACGGTTCTCGCTTTGCTGCGATCCTCGATACAAAGCATCATGCGCCTACATGCTTTACTACCGACTATCTTTTATGTCATAATTGGAAAAACTGAAAGGAATTTTTTAATGAAAAGACTACTCTTAATTTTTCTTGGTTGTTGTACTTTCGTTTTAGGTACGTTAGGTATTTTTCTACCTTTGTTGCCAACGACTGGATTTTATTTACTAACTGCTTTTTTTTGGATGCGTAGTTCTGACAAACTTTATCATAAATTTCTCGCTTCTTCTTATTACCAAAAATACATTCAAACTGCTTTTATCGAAAAAAAGATTACTCGTCAAGGTAAGCTCAAAGTATTTTTTTCTATGTTCTTGCTTTTCGCGATTCCTTGTTTGTTGGTCCGTAACACACTTATGACTGTGACTTTAGTAGCTGTATATATCGCCCATGTCATCGGACTTAGTTGGTATTGGCGTCCCAAAAAAGACATTGAAATAAAACCAGACGCTGAAGTTTAAAAAGGAAAAACGACTTTTTTATTAAGTCCGGTGACTGTTTCTATACTTCCGCGTGATTCTGTGATAAAATATTTTTAATTGTTGTGACCCACAACTTCTCGGGACGGTTGAACTTAGCAGCGCTTTATCTATAAACGAAAAAATGAAGCAAAGTCGAGGCTTCATTTCACTACAAACGGAAGGTTTTAGTGAGGATTGTTTTAAGGTGGCCAACCACCTCGTTTTGTTGTGTTTAATTTCAGGCTTAACTTATATGATTTTAATTATAAAACTGCTAATAGCAGATAAAGGAGAATGATTATGATATACAAAGTTTATTACCAAGAAACAAAAATTAGAAACCCTAAAAGAGAACATACAAAATCGCTTTACATGGAAGCAGATAATGAAGTAATTGTTCGACAAATGGTGGAAAAAAACACCCCATACAACATAGAATTTGTTCAACCTCTAGACGAGAACCACCTAGCTTACGAAAAAGAGCATGCGGACTTCTCGTTAACGGAGTTTTAACATGAAAGTAAATATAAAAAATAACGAAACTGGTGTCTTTGCTATTGGTGGTTTAGGCGAAATCGGTAAAAACACTTATGGGGTGCAATTCCAAGACGAAATCATCTTAATTGATGCAGGGATTAAATTTCCAGAAGATGATTTACTAGGAATTGACTATGTTATTCCTGATTATAGCTACATCGTCCAAAATCTTCACAAGGTAAAAGCCTTGGTTATTACTCATGGACATGAAGACCACATTGGCGGGGTTCCTTATCTACTAAGACAAGCTAACATTCCCATTTATGCAGGCCCGTTAGCTTTAGCGTTGATCACCAATAAATTAGAAGAACATGGTTTGCTGCGAGACGCAGAACTGCATGAAATCAACGAAGATTCAGTGATTCGCTTTAGAAAAACTTCAGTCAGCTTTTTCCGAACGACCCACAGTATTCCCGATGCTTTAGGAGTAGTTGTAAAAACGCCGTCCGGCAATATTGTAGCTACCGGAGATTTTAAATTTGACTTTACACCGGTCGGTGAGCCAGCCAATCTACACCGGATGGCAAAATTAGGTGAAGAAGGCGTTTTGTGCTTACTATCTGATAGTACAAACGCAGAAATTCCAACCTTTACCAAATCAGAAAAAACAATCGGCTCTTCCATATTAAAAATCTTTGAAAAGATTGAAGGCCGAATTATTTTTGCTAGCTTTGCTTCCAATATTTTCCGGCTACAACAAGCAGCGGATGCAGCCGTCCAAACAGGTCGTAAAATTGCAGTTTTTGGCCGCAGTATGGAAAATGCCATCGTTAACGGAGAACGTTTGGGCTATATTAAGGTGCCAAAAGGAACCTTTGTAGACGCTTCTGAGCTAAATCAGCTACCAGCTAACGAAACTATGATACTTTGTACCGGTTCTCAAGGAGAACCTATGGCCGCTTTAAGCCGAATCGCTAATGGAACTCACCGACAAATCAATATTCAACCAGCTGATACTGTGATTTTTTCCAGCTCGCCTATTCCCGGCAACACCACTAGCGTTAATCGTTTAATTAACTTATTATCCGAAGCTGGCGCAGAAGTAATCCACGGAAAAATCAACAATATCCACACTTCCGGTCACGGCGGTCAAGAAGAACAAAAACTTATGCTGCGCTTAATAAAACCAAAATTTTTTGTTCCCGTTCATGGCGAATTTAGAATGTTGAAAATTCACGCTTCACTTGCTCAAGATGTAGGCGTGCCAGAAGAAAACTGTTTTATTATGGAAAATGGTGATGTGTTGGCCTTAACTGCCGAAACAGCACGTCCAGCCGGACATTTTAATGCCAATGATGTCTACGTAGATGGCAGCGGCATTGGTGATATCGGTAATGTGGTATTGCGGGATCGTCGGATTCTTTCAGAAGAAGGGCTAGTGCTTGCTGTGGCAACTGTTGATATTAAGAAAAAAGAAATTTTAGCCGGACCAGATATACTCTCACGCGGTTTTGTTTATATGCGAGAATCCGGTGAAATGATCCATGAAGGCCAACGGTTGCTCTTCAATGCATTGCGAGAAGCTATGAGAGACAGCAGCTGCACTGAAGCTACATTAGGAGAAGCTATGACAACAGCCTTGCAGCCTTTCTTATTTGAAAAGACCGAACGTCATCCTATGATTTTACCAATGATCATGACAGCGGAGATGTAATTTCGTTCTGTATCAGATAACGCTGTTGCTTAAAGAAACTTTTACTGCTTACAGCCAAACAAATATTTTATATAAAAACACCCCCTACTAAATACATGGTTAAACGGTATTAGTAGAGGGTGTTTTATTCAATAGCTATCCGATTATACTTATAGGTTGAAAAATAACTGTTCTAAGCTAATGGTTAAACAAATATTTTACGTCATCATTTTTTATAACTATTTCCACTTATTTGTATTAAGATACAGTAGCTTCAATTAAGGCTCATCCACCATAAGTCAAAATACGTTTATCTTTTTGTACCGCTTTAACCATTACTTAGCCTTTACTTTAATCTTTTCGTACTGCTTTAATTCCTTTGGCAACAATTACTCAATAGCTTTTTGATTGCTCTTAAAATTGATATCACCAAGAATTTCGTTTGACTTGCCTTTGAAAAGTAGCCTCAAACTCTTTGCATTTATAAACAATTAATTAATCCACCTTTAAACGTTCTGAGCTTGAACAAACGGTTCAATTAGACCTACACGATGCTTCAATATTATGTAGCAATCAAGTGTCCTCTCTTGCAGCTAGAATATAACAAGTTTGGCCGTCGGATTTTCTTTGATCATTTTTATTTACTGTCAAATACTACTACCTCATTAAAAAAAGTTTTTGCCTAAGAAGCTAGTCACTAACTGATTCGACAAAATCCCTTTCGGTTATCTGCTTAACTAAAATTTTTTCCTATAGTACCGCTTTTTCTACAACCAAAGTAGCTTTTTTTGTTCTACACTCATCTTTATACATACTAAAAAAACACCTAGCAATTTACTAGGTGTTTTGGACATAGTCAGTAATTAGTTTTTTTCCACGTTTACTGCTTGAGGTCCACGATCTGAATCTTCAACATCGAAAGTTACAGATTGACCTTCTTCTAAAGTTTTGAAGCCTTCGCCTTGGATTGCTGAAAAGTGCACGAATACATCACTGCCGTCTTCGCGAGAGATAAATCCGAAACCTTTTTCTGCGTTAAACCATTTTACTGTTCCTTGTTCCATTCTTGTTCCTCCTCGTGCTTTTTGCACTAAATAATTGTAACGTTGCTCGTTCAGGATAGAATATTTTAGCTATTTAACTGAAAAAATCTATATGGTTCCAAACAAGATTACTTCTTCATTTTACACGGGAGCTATTATTTTTGCAAGAAATGTCCTCTCTAACTTCTAAAAAAATTCTCTTCTTTTAAGCTAATATAGCTATCATCTCCTATAATAATATGATCTAAGACTTGAATCCCCATCATCTCACCACATTCCTCCATTCTTTTTGTAAATTGAATGTCTTGCTGAGAAGGAACTGGATTGCCTGACGGATGATTATGAGCCAGTAAAATTCGAGCAGCGGCGTACTTCACCGCACCGCGAAAAACCTCACGGGGATGAGCGATACTTTGATTTAAGGATCCTTTAAAGACTGTTTCCTGACGTATTACTTCATTTTTAGTATTTAAATAAATACAGATCAAGTGTTCCTGTTGTAAGCCCTTCATTTCTTGGATCAACCGCTGCGCCAGCTGGTGACTGGAAGAAATCTTGCCATATTTCACTTGCGTACTTTGATAAACACGACAACCGAACTCGATAGCCGCTTTTAACTCAATAGCTTTAATTTTCCCAATGCCTTTTATTTTGGTAAGTTCAGTCAACGTAGCATTTTTTAAAAATTGTAGCTGCTCAAAATTGTTGAGTACGTGTAGCGCTAAAGCCATCACATTCTGTTCTTTACCACCGGTTCTAAGCAAAATTGCTAACAGTTCTTGGTTCGATAAAAATTTCTCACCAACATCTTCAAAACGCTCCCGTGGCAAACAATCAGAAGGCATCTCGCGGATAAATGAATTGTGTTTTCCCATAAAAAAACTCCTTTGCACAGTTATTCATAGATAACTACGCAAAAGAGCTCAATTTTTATTGTTTTAAATAAGCAGGAGCTTCTTTTAGACTGTTTAAAATAGTCACAGTCTTTTGCTGAATCTCCGGTGTCGGTTCGATTAAGTCAGGTACCATGATCACCGGAATCCCCGCTTTATAAGCAGCCGTTACTCCGTGAAATGAATCTTCAAAGATTAATGTGCGTTCTGCTGCTGTCCCTAAAAAGTGACGAGCTTTATTAAAAATTTCCGGATCAGGTTTGGCTCGTTGCACGTCTTCTGCGGATATAATTCCTGAAAAACGACCTTTGATGCCAGCACTATCCAAGAGTAGTTCGATCGTTGGACGTAAATTGCTAGAAGCTACAACACGGGGAACGCCTGCTTGATCCAGTTCCTCCAACACATCCAAAACTCCCTCTTTTAGCGGTACATTGCCACTAGCAAACTCTCTATGAGTGTCTGCGCTAATTTGGCGCAAAAATTCAGCTACTGCTGTTTCACCAAATGATTGAAACATCTGCTGATAGTTTTCAAATACTTCTGCATCCGACACACCTAAAAACTGTAAATACGTGGCTTTACTATATGGAAATCCCATCGCATCAGCAATCTTTTGGGTAGAACGGTAATAAATTAATTCTGTATCAAACAACAAACCATCCATATCAAAAATTACGCCATCAATTTTAGTCATCACTGCCTCCTAAGGTTAAAAGTAGTTCTCTAACTTGAGAAACGAAATAAAGTGAACCAGTTACCAAGAGCATATCGTCAGAAGACATTTTTTCTAAAATTTCCCCTAACCCAAATTGCCAAAGGGAAACAATCTCAGTAGTTGCATCTGCAAATTCTTCTAATTGAGATAAGTCAATAGCTCCGGGATAATCAAAACTTGTTAAATATAGATGAATATTCGGTACACTCCTTAAATCACCAATCATTTCTTTATAATTTTTGCTGGCTAATGAAGAAAATAAAATGTGAATTTGTCTAGAAGGAAATTCTTTTTTTAAATTCTCAGCCAGTCGCCGCATTGCATGCTCGTTATGGGCACCGTCTAACACAATAAGAGGTTCTTCGCTTAAACGCTCCATCCGAGCAGGCCATTTAGCGTGTAATAAGCCATTATAAATATCTCTCTGTTGAAAATTTAACTGTTTAAGCAAACAATACAAATAAAATAATTGAATCGCTACAGCAGCATTTTCTGTTTGGTGCCGTCCCAATAGCGGTACTTTTACTTTAGAAAGCTTACC
>Ga0256408_1001345_pt1 | contig 13660 bp, 14 predicted proteins | sample PhyAR1_FD_185998 | JGI IMG/M metagenome (GOLD analysis project Ga0256408, IMG submission 185998) | Leaf surface microbial communities from alfalfa plants in UC Gill Tract Community Farm, Albany, California, United States - DLSL A.R1 | ecosystem: Host-associated > Plants > Phyllosphere >...
ACTAGTGCTTACGGATACCTCATCACTGAGTTAAGAATATTTATTCATTCGTTATTTTTTAATCAATTGCATGACTTCTTGATCCGTTAAAGGACGATACTTACCTAGCGGCAATGTCTCATCTAAAATGAGTTCCCCCATTCTAAGGCGTTTCAAATAAAGAACTTTTTTGCCTACCGACGCCAGCATGCGTTTCACTTGGTGAAACTTTCCTTCCTGAATCACTAAACGGATTTCTGTTTGTCGCTCCGCTTCATAAATTTTTGTTATCTCCAGCTGACTAGGTCGAACAGTTTCCCCACTTTTTAAGGTGAAGCCTTGGGCAAATAAAGCAATATCTTCCTCCGTAACCACGCCCGCCACAAGAGCAGTATATTCTTTGTCTACATGTTTTTTTGGGGATAATAATTGATGGGCCAAGGCACCATCATTGGTAACAAGCAACAGCCCTTCTGTGTCCTTATCCAGCCGACCTACGGGAAACAAGTCGCTGCGATAATCCTCTCTGCTAAATAAATCCAGCACGGTCCGCTCTGCACGATCCTCCGTTGCAGAAATAACACCCGGCGGTTTATGGAGCATATAATAAAAAAATTTTTGGTACGTGACTCGTTCACCAGCAAAGGTTATTTCATCCTCATATTCCTGAACTTGGCTTTTAGCTTCTTTGACTACTTTCCCATTCACATACACTAATTTTTTCTTAAGCAACCCTTTGATTTCTTTGCGACTCCCAATCCCAGCTTCCGCTAAAAATTTATCTAAACGCATTGCAAAACCTCCTTTATCAACCGATAATTCAGAAAAAGCAAAACAAGGAAGTACAGCAACACGCAGTTCATGTTCAGCCTGTGCTGTTCTTCCTTTACACGGTTACTTCTTTTAACCATTTTATTTAATATTAAATTTGTTTCTTAATTTGACGACATTTTTTCCAAGTAGTTTATCTGCCAAGCGAATTTTTAGCATGGCATAGCCATAAAAGGCACCGCCAGCGGCTGCTACCAATAAGACAATCAAAAATGCTTGGAAGCGGCGTGAAGGATCTAAAAATAGATACAATACTTGACGGAAAATAACAGCTAAAATCACCATAATCATAGTAATAATGAACATTAACAACGTTCTTCTTACCGTCATTGTGAAATTAAAGCGAGTCACCATTCTGATCTTGCGTAAAATCAAATAGCAAGAGACAGTAAAACCAATCATGGAAGCCAATAATGGCCCATAGGCTTCAAACAAACGAATACATGGGAACTGGATTAACAATTTAACCAATAAACCGATGCCTAGATATTTCATTGCTGCTTTATTTTCATACATTCCCATTAACATATTAGAAACTAACATATAAAGTCCTAAAAACAAGCCCGCATAAGAAGCTTCCACCAACAGTGATGTTCCTAAAGCATTGGGCACATAAAAAACCGTATACAGTGGTTTAGCTAAAACAATCATCCCAAAGGTTGCCGGTAACATGACAAAGACAAACAACTGTAAATTATTGCTGATTAGATGAGCCAGTTCACGAAATTTTTTTAAAGTAACTGCCTCAGTAATCAAAGGTAATCCCGTAGCCGAAATCGACGTCGCCAAAGCAATAACTACCATGGTTAATTTATCAGGATTTGCATTAAATAATCCGAATAAATCCCGCAACTGATCATCAGAATAATCAGTAAAAAGGCGCATAAAATTAGAAAAAGTAAACTGATCCACTAATTTAAAAATGGTTACCCCTGAACCAACCACAATAAATGGCACAGCTTCTTTGAAAGTTTCCACCAGTAAATCCTGTGGTGAAATTTCATGTTCATTGGCACTGTGAGCTTCCAAATAATCAAACAATGGTTTTTGCTTATACATATAGTAGACTAATACAGCCAAGCTGGCTAACATACCAATGAAGGCTGCCAAAGTAGCTTGAGTTACTGCTGAAACGTAGTCTCCTTTAAACAGCTTCATGATGATAAATGCTGTCAATAGCATATAAAAGACCCGAGCAACTTGTTCAATAATTTGCGACAGAGCAAATGGCATCATTTCTTGATTTCCTTGGAAATAGCCGCGAATAACGCTCATACATGGAAAAATCAAAACAGCTAAACTTAAAGAACGCATCGTAGGAATTAAGGCTTGGCCGCCGCCAGACCAAAGGGCCAAATATGGTGAAGCAATGTACATCACTAGAGCGAACACCACTCCTAAAACAGCCATTAGCTGCAACGCACGGATAAACAGCTGCCGACTGATCTTATATTCATTTAATGAATTATAATGAGAAGTTTGTTTGGCGATTGCTCCAGGAATGCCGGCTGTTGAAATCATTAAAAAAAGAGCATAAACTGTGTATCCCATAGAGAATAAACTATTAGCAGCGTCACCATGTTCTCCCATCCAAGCATACCAAGGAATAATATAGATAGCACCTAACATCCGAGAAATGATATTGCTGGCTGTCATCCAAGCTGATCCTTTAACCATCTTTTCTTGATTCGTCAATGTTGGCTGATCAACTGAATTTGGTTGATTTATCATATTTTTATCTCCATCTTTCTTTACACATACTCCCTTTATTTTAATTGTAAAGTTTCAGATATGCAATGACTTTCTTGAGGATTTGTACGAACTTTAAATTTTGTAAAGGATAAGAACTATTTTAGTCTGCCGATTCTGTCATGGAAAAAAATATGCTATAATTAAAAGTAATTTACTAAAATGTTTGGAGGCCAAAAACGTGGCAATTTCACTACGAATGATTCATAATTGTTTGCTAAAAGCAAATTTATTAAAAGAATTTATTACACCAGACACTTGGCAGCTTTCGTTACCGACCGATTTTCAAAAGCGGGTACTTCATGCGCTTTCCTATGATTCTCGAAAAGTTTCAGCCGATACCTTGTTTTTTTGCAAAGGACTAAATTTTAAAGAAGAATATTTGGTCAATGCACTAGCTGACGGCTTAGAAATTTACGTTGCCGAAACGCCTTACGAAGTAAACGCACCTTTAGGGATTATCGTCACGGATATAAAAAAAGCGATGGCCGTACTTAGCATGGCTTTTTACGACTATCCGCAAAATAAATTAAAGCTCATCGGTTTTACCGGTACCAAAGGAAAAACAACTGCGGCTTATTTTACTAAGTATATTTTGGATCAGACCACACAGCAAAAAACTGCTTTGCTTTCAACAATGAATTCAACGTTAGACGGTAAAACCTTTTTCAAATCAACCTTAACGACGCCTGAATCATTAGACTTATATAAAATGATGGCGGAAGCTGTCACCAATGGCATGACCCATTTAGTGATGGAAGTTTCATCTCAAGCGTATAAAACCCAGCGCGTGTACGGTTTAATTTTTGATGTTGGCATTTTTCTAAATATTACGCCCGATCATATCAGCCCTATTGAGCATCCTACATTTGATGACTATTTTTATTGCAAACGTCAATTAATTACACACGCAAAAACTATTATTTTAAATCGTGAATCTAACTATTTTCCTTTATTAAAAGAAACTGCACAACAGGCGCAGGTACCAGCGATCGTTTACGGTAGATACGTTGATGACGAAGTTGATTATTGCTTTACCCCTGTAAAAGACAACCCCAGCGGCTTTACTGTGACAAGCACAGCAGATACACTGAAAATTGCCGGCAATTATACGTTACAGTTAGGTGGAGATTTCAATAAAGGCAATGCCTTAAGTGCTGCTCTTGCAAGTGCTTTATTAGGAGCAACCAAAGTCGATTGTCAAAGGGGAATTGCAGCAACTGTAGTTCCCGGGCGCATGGAATCATTAACCAACAGCAACGGAGCAACCATCTACGTTGATTACGCCCATAATTATGACAGTGTCAAGCAACTACTGACTTATGTTCGCTCAGCTCACCCAACCGGCCGCTTAATCATTGTGATTGGCAGTACTGGTGATAAAGCCGTCTCTCGTCGAAAAGGGTTCGGACAAGTGTTGACTGAATTTGCCGATATTGTCGTATTGACAACTGATGATCCTGCCAGTGAAGATCCAGCAAAAATTTGTCAAGAGATTGAAAGCTATATCACAGCTGAGCTGCCTATCTACACTGTACTTGATCGAGAAGCCGCTATTGAAAAAGCCATCAAGCTTAGTCACCCGAAAGACGCCGTCGTCTTGGCTGGTAAAGGAGCGGACTTGTACCAAAAAGTAAACGGAGTCGACGTTCCCTATGATGGAGACTTCACAATCGCTCAACGATTAGTAAAACTAGGTAAAACCAAAAATGTATAAGCTACAAAAAACCTTCAAACTATAGTTCGTTTGAAGGTTTTTCGTTTGCTTAATTTAAAGAACTTCAGCACCTAAGCTATTTTTAAAATGCCTTAAGGCCCACTGGTGACCCACTTCATCAAAGCTAGCTACTGCTTGTTGATGAATCACCAGCTGATAGCCTAAATTATAGGCGTCTACCGCCGTATGCAAAACACAAATATCAGTACAAACACCACTTAAATGAACTTCAGTTATGTTTCGTTCACGCAGACGAATGTCCAAATCAGTGCCGCTAAAAGCGGAGTAATGCCGCTTGTCCAACCAGTATACATTCACTTGTTGTCGGGTCTGTTGATAAAGCTCAGCCAATCTTCCGTATAACTCATGACCAGCGGTACCAGCCAAATTATGCGGTGGAAACAAACGTGCCTCAGGATGATACTGATCTTTAGGGTCGTGCTTATCAATAGCGTAAACGACATAATCACCTGCTTGAGTAAATTGCTTTGTTAATGCTACTAACTCTTTTTCAATCTCTTGACCGCAAGCTCCTGTCGTTAGAGCTCCATCTGTAGCAACAAAGTCATTGGTGTAATCAATCGAAATTAAGGCCTTCATCTAAGTTTCCCCTTTTTAAACTAAATGTTCAATAAAATGCAGCACCATTTCAGCCGATTTTTTACCAGCCTCATCAATAAATTCATCAAAAGTGTGCGCAGCTTGATGATCTGCCGTATCACTGATGGCCCGCACCACTAAAAATGGAATGTTAAACTGTGCTGCTGCTTGTCCAATAGCGGCACCTTCCATCTCACAGGCTAACGCTTCAGGGAATTGTTGATGAATTTTGCTAATTTGCGCCGGATCGTTTACAAACGTATCTCCGGTAACGATTAAGCCATGGCGCACTGTCAAGCCTGTTTTTTCAGCGGCTTTTTGCATTTCAATTTTTAAATATTTACTCGTTTCGTAGTAAAGAGGCATGCCCGGCAATTGACCAAAAGCATAGCCAAAACCAGTTACGTCAACATCGAAGTAAGCAACTTTTTCGGCGATTACCAAATCACCAACTGATAAGCCTGTGCCGATTCCTCCAGCTGAACCAGTATTAATGACCATATTCACTCCATACTGATGAATCAATAACGTAGTTGTAACGGCCGATAAAACTTTACCAATACCTGAACGAACCACAATTACTTCGTGGCGACCCAAAGAACCGGAAATAAACAAAGCTCCTGCCCGTTCCCACGACATTGTATCCGTAAGTTGTTCCTTTAAAAGTTTTACTTCTTGATCCATGGCACCAATAATTCCAATTTTCATAAGACTACTTCCCTTCCTATAGGTTCAATACTATATAAGCTACAACCGCCAATAAAATTGCGACAATGATGATCGCTTTATTGAGCCAGCTGCTGCGTTCGCGAATTTTACTGCGTTCATTTGAACGAGATTTGTTGATCGGTTTTTGTTTCTTTTTCTCTTTGCGATAGAAAGAAGAAATTTCTTTTTCTTTTCTTTTATACTCTTTTTCTGCCATTTTCCGTTCTTTTTGATAGGCTTGCTCAGCTTGACGCTCTTCTTCTTCTCTGCGCTTTCTTAATTCCGTCCGAGTAATTAACGGACCCTTGCTCATGCGTTATCCTCCTTGTATGGCCGTTTCACTTGTTGGAGTTCCCAATACTGCACTGCAAAAATGGTTTTAGCATCACAAATAGTACCGGCTGCAATTTCTGCTTTGGCTTCCCCCAATGTTAAATGGTATAATTCCAACACCTCATCTTCATCTTGCGGTCTTGGATTGGTCACTTGTTCCAAATCTTGTGCATAATAAATGTGCAAAATTTCATTCGTAAAACCGGGCGAAACATACATGGACGTAACAGGTATTAAAGCTTGCGCACGAAAATGTGTTTCTTCCTCTAACTCTCGCACAGCTGTTTCCTGGGGCGTATTTTCTTCACCAGGATCAATTTTTCCAGCTGGAATTTCTAACGTTACTTGTTCCAACGGCTTGCGAAATTGTTTTACCAAAACCAGTTTGTTATCACTAGTGATTGGAATTACAGCGACACCGCCTGGATGAAAAACCAATTCACGGTTTGCAGTTTTGCCATCCGGCAAACGAACTTCATCAAGAAAGACATCGATAATGTGACCTTTAAAAATGGCTTTTCTAGTCACGGTTTTTTCCTCAAAATCTTCATAATTTAACATAGGCTCACCATTCTTTCTACCTGTATCATACCTTAATTATTAAATTTTAGCACTCTTCTTTAAAATGAAAAACACTTGCACACTTTTTTTAGTAGAATTTAAAAAAATGGACGATCTCCCAAGCAAATAATAACAAAGCAGTAAATTTTGTTCCAATTGTCAGGCCGTCTATCAGTTCTTGCCTTATTTTATAAAAAATTACACTTTCAAAAAAGAAAATCCATAAAAAATTCACATTTCCCTTGTACTATGTGATCATACCAATAAACAACCCTAACAAAACACTTTTTCATTATCAACTCCTTTCCCGCCTTTCCCCAAAAGGTGGGTCTTTTTTTGTTGTAACGCAGAAGGCAAATTCTTATGATTTCTCTAAATCATAAAATCAACCTTTGGACGGATGTCTTTTCTTTCCCAGAATATGCTAAAATGAATGAGTAATAAAACTTAAACCTTCGTGAATAGATGAATTGGAGGAATATAAAAAATGAAAAAGAATATTATTGCCTGTATTTTTATAGGTGCTTTGTTTTTTCTATTAATTGATCGATATACAGTACTTGCCTTGGTGCTTTTACTTGCAGCAGTGATTGGCTTTTTTTGGTTACGTACTAAAAGACCATCCACCGATCATAGTCAAGACCTGCCCAATTTAACGAAGAGCAAAGAAGAATATTACAAAAAATTAGGTTTAATGTCACAAGAGATCGATTTTTTCAGAAGCACTATGAATACGACAAAAAATCAAATCCATCAGCTTCAAGCTAACGTCAACCGTTCAACGAAACTGAAAATGATTGATTTGCGCAACGACACGTTAAAAGTAGCAAAAGCAATATTTAAAGAGTTGGTTAAAGAGCCGCAAAAACTTCATCTGGCCAACCATTTTCTCTACACCCATCTGCCTAATCTCGTAGAATTAACCAACAAACATATCGAAATTGAAGCATATGAAGTAAAAAATAAACAAATCTATGAAAAATTAGAAGAAAACGCTCAAATTATCGACCAGGTGTCTAAATTGATCTTAAAGGACTACGAGGAATTAGTGGCTGATGACTTAGAAGACTTGGACGTGGAGATATCAATTGCGAAAAACAGCTTAAATAGAGATAATGGAGTTAAGAAAACAAATGACAAGAATGACGATGAAGAACAAGCCAACTAGTTGTTGTCAGTCATTTTTAAGGAGGAAAACACATGGATGAACAACCAAAAGAAGTGACTCCAGTTTCAGATACACTTGATGATTTATTAAACAATCCATTCACAGGGACTGAATCATTAACTACGACGCCAAAAAAAGAACTCTCTGATTTGAAAGAACAACAGACAGCCGAACGCTTAATTGATAAGCTGCCGCTAGAACGGCAAGAACAAGCGAAAGAATTAGCTGCAAAAATTGACGTAAAAGATGCACAAGCAGTAATGACCTATGGTTCCAATGCACAAACTAAACTAAGTGAATTTTCGCAAGCGATGTTAAATCATGTACAAGCTCAGGATATTGGACCTTTGGGCGATTCACTAACAGACTTGATGTATCGTTTAAACGAAGCCAACCCGAATGAACTACGAGCTGGCGAAGGCAACTTTTTCCAAAAAATCATGGGGAAAGTCAAACAGTCCGTTTATGAAATCACAGCAAAATACCAAAAAATCGGCGCACAAATCGACAAGATTGCCGTTAAATTGGATCATGAAAAAGATGGTTTACTAAAGGACAATCTTATGCTGGAACAATTGTATCAAAAAAATAAAGACTACTTTGATGCCTTGAATATTTATATTGCAGCCGGCGAAATAAAAATGGAAGAATTGCAAACGACAATCATTCCTGAAGCTATGAAAAAAGCTGAAGAAACCGGTGATCAAATGGATGTGCAAATTGCTAACGACTATACGCAATTTTTGGATCGTTTAGATAAACGAACCCACGACTTACGTTTAGCTCGTCAAATTACCATTCAGCAAGCGCCGCAAATCCGCTTAATTCAAAATACTAACCAAGCCTTAGCTGAAAAGATTCAAGCATCCATCAACACGGCGATCCCGTTATGGAAAAACCAAGTGGTGATTGCGTTGACTTTGTTGCGCCAAAAAGATGCAGTTACAGCGCAACGTCAAGTGTCTGAAACGACGAATGATTTACTGAAGAAAAACTCGGAAATGTTGAAAATTTCAGCCATTGAAACAGCCAAAGAAAATGAACGCGGCATCGTTGATATTGAAACCCTTCAAAAAACGCAAAACGACTTGGTGGAAACCATTCAAGAAACGCTGCGTATCCAACAAGAAGGAAAAGAAAAACGACGAGCAGCTGAACTGGAACTGGGTCATATGGAAGAAGATTTAAAAAACAAGTTACTAGAATTGACACAATAAACAACAGCGAAACAAGAACCCGAGCAGTGGCAGGAAAGCTACAGCTCAGGTTTTCTTTTATTTCCTTGGATCTGCGTACTGTGACGAATTCCCTATATTAAGCAATTCAGCAGTTTTTTTTGCTTTCGTCCATGCCGTGAGTTGTTTTTGCAATAGATCGTGTTACAATAATGAAAAGTGTTATTTTTAGCCTCTGGAAAGGAGAATTTTTGCCGTGTCATTCAGTTCCAAAGAAGCAGAAAGAAACTATTATGAACGAGAAGCCAGCGAAGCCGACTTCTTAGCTTGGTACCACCAACAAGAATTACCGGAATATGAGAAACCTTCTTTAACGGTAGATATGGTTTTAATGTGTTATAACAAAGAAGCCGATCAGTTAAAAATTTTATTAATCAAGCGAAAAGGCCACCCATTTCGCAATTCCTGGGCATTGCCAGGCGGTTTTGTCAACCGTGATGAATCCACAGATGAAAGTGTACTTAGAGAAACCAAAGAAGAAACTGGCGTAACAATTTCAAAAGAAAATATCGAACAGCTGCACAGCTTTAGCCGGCCTGATCGTGATCCTCGCGGTTGGGTAGTAACCGTCAGCTACTTAGCCTTCATCGGCGAAGAACCGTTGATTGCTGGTGACGATGCCAAAGAAGTCCATTGGTTTACCATGGAACGCAAAGACCAGCTCTTAACTTTGTCTCATGACGACGTAAAAATTCAGCTAAATCTAGATACAGGTGCTGCTCTTGGCAAAGATACGTTGGCATTTGATCACAGTGAAATTATCCTAAAAGCCTTCAAACGAATCGCCAATAAAATGGAACATGAACCGCAAGTCTTACAAGTATTAGGAAAAAATTTCACGATTACGGAGGCTCGCAAGGTATTCGCTAAATTTTTAGGCATTGATTACCATTCCATCGATCACTCCAACTTTAAAAAAGCCATGTTGCAATATTTTGAAGAAATTGGTGAGCGACCAGTTGGTATTGGACGACCATCAAAAATCTACCAACTAAAAAAAGAACTGCTGCAACATTTTAACGATTCTCATTAAATAGGAGGTGCAGCTATGCTTCACTATTTACGAAAAGCCAACTTGGCCGATCTGCCAACCATTATGTCTGTCATTGAAGCTGGCCGTCAGACATTAAAAGCTAAGCAGATTCCTCAATGGCAAAACGGTGATGGACCTCATGCCGCACTTTTAGAAAACGATATTCAAGCAGAACGTTGTTATGTCTTTATTGTTGACAATGAAATAGCTGGCGTAGGCGTTTTAGTTTCCGATCAAGACCCAGCCTACGAAAAGCTGGTAAATGGTAGTTGGCAAATAAATTCACTGCCTGAATATACAGCGATCCATCGCGTTGCCTTACACGCTCATTATCAAGGCCAAGGACTAGCAGAACCGCTAATGCACTACTTAATTACCGCAGCTAGGCTACAAGGAGCACTGGATATTCGAATTGACACCCACAGTCGAAATCTTACCATGCAGCATTTGATTAAAAAAGTCGGTTTCACGTATCAAGGGGAAGTAATTTTACCTGTAGCTACCAACGGTGAACGCTATGCTTATCAAATGATTCTTTCATAAAGGTAAAAAGCCACCCGCATATCGGGTGGCTTTTTACTAGCCCTAAAAGAGCTCACTACCTGCTACTCCTTTAAAGGGAGCTTTTTAAGAGACCGCCAACCGCTACCTTCCTATTCTTTTTTTATTACGTTATCCCCTACTCGATCTTCTGCCTCTTGCTCTTGTATATACTTAGCTATCGTCTTTTGGTTTAGTCTTACGGTACTCACATAATAGTCTTTTGACCAAAATGATTGATTTCCATAATTGTATTTTAAATTTGCATGACGTTCATGACTGCTCACCGCCCTTCTTCCTTACAAGAAAGTCATAATTCCCGATACGCTCAACTTCGTACTAACATATGGATATGGTCGGGCATTGCACGAGCTTCAATGATTTCGATTTCTTTTATCTCACATATTTTTCTCAGTATTTCCCCAATCTTTTACCTCTGTTGTCCATAAATTATTTTTCTTCGATATTTTGGTGTAAACACAAGGTGGTACTTACCATTCCAACGAGTATATGCTAAACTTTTATCGTCGTTCGACATACAAAAACTCCTTTCGATTTAATAACGGTTGGTAGCCTTTATCTATTATTTCGAAAAGAGTTTTTATCGCTAAAGCTAGCTCCTCCACGCGCAGTACCCGTGTTTTTTGATGAAATCTCTTTGGAGATTTCAACTGACTAAGGTCATTAATAAAAAAGCGAGCCAATCTGATGTACGTCAGTTGACTCGCTTTTTTATGCTATTAAGATCTATTTTTTAATATTTTATCAGCAATAAAATTGGTATACTGCCGGCCACCACTCACATTTGGATGAACGCGATCATCATAAAACCAATCTTCATGATCATTACTATAGCTATACCAGTCAATAACTGTTAAGTTTTGGTATTTTTTAGCCATTTTTGTTAACATTGCGTTGACTTCATTTTGCCATCTTCTGGTAGGAACGCGAACATTCACCCAGTATACTTGCCGTTGACCAATAACTTTCATAAATTCATCAAACTGAGCTTCCGTAAAAGGCCCATTGGTTCCCAAACCGACTAAAACTGTATTTTTTAAACGTCCTTCTTTCTCAAGCTTGGTAACTAGTTCAGGGCTCGTATACAACTGTCGGCCAACTTCTCCATCAATGTACATTTTTGGGAAAATTGCCTGCAAATCTGCAGCAGCATCTAAAATTACTGAATCGCCAATCGTGGTAATTTCCATAGTTTTAGCTATCTCTAGTTGCTCGTTGCTTAAGACAATCGCTGGAGTCTCTGTAGAAGTGCTCGTTGTGGAAGCTGTTGTAGACTGAGTCTGTGAACTGGTAGAAGATTTGGTCGTTTGGCTAGTTGAGCCTTGGTTTTTCTGCTGTTCCAACTTTTTCTGATTCTCATTAATCCTTTTTTGCAGTTGCTCTTGGTCCCCATTGATTGCATTGGCTGGTGCGATAATCAGTCCAGCTACCATGACCAAACTCAAAATCGTCAAAACAGTTGCGGTAACTTTGCCTGATGTGAGCCACGGTTTTTGGAAGAATCCCTTAACTTTAACCCAGGTATCTTGATAAGCAAAATTTCTCAAAGGATTTTCAACAAAACGATAAGACAGATCACTAATTCCTAGAATCAACGCCAATTCAATTATTGAATGAAGCCAAAGATAATCCATTAAATTCGTAATTTTCGCTTCATAAAAAATCATCACTGGAAATTGGTATAAATAAATACCGTAGCTTCTTTTTCCTACCCAGGTAAAAATTGGATTCGTTAACCAGCGATTCAAATCAGCTCCTGGATGGGCTGTAACTGCTACAAAAAACATCGCTAGAATACTCACTAAAAACATACCACCATAATAGACAAAATTACTATGATCTGACAGCATAAAAAAAGCCAGCAATAAAAGAAGCAGTGAGCCAATCCCTAGCCCATTCAATAGATAACGAGCGCTCTGAGGTATCGTCATTTTCAAACGAGTACTAGGCCAAACAAAAGCCAACGCACTGCCTAAGAGAATCGAAAACAAACGAGTGTCTGTCCCATAATACACACGGGTGGGGTCGGCGTTAGGCACATATAACAAAGCCATCAACAAAGCCGAAATCATGGCACCTGCCATAACAATGCCAAAAATAGTCGAACGCTTCTTCACAAATTGAACGAAAACGAGAAATAGCAACGGCCAAATTAGATAATTCTGAGCTTCCACTGCTAGCGACCAAATATGAGTGAAAGGCGACTGCGCAGCAAAAGCATCAAAATAAGAAAAGCCTTTAAAAATCTGCCACCAGTTATTGTAGTATAAAAGGCAGCTGGCAACAACACTGCGGATGTTATTTAATAAGTTACTTTGGAAAAGTGTAATATAAGCAACAGAACCGATGAGCATCGTTACTAAACCGGGGTAAAGACGCCGCATACGCCGCTCATAAAAACCTCTCAAATCAATGGTGCCATTCTGCTGCCATTCCTGTCGCAACAGATCGGTAATTAAATACCCGGAAAGGACAAAAAAGATCGGTACCCCCAGATAGCCACCTTTCATTACTGTCGGTGTTAAATGGTAAAAAATCACACTGATGACCGCTATTGTTCGGATCCCGTCAAACCCGGTAATATAGCGGTTCTTTTTCATACGTTTTATTTGTCTCATCTATTTATTCCAACTTTACTAGTAGTCTAATTTTTATAAAAAAAGGGCTCAAAAACAAGTAATTTAAATATACGTTTTTTTTATACAATTAGCAAGAATTCTTGCTACAACTTATGTTTTTTTTATACACTTTTTACTTTTGTATCAAAACGAAAGAAAGAAAATAAAAACAGAGAAACCTTGTCGCTGAATCAGCTGGTTTCTCCGCAAAAAAGAAGGCTCAAAATTGTTGTTGTTTGTTTTTTTATTATGGAATTCCTTCACTTATTTATTCATACCGTTTTCTTTTGGATGAGGAAGGTATTTTTAGCGCTTCTCTATATTTGGTTATTGTTCTTCGAGAAATTTCGACACCACTTTGACTTAATTTTTCAGCTAGCTTTTGATCCGACAGTGGTTTTTCTTTTGGCTCTTCATCAATCAATGCTTGTAACTGTTTTTTAACCATGTTAGTGGAAATATCTTCTCCCGTTTGATCAGATGTTGTTAGCCCTTGAGAAAAGAACGAACGCAGTTCATAAACGCCAAATTCTGTTTCCATATATTTGCCCTTCACAGCCCGACTAA
>Ga0256408_1001347_pt1 | contig 13642 bp, 13 predicted proteins | sample PhyAR1_FD_185998 | JGI IMG/M metagenome (GOLD analysis project Ga0256408, IMG submission 185998) | Leaf surface microbial communities from alfalfa plants in UC Gill Tract Community Farm, Albany, California, United States - DLSL A.R1 | ecosystem: Host-associated > Plants > Phyllosphere >...
AGTCAATCCGGGGCGCTGATAATTGGCACTATCTGCACATTTCAGGGCGCGGTATCTTTCGTTCCGCGCCCTGTTGTGCGAATAGCATAATCCGACCGGAGCGGAGCGAGGATCGATAAGATTATGCTTCAAGTAAAAGACTTTAGAGCGCCGATCTGATTAAATCCGATCGAAACGCGCTCTAAAACTAAAAATCACAGCGGAGATTTCCATGACGACGAAAGACTTGCGCGATCAGTTGATCGTGGGCCTCGATGTGCCAACCGTTGCTGAAGCGGAAAAGGTAGTTGAAGAGCTGGGCGATGCGGCCACTTTCTACAAGATCGGCTATCAGCTTGTGTTTGCAGGCGGTCTTGATTTCGCAAAGAGTCTGATTGCGGCAAAGAAAAAAGTCTTTCTCGACATGAAGCTCCTCGACATCGACAATACCATTGCCAAGGGTGTGGAAAATGTCGCGAAGATGGGCGTTTCCATGCTCACCCTCCATGCTTATCCAAAGGCCATGCGTTCAGCTGTGGAAGCGGCCAAAGGCTCTGATCTTTGCCTGCTTGGCGTGACTGTTCTGACCTCGATGGATGATGCTGATCTGAAAGAAGCAGGCTATTCCGATACGCCGGAAGCACTGGTGCTCAAGCGTGCGCAACAGGCGCGGGACGCGGGCATGGGCGGGATTGTTGCGTCGGCTGCCGAAGCTTTTGCCATTCGTCAGGCCATCGGCCCCGATATGGCCGTCGTTACCCCAGGTATTCGTCCGGCGGGAGCCGAGAAGGGCGACCAGAAGCGGGTCATGACACCAGCCGATGCGTTAGAAGCCGGTGCAAGCCATCTCGTCGTTGCGCGACCAATTGTCGGTGCAGGCGATCGCAGGGCTTCAGCCCTTGCCATTCTGGAAGAAATGCGCTCGGTTGCCTAATCGGTTTCTGAGGAGGATGATATGACCAAAGCCTATTGGATCGCCCGCGTGGATGCCCGTGATACGGAGCGCTACAAGGATTATGTCTCGACCGCCAAGCCTGCTTTCGAGCGCTATGGTGCGAAGTTCATCGCTCGTGGCGGTAAAGCCGAAGCCGTTGAGGGTCCGGGCCGCGCCCGCAATGTCATCATCGAATTTGAAACGATGCAGCACGCACTTGATTGCTACAACTCGCCGGAATATCAGGCTGCAAAGGCCATTCGCCAGACTGTGGCGGACGGCGAAATCGTCATCGTCGAAGGTGTATAAGCATGTCTCCCAAAAGTGGGAACCGGTTTTGGGTTAAAGACATGCGAAAGACAAAGAACTAAAGCGTGTACGCTTTAATTATAGCCTGACCGGCGGATCATGACGTCCGCTGATCGAAAGATCTAGCAATATGACCTTGCCCGCATGTGGATCAGCATTGCGGGCATTTTCATTCATGCCTTCATGAGCGCTGGTGACGATCAGCACAGAGGCGTCTGCGCCGATAAAGGCTGGGCAGGTTGGCTGGCTAACAGGAAGCTTGATCGAGCGTATCAAACGGCCCTGCGGCGAGTAGGCATTGAGCGCACTGCCGCCCCAGCAAGCATTCCACAGTGTTCCTTCTGCATCTACCACCGAGCCATCGACGCCACCGTCTTCCACGCGATGATGGAACACACTTTTTTCCGAGACCGGCAGCCCGGTTTCGGGATCAGTATCGACCCGCCAGATGATATTGCGGTCAGTATCGGCAAAATAAGCGATCTTGCCGTCCGGCGAAAAACAGATCGAATTGGTGATCGTGATGCCAGAGAAAAGCTTTTTGACTTGCCCCTCGCGATACCACCAGATCGAGCCAGCATCCTTCTCGGCCTTTTTGCCCATGGTGCCGATCCAGAAGGAACCTGACGGATGCACACGCGCATCATTGGAGCGCGTAACGTCATTATCGGCTTCCAGCGGATGGTGCAGCGTCAGGCGTCCACTGCCACGCTCGCGAACAAACAGACCGTGTTCGCTGACGATCAGCTGCCGTTCACGATCAATGACTGCAAGCGCGCTGGCTTTCATGCCCAGATCATGCGTGCGGATTGCACCACTATCGTCTCGTTCAATCAGTCGCTGGCCGAGAATATCGAACCACCAGCACTGACCGGTCAGCGGATCATAGCCCGGACCTTCCCCCAGTTCTGCGATATGTTCGGCAAATATGGTTGTGTTGACTGCGCTCACCTGTTCCTCCCGGGCTTTGCCGTTTCAACATAATGAAGCAGGCCGATGCGATCCAGTTGCAAATATTTAAGTGATCAGAAAGTTCTATGTTGCTTGGCGAAACCGTTTTAAGTTCCGGCAACTGAGAATCGCGAGGAAATCATGTCGCTTAAAGTTGCGGTCCAGATGGACCATATCAGCACGGTCAATATTGCAGGTGACACCACTTTTGCTCTGTCGCTTGAAGCGCAAAAGCGCGGCCATGAGCTGTATCATTACACGCCTGATCGCCTTTCCATGCGTGATGGCGTTGTTACAGCGCGGCTTGAGAAGCTTGAAGTGCGCGACATCAAGGGTGATCATTTCACACTGGGCGAGCCTGAGCGTTGCAACATGCTGGATATGGATGTGGTGCTGCTGCGCCAGGACCCGCCATTCGACATGAACTACATCACCAATACGCATCTGCTGGAGCGCATTCATCCAAAGACGCTGGTGGTCAATGATCCGGCCTGGGTTCGCAACAGCCCGGAAAAGATTTTCGTTACCGAATTTCCCGACCTGATGCCGGAGACGCTTATCACCAAGGATCCACAAGAGGTTCTGGAATTCCGCCGTGAATTTGGAGATATCATTCTGAAGCCGCTTTACGGTAATGGCGGCGCAGGCGTGTTCCATCTCGCAGATGGTGACCGTAACCTGACTTCGCTTCTGGAAATGTTCGGCCAGCTCTTCAAGGAGCCGTTTATTGCGCAGCGTTACCTCAAGGATGTACGTGCCGGTGACAAGCGCATCATCCTGATCGATGGTGAACCAGTTGGCGCGATCAATCGTGTGCCTTCGGAAACCGATGCGCGCTCCAACATGCATGTCGGTGGTCGCGCTGAACAAAGCAAGCTGACGCCGCGTGAGCAGGAAATCTGCGCCCGCATCGGACCTTCGCTTAAAGAACGTGGTTTCATTCTCGTCGGTATCGACGTGATCGGCGATTATATGACTGAGATCAACGTGACTTCCCCAACGGGTATCCGTGAGATTGAGCGCTTCGACGGCACCAATATTGCCGCCCTCTTTTGGGATGCAGTTGAAGCTAAGCGCAAATAACACGCGTCTCTTCGGCGAAAAATTCATAGGGTCGGTCTGGAAATCAGATCGACCCTTTCTCTTGATTGCACCTATCGAAAGTGCTTAAATCCTATGGTTGTATTTAAGCACTTTCTCACGTTTGAGATGTGCTGCGTGTTATGCGGGGGCATATGGTAGCGCGGGTGGGGACGGTTGCCTTTCAGGGCATAGAGGCGGTGCCTGTCGATGTGCAGGTGATGGTGGCTCCGGGTAAAATGGGTATGTCGATATATGGGCTAATTAAAATTAAATATTCTCAGTAAACCGTTATGCTTGGTAAGCTTAATAAGCTGATCATTGACGGGACAATGCTAGTTTTGAAAGTGAAGTTAATTCGTCTATCCAAGCATCGTCTAGCTTTTCCGCATGAAGGATAAGGCTCCGAATTTTCAGACGACGCTCTGATCTAGTATCTGCGGTCATTTCATCTGACCACCCGAAAAGATAATTGGGTTCAATTTCAAGCGAATGACAGAGCGAAAGGACAGCGTCATAAGACGGCTTGTTTACTCCAGATTCCAATTTACTAAGCGTGATTGTTGATAGTCCGGACTTCAACGCCAATTCTTCCTGCGTTAATCCGAAAGATCTTCTCACAGTTTTAAGGCGCTCGCCGAAGCTTCGCGCGGTAGTCGGGGTGGAGCGTGTACTCGTCATACATATCTGATGTGACAAGGACCGGCACAAAAGAATATCCATATGTATTATATTTTCGTTGAAACTAGTATAATTATATCATAGTTTCCAAAAACTTATCCATCGGTATGGGTTCAGCAGGCTTCCATCTTGTTTGGGGAGCGAAACCGTTTTTCTCGAGAAGGGGAGATTATAGTGAAATCTGGGGTAACTGCATTCGTGTTGTGGTGTTGCGGCTTTATTGGCCTCTGCGGACTACACCGCTTTTATTTAGGTAGACCATGGACCGGCGTGCTTTGGCTTTGTACGCTTGGCTTGCTTGGTATTGGACAATTGATTGATCTGTTCATGCTCGGCTCAATGGTTCGCCAAGCAAATATATTGAATGGATTAGCGCGTGCGTCAGCGAGTGTATCCAATCACAACGTCGTTGCACCTGTTATCCACGTGAACGTTGGCCCCGAAAAGCTTTCCACGCCGGAGTGAAAATTGGCTCGTCACTGTAAATGGTTGCTGTTCAGCTTGTTGTTGATTGTTTCAGCGGAAACAAGCAGTGGAGGGACTCCCGGTAGTAGTGAGTTGGATCAATCGCTGCAGAGAGCGCACGAGCAGCCTGAAAAAGACAAGCAATGCATAGAGTTTGATGATGGCTGTATAATTTGCTCGAGACGGGGCGACGGGATTATTTGCTCGACGCCTCGTATAGCGTGTATCCAGAAGCGAAATGCGGTGTGCGTCCTAAAAAGGAAGAGCGATGATTAATACGGTAAGAATTTTAATGCTAGGAGCCGCGTTAATATTGACAAGTCCATCCTTTTCAAAGGGATTATCTAAATTTGACAGCATTATATTAGGTAATCGGGATGGAGCTGCAAGTCTGACGGTTGACAGGGTTACAAGGCAGCAGGAAGTAGTGATTCAAAGAGGGTTTAGCTATGCCCAATCAATGTGTTTTACCGAGAAATTTGCTATCATTCGATCACAGCCTAAGAGGGAGCAAAAGTCTTGGAAGCTAACGATCGATAATGTCCAAAACTATATTGAGTTTAAGATCGTGGAAGATGGTGTCAGCATATACCGATGTGAATATTCTTACCTGAAGACTTACTTCGATGAAGATGGTTGGAGTAAGATTAGCTATAAGGAAATGGGTTGGGACTAATGTTTTATTGATCTCGATTGTTTATCCTATTTTAGAGTTGTACTCAGGGAGAATCCTGATGTCCGATGATATTTCAATTTTTCTAGTGTTAAACGGTATGAATTTCGCTGTATATGTCGCAATTTTCGAAGGAGCATCAGCGGTGGGGTCATATGACGTGATACGCTCGATATGTACATCACGAAAGTCGAAATTTTCAGACGTATCACTTTCTAATATATTTGATATTGATTGACCTAAATCGATACTGATAACAGGGTTTGACATCCAGATTGAGTGTACGTGTAAGTTTGTAATATCACCGCTGTATGACCAGAACTTGGTATTGTTTACATCTGAACACATTATTACTAGCGGTGAGCCGCTAGTATGTTTCATGAAATTTCGCCCTAATGCCTCTCGGCATATCAAGTTGTATAAGAACCTGACATTTTTGAAGTTTCTCTCATTGATCTCATGGTGAGATGACGGCATTAATTGATATTTACGTATCATCTTCTGAATATCAAAATTGAATGTTATGTAATATCCGTATTCCTCGACAAATTCTTTTGGATTTATATTCATATCATTTCCAATGTAGTAATTCGCATATTTAACAACTGTATCGTCTATCCAATTAGCGTATTCATTCAACAAATTAATATTATTCAAATTATTCATCCTTATTACATAGTAATTTAAATCCCCTGTCCGAGAAAAAGACAGATGTTGTAAACTGGTATAATCATAGGTGTATATGCGAAGGTATTTACACGACGGATAAGCCTGCTGATATTGTTTCGTGAAGTATTTAGTCTCTATCGAAGATTAAGGAGACGCGCTTCGGAAATTTTTTTTTGATTTTTTTTAACCAGCATCTATGAAGATGTCATCGCGGCTAGTGGCCTTGTCTGGCAGACTAGACTAAATGACGAGTATAGTGCGCGAAATGATTAGAGCAACAGGAGCCACAATCGCGAGGCTCAATGATTATTTATTCTGGCAGCGACGGTGACAGGAACTGATACCCATCAGAATTTCACTGCTGTAGAATGGAAGCGCCATACAGATGAATGGCAAAGCCGATAAACCGTTCCAACAAATTCGCGTTAGTTGCCCTGATAGCTCAAAGGCATATTTTCCGGTCAATCCCATTTTGTAGACATTCGCTTAACACACACGTGCTCCTCAAGCAGTGTGGTACAGCCTTTCATGCAGGCGCAGTTAATGAGGGGGATGCCTCCCGCGTAACAGTTTCAGGGTATCGGATTGGTCGAAGTTCAAGTCGTCAAAAGCAGAGCTCGCACACGGGAGTTCATAGCCGCATGCACTGAGCATCAGGCTGAAGTGTACTTATTAATTTCTTCGTAGTATAATCGCTCGCTATCATCCTTGAAGGAAGATTTGCTCTCTGAGAGAGAGGAGAGTTTCTGGAAAATGTGGGTATAGATTATCTTATGAACTTCGTTAAGCAGATTGTTCTCATCGGGAGTATCCATTTGAACATCTCCGTCAAGGAATAGGTCCAGCAGGGAAAGCAGACCCTCCTTGTCAATTTCGTCTATTTTACTCCATTCACCCAAAGTCGCTTTCCAAAAATGACCGCATCCATCCTCAATCTTTAAGATCTTCATAAGTCGCACTCCGCTCTTCGTAAGTTTTAACTCCTGCTTCTAAGTTTCCAAGCAGTATTTCCCTTGTTGGAAGCTCTAATCCATCCGTAGAGACGAGCCTCTTACTTGTTGTCGCGCCAGAGAAAATTCGCCACTTGATTTTTGAGCCTTCTACTTCTTTTTGAGTATAAAGAATATAATCGGGGCGGATCGAAACACCCACGGTGTTATTGTGGGTAACTACGACAACAGGCATCTTCCTGGACATTTCTTTAATAATTTCATTAACTTCAGCCTTCAAGAAGTGGTTATCGAATGAAGATTCTGGTTCATCTATAAGCAGAACATCTGCCGAACTCGCTCCTTCGATCTTATCTAGTAAGAAAAATTCAGACCTTTCTCCCCCAGATGCAGCGACACCATCCCTGTTAAGAATCTTATATTGAACTTTGACCAGATACTTGCTGAAATCAGAAGCCTCCACCGGAGTTCCTATCTTCCGAAGCTCTTGTAAGAATTCATAAGGTTTATTGTACTTCTCGAACGCCGCGCTGAAACCTTTGTTTGATCTGGAAAGGTCTTTAAGTTCGCCACTCCTTGCAAATGGTCCGACTTCAGCAACAATCTCAAAACTGCCCTTTTTCCTCCTAAGTGGAATCTTGGGTCTGCGAGCCGCTTTTACTAGCTCATCGAACCTTGCGACGGCTCTTTTGTTGGATGCGATTCGCAGAAGATCCACGTCCGTAATACTAGGCGCAGATGACTTTCGGTGAAGCTTCGCTTTGACGTCATGAATGGCAGCGTTCACCCAGTCTTTTTTCAAATTACTTTCATTCTGGGTGCAGTAAGCCACCATCAATTCCACATACAGGGCCTTCAATGCGATCAGCGGAATGTGTTTATCAATTGTTGCTCTATACTCAACGTTACTCACAAGACGCTTCGTTGATGATATTAGATTTTCCAACCCTGTTAGATTTTTTTGTTGAAACGGTTCGTCATTATAAATAGCAGCTTTCGAGAACGCGTCATGCCTGCTTGTGTCGCGTGCAAAAGTTAGCAAAGTCGACACATATTCTTCCACGGAGTCTAGGTCCGATTGGAGGTTGATTTCAAGCATGTGGCCAACAGCTTCCTGCAGGTCTGCCAGATATTCCCGAGAGAAAAGGCTGGTTTTCTCACTTAGAAAATCTTTGAATTTCCTTTCGTCTTCCGCGTCATCGCGAGCCACAAGATCGAATTGCCGAATATATCTGGCGTTCTCGGCTCCGAACCAGTCGCATATCTTTTGTAGAGTATAAGATTTACCAGATGACCGATCGCCTAAAACCACATTCAGTCCAGTTGAAAGCTTCTGACCGTCAGGAAAAATCTCGAAGTATCTGTTCCCGTCAATGCTCGACAAAGATACTTTATCTCGATCCTTCAGAACTTGTCGCAGAGTTCCGAAAGTTATCTCCTCACAATCAACATAAGTTTGTTTTGTGGGGAGATCGGAAAGCGTGTCACTAATTCGGCAATCGCTGAAAAATACGGGGACGAGCATTTCCGGATCTTTATGGCAAGACATAAATTTCTTGGGGCTGCTAACTTCGCCGCAGTGGATGTAACTTTCAAATTTCCCCAAACTTTCAGGACTAATCTTTGGGTCTTTCAGATAGTGTGGGATGAGGAGGTATTGACCTAGGTCGCCCAGAATTGACACAAATTCCTCATGCCGCAACGGCGTTCCTGTTGTTTTCCATCTTTGCGCCACTGAATCGCATCGATAGGAAAATCCATCTAAATCTCGTCCGTCGGATAAGACCAAGATGTGGCATTTTTCCACGTCAACTTCTATCCCTGGAAGAACAAGGATATCCAGAGTTGATCTGATTTTTTCAAATTGCTCTCTATCAAATAGGTTGTGGTTTGTTATCGCTATGCAGTCCAATTGTGCCTCGTGCACGTACCGCTTGAGATTATCTTCGCTAAATAAAAAATCTCTATCCTGAGAGCTAGACTTAGTGTGGATGTGTAAATCGATTTTTTTCAAACTTGCAGCCTCCCAACCCGCGCGCTTCTTTTAACTTATTTGAAAGGGAAACTTTTTGCATTAGCTGTTATTCACCTAGGTTTGTAGAAATGTGCCTACAAATCAATGTGGTGCGTCACTCTCGCCAATGTCCGCTTCTGTCGGACGGCAACTTATAGCCGGAAAGACCACTCACTGCCCCGGCTTTGTGATTCGGCGCGCAGAGCGAAGGGAGGGTTTTGGGCCGCTTAAGGACCGCGCCGAATGGCGAAAATGGGGTTGGAAACGGTCATAGATGGCCTTATGCGACGCGTCAGCAATCTCTTGGGCGACAATAGAAACTGGATTGACCGCCTTGGGCCTCTTAGCAGTCTGGAGGTAATGCTAGCTCATGCTGATCGGGCTTGTCACGGGCTGTCTATCGACGTGCCGCAGCATCTCGGCCAATTGACGCGGTCCACGCTGTCCGCAATGCGGTCGCGTATTAAAAACTGCACATATTGGATGATGTCAGCATGAACACGTCCGCTTTCGCGAATTAGGCGCTAAACCACCATTCTCCTTGCTAGCCCCATTTCGGCCCTTAACGGACCTCCACCTACTAAACACATGTCGCGCTGTGGTATAAGCTCGCTCTATCTGTAAGGGACATTTGACATTACGACTTCTGACATATGATATGCTGAAAAGGTGATGGTTTCGGTACCGCGAGGTGACCGAGCTGTTTCAAGGGGGCAAGGTGCAGGCAACAATCGAAAATCAGATTAGCGACTACCTCAAGGCCATCAAGGCCGCCGGTAATGAGGAAGTCAAACGGCAACGGTTTGTAGCCTTGCTGCAATCTCTCTTTGGAAGCATGGAAGGTGCTAAGCCGATTATCGAAGAGTTTGTGGGCGGCGCTGAGACCGTAGTGTCCAAGATCGAACGGGCAGGCAAAAAGTCCGACAAAGGCAGGGCAGATACGCAATACCGCTCAGTGATTATCGAGTTTGAGAATGACTTGGCCAAGACTGGCGAACACGCCAAGGACCAGCTTGCCGATTATGTCAGCGGAAATTGGAACAGCGGTTCTCAGTATCTATTCACACTTATTTCTTCGGATTGCATCACGTGGAAAACATACACGCCAGATGTTGATGAAGTGCCAAGTGGCAAGGCAATCTCGGCATCGAGTGTCGTACTGAAAGAGAAGGACAGCTTCACCGTTACCGAAACCAACGGGCTTGACTTCTACTATTTCCTCGACGCACTCCTTTTCCAGACCGAAAAGAAACGGCCCTCACTTGAAGCGATTAAGCGAGACTTCGGAGACGGGTCAAACGCTTTCATAACGGCAACGGACCAGCTCACCATCTATTTTGAGGGAGCGAAGGCAAGCGGGGAAATCACGGTCGCCTACGAACAATGGAAACGCTTTTTGAGTGTCGCATATGACAAGTTCGACAGTTCCGAACGCGTGTTTCTCATCCACACTTACCTGAGCGTCTTTGCCAAGATGCTGACCTATGAAATCCTGACGAAGGATGACTTCATAGATGACGATGATATCACTGGTATCCTTACCGGAGAGATATTCGATAAGCTCAATGTCAGGAACTTTACTGATAACGACTTTTTTCATTGGGTGGCTAAGGACGAAGCCCGCAAAGCGTTGAGACCAATGTTCCGCGCGATCTCGACTGAGTTTGACGCATACGATTTTGGACACATCGACGAGGATATTTTGAAAGGCGTCTATCAGGACTTGATCGACAGGGACACGCGCCATTCTTTGGGCGAATATTATACGCCTGACTGGCTGTGTGAAACCATCGTGGGTGAACTTAAGCTGGAAAGCAGTTCTCGCGTTCTGGATCCGTCTTGCGGCAGTGGATCGTTTCTGCGCACTACAATCGACAAGTTCAATGCAGACTTCCCGAACATGACTGCAGACCAAATTGCATCGCAGGTCAGTGGTTTGGATATTCACCCCCTGTCCGTGCAAATTTCGAAGGCGACGGCTCTGATTGCGCTCAAGGACAAGGTGGCCAAGTCGCCCAAGCCTGTCTTTCTCAGCGTCTTTCTTGCCAATACGCTACTGTCACCCACGGGGACAGCATCGCTGAACCTTTTCGGGGATACATTCGACATCTGGATTGATAACAAGAAAGTCGCCATCAACACCAATATCTTCAATGATCCCTTACGCTTTGAGAAATCGGTTCATGCAGCGGAGAAGATCGCCGACTTTACCAAGGGCGACGCCGACATGAGTGCGTCGAAGTTCGCCAAGGCGCTGGGTGGACAAGGGGTCACGGCATCAAACGACTTCTTTGCCAACAGCATATATGACATCTACAAGGCGTTCAAAGGCGTCAAGGAAGCCGGCCGGGACAGTATCTGGGAGTTCATTGTTCTCAACCTCTACAAACCCTGCTTCTTTCATCGCAGCTTTGACTTCATCGTAGGCAACCCGCCGTGGTTCACCTTCGCCAGTATCGGTAACGCCAACTATCAAGACCTGTTGCGAGCCAAAGCAAAGGCCACAGGCACATGGCCCAAGAAGCAAGCCAATGCGCCGCATATGGAGATTGCCGCAATCTTCTTGGCCCACTGCACCGACTACTTCCTCAAGGACAAGGGTAAGCTGGCCTTTGTCTTGCCTCGCAGCTTTTTTCAAGCTGATCACCACGATAACACGCGGTCTGGGGCGGCCAAATTCGTTCGGATCAAGGAAATTTGGGACTTGGACAAGGTTTCGCCCCTGTTCAACGTTCCGTCCTGTGTCATCTTCGCAGAGCGAGCGCACGGCTCGATATCCACGTCGATCCCAAAAAGTGGCTGTAGTGGCAAGCTTGTGTCTGGAAAGCTGAAAAAGCACAATGCCAACTTGGCTGAGGTTAAAGACAAGTTGAGTTTCAAGGCAGCCAAGTTCTACTATTCCAAGCTGGGCCAGAAGTCAGCGTTCACAACAAAGAAGCTGGGCGCATCGACCCAGACGAACCACTACAAGAAACTGTTCCGCCAAGGGGCAACGCTGGTCCCTCGTAACTTCTATTTCATCGAACCAACCCAGAAAGTGGACGGCACGTTCACGGGTAAGAGCTTCGCGGCCAAAACCAGCGATGCGTCCAACACGCAGGCCAAAGAGCCTTGGAAAGACATCATCGTATCTGGCCGCTTGTCGTCGGACTATCTGTTCAGAACGGCCTTGGCGCAGAACGTCCTGCCCTTTGCCCTGCACAAACCGCTTTTGGTGCTGCTGCCTGCAAAGCTCGGGAAGTCAGGCAAGTTGATCATGCAGAGTTCACAAGACGTTTTAGAAGATGGTGCATTGGACACAGCCAAATGGTTCAAAAACGTCGAAAGTCATTGGCTAAGCGAAAGGACCGAGCGAAGCAAAAATATGTCGAACCTCGGTCGTTTGGACTATGGCAAAGGTTTGACTTCACAAGATTTCGATATGCCATATGTCGTGCTTTACACTACGTCGGGCAAAGATGCTAATTCGGTTGTGATTAGGCGAGCAGACCATGACTTGCCGTTCGCTGTTGACCACAAGACATACATGTATGCATGCAAATCAGAAAATGAAGCGCACTATTTGTCCGCTTTTCTTAACTCCGAATATCCGAACGAGGTGATTAAAGATTTCCAGTCCAGAGGGCTTTTCGGGCCACGGGACATACATAAAACGATATTGGACGTTGCCCTGCCAAAGTTCGATCCAAATAACGCCACCCACACAGCTATCGCCGAAGTGGATAAAGTCTGCCACGAAAAGGCAAAGGCGTACTTGGATGCCGAAAAGCCGGATGCTAACCTGCCAGCCCACGCTTTAGGGCGACACAGGCTTGCACTCCGCAAGCTTCTATCCGCTGAGCTGGGCCAGATTGATACCTTGTTCAAGTCACTTTGACTGCGCCTAAGATACCGCCACTGTCCGCAAGTTTCGAACGGCAGTTTTCTGTACTTAATTTCGGCTTCTTAAGCCAAGCGAACGCCGGGGTCGTAATGGCAGCTTCCGTAACGAATCGGCGAGGGTAACGCATTCGCAGCTAAAGACCTGTACCCGCACGATCCGTCAAACAGCCTCCCTTGTGAGAAACGTTTGTTATGAGCAAAAAATCGCCGCTTCTACTCTAGTAATTCTAGCGGTTTGCAGAGGAGTCAAACGATTGCATACCTCGTCAACATATGCGATCCGAAGCCATAAAAGGGGACATCGTGTCCCCCTAGTCATCGTAGAAAGACCGATTTCTAAAGCTCTCAAGCGAGGGTGGGCGCTCCCTCAGGCCCACCAATCCATTTATCACCAGGATCAATAAACGAGATCGTCGGCTAACTGTAACTTAGTACAAAAGCCGACATTCTGCTCCCGGCTCCAGTTTTGTCGCCCATCATTTCCCGAACGAATGGCAGGCTTCTGGAGGAGTCAAAAATCCTACGAATGGCCGGCATGGTGTCGGAAACGGTCGTAAATATTATTCCAACTGCGCGGCATCATCTTCTTCGGCTATACGGAATCCGACGGACAGAGCATTTGATTGTGCGGGGTTTTCTCGCGAGTTTGCCGCCAATGAACGCCAGATAATGGCAACCCTGAAAGAACGCTGTCAGGCACAGGGCAAGAATACTGTTCTGGGAGCAGCAGGCGTCTTTTTCTTGCCATCACTGTTTTTCATGGACCCGAAATCAACCGGAAAAGTGGAAATCGATGCGCTGCGCAGTCGCAACAAGGTCCTTGAGAGGCGGTGATGGTTTTAATTCTGATGGAATTATGGTGATCTACGTTCTTTTGGTTGATGAGCCGATACCGATGTCGCGTCCGGTAAAAGCCCGGAGAATCTCGTATGACGTTTTTAAAATAATAACGCAAGAAGTTCCAGAAGGAGAAGTCTGGCAATTCGCTGTGGGGACAAGGGGTAGAGTTGTTAAGCGTACTTCAGAAGATGGTATTTACTTGGCCGCCGAGGAAT
>Ga0256408_1001353_pt1 | contig 13613 bp, 14 predicted proteins | sample PhyAR1_FD_185998 | JGI IMG/M metagenome (GOLD analysis project Ga0256408, IMG submission 185998) | Leaf surface microbial communities from alfalfa plants in UC Gill Tract Community Farm, Albany, California, United States - DLSL A.R1 | ecosystem: Host-associated > Plants > Phyllosphere >...
CACTTTATTATCATGCACCATAAAGAATGTGTGGCTATTTCTTAGACTGAAATACAATGGAGTGGTATGACGGCGAGTTACCGTATTTACAGTCAGGATGTTTTTCTTACCGTAGGTATTTCATCGCTATTGGATTCGATATTAAGCATGAATACCTTATTCGAAAGTAAAAAGTTTCACATCCTGCTAATTTCTAATCTTTCCTTATTAAGTCTGGCTCAATTTTGTCAGAATCTTGATCCTGAAAAGACCTATTTTGTTATTGGTAGCGCGGCCGCTTGGAGCCTGTTAAATGGCACGGGAGCGTTAAAATTAAAAGGCTTTATTGATATTTCAAAGTCAGTCAGTGAGATAAAATACGAACTTTATTTTATGTTGAAAGGGATAAAAGTACCGAACTCAACGCCCATCAACACTGAAAAAACCGTTTTATCGCCTTGTGAGTGTTTGGTATTAAAATACATATCTTCGGGTATGACGGCCGCATCAATAGCGAGAAGATTGGGATTGAGTGTCAAAACCATTAGTTCACAAAAAAGGAGCGTGATGAAAAAGCTCTGTGTTTCCAGTAATCAACAGCTTTTAATTAAAGCCAGAATAGCCAAGTACTTATATTGATCGACATTAATGATTAATTTTATTAACATAAAAAATATAAAGTCATAAACGTGTAAAGCAATGAAAATAGACATTCTCGCCATCTTTATTTTAGCGACATGATGTTATAGTTAAGGAAAGATAATCATTAATATAGCGATGATAATAAAACTCTTAACCTGACATCACGGATTAAGGCATTAATCATAAAAAGTTAAAACCACGAATTAAGAATTACGTTAAAAATAAAAAATAAGAGTAAGAAATAATCTGATGAAGAAACCCGACACATTAACTGAGTTTACATTTTGCCACTGTTGAAGAGCTGACACGCCTGACGTTCGGAAATAAGCGCCGAAGTGCAAATTGTACGATTGAGGATTTTTAATCAATCAGTTATCAGCACATGATGTAGAAGCCCCGCCCAGATACCAACAGATTTCCATTATAAAGACCGTCTCATGATGACTTTAGCCCCGCTTTACGGGGCTTTTTTTTAGTCTACGATGAGACAGCATCTCTGTAATGCCGCCATCCAGGTATCCATAGAGAATAAGGCGCTGCATGACGCTATCTACATCCGTTTCACTGTCAGCTATGCTTCGCAATATCCTACACATTTTGCTGCAGCTACAGCCCTGACAGGCAAGAATCGTCACTGCATGGACATAAATACAGTTTAGGGTCATATCGTCTCCTTGTTCAATCTGCTGTCTTACAACAGCTAAAATGAAAACTCAGTTTGAACATCTTTTTCACTCGTTAACGTTCACGCTCTGGACGGAATAATCACACTGTCACGCAACCCTTGGACGGTCAGGTCATATACTGTTCTCATTGGGTGTAACCTTATCGTTGACCACTCAGCATTGCACCGCTGAGTTACCCGCCTAATACCATTGTTGATTAAGGCCTTTCGCCGACATGAACACCCAATGAGGCGTCGTTGGCGTATTGATAAATACCTATATCAAAATCAAAGGCCAATGAAAATACCTGAACCATCCCGTTATATAGACCAGTAAAGCTCCTCTTCCTGATTGATGATGGCTGGAGCAAGCTACTAGCTAAACACGGTGAAGCTATCCCAGAATGTACTCAATTGGTCGTTGAGCGCATACTCGCCTGCGTTATGAAAGCCACTGAGCAATGGATTGCCTAACTGCAACACATCCCCCCCGACTGCGAATGGCAACACATAACCTTTACCATGCCCGACAAACTCTGGCCTATCTTCGCCAACAACTGGCCCCTGCTCAATCCGTTATTTTCTTGCGCGGCCAATATTCTACAGAAATGGGCCAAAACTCGGCGTAGAAATCGGTCTATTTGTGGCATTACACACCTATGTGTCGACAACTTAATCGGCACCCGCATATTCACCTATCAGTGACCCGCGGGGGCTTTGCCTTAAACACGACGTTTGGCGGCCTATTTACTTCAAAAAGAAGGTTGTTGAGACTTACTGGCGCCAGGCCGTCATCGGACTGTTATGGGAGAGCTATGCAGCCCTGGATTTGTTTGCTGCCGGCTACGAGCATATTCGGGACTACCGGGGATGGTGCCAGTTCCTTGAGGTCCAGTTCCAGCGGCGCTGGAAAATCCACTTTGCGAAAAAAACTAAACATGCATGACAAAACGTCAACTACATTGGCCGTTATCTCAAACGCCCGCCAATGGCGGCCTCCGCCCTGCGCCATTACACTAGCGGCGCTGTGATTCATCACTATTATGACCACCGTACGCAGCAGCATCGAAGGCAGGTGCTGAGTCAGGAAGAGATGCTTCTGCGCTATATCAGCCATATCCCCTCACGCCATTTTAAAATGGTCCGGTATTACGGTTTTCTGTCAAACAGCAAAAGCGGTGAGTTATTGCCAAAAATCTATGCCGCGCTAGAAATGGAGGTAAAGACAAAACCCACTAAACCTGGCTATGCCACGTTGATGAAACAATTTACGAATGTCGATCCCTATCAGTGCATGTTATGTGGTGATCGGATGGTATTTTCGACGCGAGCGGAGGGATTGCTTGCTCAACGCCGTGAGAAGCTCGAAAAGAAGCGATGGCTATTAGCGGCATAGGGAAGATTGCGCCAAAAGGTGAATGTTTTCCAATCAATCGTCAATCACAGAGGCAGTTTTATCGTTGTTTATGAAAGAATACGATCCCTCGCAGGCAGAGATTTAGCTTTATAACGTTAATAATGACAGATTGAAATTCCTAACCATCAAGACAACAGCTTTCTTTTTTCATGGGATTTTTTCATTAGGATTCGGATCAACATCCCAGTCAATCGTTACACTCATCCCAGGCTTCCCTTGGAATGGAAGAAAGACACTGTCGTTACCGCGGGTTGTGTTGCCTTCAGTTTTTACATTTAAATTTTTTTGGTTTGTATGACTAAACTGATACGGGTTACCGTAGTCCATGAACGAAGATTAATTCCTTTCCACTTTTAATACTGCCCCATGCTTTTGTTGTAGTCTTTCATTTCATCGGTTAATAGGCTACAGGATGAAATAAAAAAGACAGGCGTCAATACGATGAAAATTTTTACTTTTTTGTCGTTAATCATTCATTTCCCCAAAGATTGACTATACCCATGAGCTATGCGACGCAAACTACCGTTCTCAACATCGCCGAACAAAATGATGCGATTAGCCCCCCCTGCTGCCATCGTTAGATATCCCTTTCATGCATCGTCTTACCATCCACCAGATACATCCCATCAACATCGTACCCGACTAGGCATACTTTAGACTTTCTAAGACACACTATGTGATAAGCCATTATTTCAGCATCACTGATTTAAACGGGAAATCCAACTAGCCATATATTCATTCAGGTTTGACTCATCAATTGCTCGCTGCTGGGATACCCAACTAAAAGCGATGCTTATGCTCGTTCCCCATCCGGCCCATAACAGCTTCAATCACAGTCTCATAGATAGAGCCATCAGTGTTAAAAAGTCTTTGGCAAACTAGGGTGTTGCTCAACACAGAATATCGTCGGGATAGGGTGAAAGGCAGCGTTTAAACCCATCGATAGTCATTGACCGAGCGGTTACATCAGGTAGAGGAAAAACTGTCAGCAACATCGTTCCAGATCCACTCACCACTTTCTTGCACATTCCGTCCCAAGCTTTCTATCACCACACCAGGCAATTGAGATAGACATACTTGGATATTTAATGTCGACACCGATGACTGAGACCACGGTCCCACCTGAATGTTCAACACCGACATCGGTAACTGGGACCACGGTCCCACTAGGATATTCAACGCCGACATCGGTGACTGGGACCACGGTCCCACTCGGATATTCAACGCCGACATCGGTGACTGGGACCACGGTCCCACTCGGATATTCAATGCTGACATCGGTGACTGGGACCACGGTCCCACTCGGATATTCAACGCCGTCATCGGTGACTGGGACCACGGTCCCACCTGAATATCCAAGGCCAACGTCGGTGATTGGGACCACGGTCCCATCTGAATGTTCAACGCCGTCATCGGTGACTGGGACCACGGTCCCACTCGGATATTCAATGCTGACATCGGTAACTGGGACCACGACCCCACTTAAATACTCAATGCCAAAATCGGTGATTGGAACCACGGTCCCAATAGGATATCCAGGGATAGATGAAGAATAGGGAGCACATTTTGAATTTAGAAATGAATTTTGAAAGGAAAGAGAATATATAAAGGATGAACTAGAAACAATAGAACCGAACAAAGGCGGGTAGGTAACCCGCCTTGTTTTGATCTCATTCATTCACTACAAAGAATGCTCTTTGGAATAGGAATCCAAGAGCGCTTCTATTTTTTTAACCAAAGGCTCTGGCGCAGATTTGAGATGGAAAGAAACACTGTCTTTTGAATATTTCGCTTCTATATTTTTGCCAAAGTTCTTTTTATGAATTTTCTCTGACTGTTTTCTTTCAGGCATCAACGCGGCAATCAATTCTTCCGTAGTAAACTGACGACCTTCCTGTTTTTGCTTCATAAGCTTATGAGTAACCAACTTCAGCGCATCAATGTTCTTCTCATAAGCTCTATTTAATGCTTCGCCACTGCGTGCACTCAACTCATTCGGATTCGCAAACAGCTGAATAGTTTTAAGTGGCAGATCAGCTGTTTTAATACAACGCTGAATAATTTTGCGTGAGATATGCTCAGCCTCAGCCAACTTACTAATATTACCTTCATATTCAGATGTTAGCCGTTGAGCGTAACGCAGACCGCGTTCATAAGCACTCGTTGGGCGATAATCATTAGCAATTTGAGATAACCATAACATTTGTTCATCTGTAAGGTTACCGACTAAAACTTTATAGTCGCTTCCTGTAAGTATTGCAGCCTTACGACGACGACTTCCATCAGCCACCTCAATATTGCCGTTATGCTCGCGGGCAAACGCGGGGATCTGCTGACCGGCTGTTAAAAATGAAGGGATCAGGTCGTCTAATGATGATTCACATAACAATGCTTGATTACGTTCATTCCCACCAAAAACGGTAGTCTTGTCTTCAACATCAGAAGCAGAAACAATTTTCAGCGCGAACGTGACGTCCTTACCAGCTACCGGCAATACTATCGTATTGCCTTTCATGCCACTCACTCGAGAAGCAAGCTGACTAACGGCTGGGGCAGATACCGGAGATTCTACATTGCCGATGGCCGGTTTAGCGTTGTCAAAATTTATAGAAGGCGCGTTGCGTAATACGGGCTGCCTTTTCATTATGCATTCTCCCAACGAGGTTTAACTAGCCGGTTGAAAATTTCTGCGCAAACAGGCTCCCAAATAGAAACTGCATTACGCCACGCAGCGGGTGTTGAACGCTGGTTAGCGGCCTGTTCGAATACAGTACGCATTCGTACTTGTCCTTTCCCAACTTCGTCCGTCACGCGTACAACTTCTTTCAGCACCATTCCTCCCCATGCATTCCTTATCTGATCGTCCATCCATTGGGACTGACTACCGATCGCATTACTAAATTTAGTAATTAAAACGCGTACATCAGGCTCAAAACCATTGAGATCAATATTCGACATTAAATCTCTAAGCATGGTGAAAAATTGTAACGTGGAAACATAGTCATAAAGCTCAGCCGGAGTAGGCACTACGATAACGTCAGCAGCGCACACGACATTGATAGTTCCGATGCCTAAATTAGGTGCACTGTCTAACACCACAACATCATAGCTATCCCAGACGGACTCAATGGCCGCTCGTAATAAAAGATGAGGTGCGACAGGTAATCTCCCCTGATCGTGCAAGCTATAAATTTCTGACTCAATACGATGCACTGCAAGACAAGACGGTATTATTTCAAGATTTGGCCAGCAAGTTGGCTTTATCGCATAGGCAGCATCATCTCGTTGGCCAAGATAATAAGGCAATAAAGTGTCTTCTTCATGTATATGCAGGTCTGGAACATAGCCATGATATAAGGAGGCTGTCGCTTGAGGATCTGTCGCATCAATCAGCAAAACTCGCAACCCTTGCAACGCCATCCATTGAGCAATGTGAACAGACGTTGATGTCTTGTATGCGCCACCTTTATGAGCTGCAATCGCAAGAACAACAGGGTTTTCACCTTCTGGTTTGGATAATCTTGTTTTAAACACATCCCGCATATCATTAATTTGCTGAATGGAATACCCAGTTCGTTGCTCAACACGGCCAATCATAGCTGTCTCAGGAGGCGGCAGTTTGCCTGAGTCTTCATAGTTACGGATCGTTTGAGGTGTCACTCCGACAAGTTCAGCAGCTTCAGTAATACGCCAGCGTCGAGTAATTGTTCGAGCTGCAGGGCTGTCATTACCAAACTGCGATTTAGCAATTTCTTGAGTCATGAACTGCCCACGCTCAATACAGCGGTCAAGAGTTGACTTTAGATCCATAAGTATTATCTCTATGTGATTTGCGTTTTTATAGTAAAACACCAAAAAACACGCAAAACAACTTAAATAACGCAAATATATTGAAATTGAATATCAACGCTCGCCGCAGCCAGTGACCGAGCATCGCGAGCGAGCCGGCGAGGAAGCGTAAAAGCCTCGAGGCTTAGCTGGGCACGTTCACATTTTTGCTGATATGGCCACTATGGGAAATACCCCAAGTTTATTTTCTGAGGTTATCCACTTATCCACCATCTTATTTTTATAACATTTTTAATCTTTTTCTCTTTTTAAAGCTTTTTAGGAAGCCTGCAAGCCTCGTCCTTACTGGGTTTACAGGCTTTATCTATGGGAAACACACCTAGTACATATGGGAGATAGCACAAGTTTCTGTGGGTAATACACAAAGTAATTATGGGTAATGCCCCAAGTTACTATGGGAAATACCCCAAGTTGTATTTTTCTGAATCTGCTGTGGATAACCTTTCATTTTGCTTGTCGCTAGCGATAAGGCATGCCAGTATATGGGTACTACAAATTCACCCCATACGCCAATGACTGAAAACACTCGTCTTGCTAAAAAACCGATAAATATCAGTCAGTCAAATGAATTGACTGAAGCTGCGTATTACCTGCCTCTGCAAGCTAAGCGCGTCCTTTGGCTTTGCTTGATGCAGTGCTACCACTTAAAAGATGAGCCGGAATCTGTTTCACCGTTATTCACAATCACGGTGGCTGATTATCAAAAATTTTTTAAGGTTGGCGTTGATACCGCCTCCACTGACGTTAAAAAAGGTGTAAGTGCTCTCGCAGACAGCAATGTGACCTTCTATCCTCGCGAAGGTGAATTTGAAGAAGTTAAACGTCCATGGTTAGCTGAAGCTGGGTTGAAGCGGGGAAGGGGAAAATGGCAAATAGAATTTAACTATAAAGTCATGCCCTACTTGATGGGGTTAACCAGCCAGTTCACGACTTATTCACTTTATGACTGCGGAAAAATCAATAGCGTGAGGGTTATTCGTTTATATGAAAGTCTATGCCAATTCCGCTCATCTGGTATTTGGATCACAACACCGGATTGGTTGTCCGATAGATTCCTTCTCCCAGAATCTCAGCGCAACAACTTTGCAGAAATGAAGCGAACATTCCTCAACCCTGCACTGAAGAAAATTAACGAAAACACGCCGTTAAAAGCAGCAATGACACAAAATGAAGATGGAAAACTGATTTTCACTATCGTTGACAGGAACGGCTAAAGTTGGCCTGTTTCCCACACTCTTTCTTTATGTCCTCTTCAGCTCAGCAGTCTGCTTACAAAAAATGGCATCTAGAGATCCCCCGTTTTTAATTTAGCCATAGCTTCTGATGTCACTAGCTAAAAAGCTGCTCGATCGCTCCATAGCCTAACTTACCCTAAAATCCCCGATTATGGTTCTTGATAAGAATAGGCAAAGTTGGGCTATTTCCCATACCTTCTCCCTCTACGCAGAGAGAAGAGAAAGTAAAACGCATAGGTTAACTCACCATGCTTGTATGAGGGATAAAGGACATCATCTGTCTTTATGGTAAAATACAGGCGTCATTCTCAGAGTCAGAAACGATGAAAAAGAAAAGCACGACCCCAACGCCTCATGATGCGACATTCAGGCAATTTCTCGCACAACCTGATATTGCCCGTGATTTTATGGAGTTGCACCTTCCCACTGAGCTGCGTGCTATCTGTGACCTCAGTACGCTGAAGTTGGAATCTGGTTCTTTTGTCGAGGATGATCTTCGTCAGTATTTCAGCGACGTGCTCTATAGTGTGAAAACGATGGAAGGGGACGGCTATGTGCATGTGTTGATTGAGCATCAGTCATCACCAGATAAACATATGGCGTTCAGGTTATTGCGTTACTCTGTCGCGGCTATGCAACGCCACCTTGAAGCAGGCCATAAAAAGTTGCCGCTAGTGATACCCGTGCTGTTTTATGTTGGCAAGCGTAGCCCTTACCCGTATTCCACTCGTTGGCTGGATGAATTTGATAACCCTGCGCTTGCAACAAAACTTTATAGCACCGCTTTCCCACTAGTTGATGTCACTGTTATTCCTGATGATGAGATTATTGACCATCGTCGTATGGCCGCACTGACATTACTGCAAAAACATATCCATCAGCGGGATCTTGCAGAGTTAATCGACAAACTAGCCACAACCCTGTTGGCGGGATATCTCTCTTCAACACAGGTGGTATCGCTGGTACACTATATCTTACAGGCAGGCAATACTTCAGACGCCGAAGCCTTTGTTCGCGAACTGGCACAGCGTGTGCCGCAACACGGAGACGCACTCATGACCATCGCACAACAGCTTGAACAAAAAGGTATCGAAAAAGGTATCGAGCAAGGTATAGAGAAAGGTATCCAACTTGGTGAACAACGCGGTATTGAAAAAGGTGAGCGTGAAGCCACCCTTAAAATAGCCCGTACCATGCTGCAAAACGGTCTTGACCGTAATACGGTTATGAAAATGACCGGCCTTTCCGAGGATGATCTGTCTCAGATCCGTCACTAAATATTTCAACGACTAGCGTTCGCTAGTCGTCCTCTTTTCTTAGCGTTATCACCATTCATACCTCCGTCGATTCAACACAGGTTATATCGCTGGTAGACACCGAAGCCTTTGTTCGCGACTGGCACAGCGTGTGCCACAATACGGAGACGCACTCATGACCATCGCACAACAGCTTGAACAAAAAGGTATCGAAAAAGGTATCGAGCGAGGTATCCAACTCGGTGAACAACGCGGTATTGAAAAAGGTGAGCGTGAAGCCACCCAAAAAAATAGCCAATACCATGCTGCAAAACGGTCTCGATCGTAATACCGTTATGAAAATGACCGACCTTTCCGAAGACGAGCTGGCACAAATTCCCCACTAAACACTTCAACATCCAACAGCTATGGGATAGCCACTACTCTGTTTTCTCCCCATACTGACTCTTCAATAGATGGATGAATACTCAATAGGCTGATTTATATAAACAAAGCTTCGCATTTGCTCTGTGTTTACATCCTTATGCTAATATTCTCCACATCATTAATTCAATAAAGTACTGACATGACTGTCCCCTATCAAACGCGTCCCACATCAGAACTAGCGCATCTGGCCTGGTGCCTACTCACATCAGTACGCCTAGCCCAAAAAGAAGGAAAAGCACAATCTTCGCTGGAGCAGCATGTGTTTGTCATGCAATGGCTGCTAACAGCCCAAAAACGCAAGCTGTTCCCGAAGTGCGTTGCGCCAGACATTATATGGCTGCTCGCTCAGGGTAAAAAATATGGGTTCGGGGCCAACTTACTCAAAAAAGTAGAGTATATATACCGTTCAAGTGCTGAAGAATTAGCGGCCCAAAGTGATTTATTTCGATTTACGTACTTCGTTGAGACATTGAAATCAATGGGTTGGCTAGATTTTATGGTCTCTCGTAAAGAGTGGGAACAGCATTGGAAGGGCTCCAATACTGCCAGCGCAATCTATACCCCAAAAGAGGATCTTCAGCCCTCTTTTGATGAGAATGGCAAACTTATCAAAACACTCGCGGTGCGATTTACTGGGGATACATCCGGTATTTTTCCACTCTTAGAACAGTGCCACCTCCGCGCCCAGCAGCAACCTAATTATGAAGGCTTTTCCGTTTTTCATCTTAATATGACGGACTAGCGCAGCAATAACTTTGCCTGTGCTGGCGACATGGAAAAACTCAAATCAGGCGTGACATCGAGCGCAAAAATCTTCGTATACACTTCCGTGTTCTCCATTCTCTTATGCCCCATTAATGCCTGTACCTGCTTGATATGTATGCCATTCATCAGCAGGTGTACTGCATAGCTGTGCCTAAAGGTGTGTGGCGTAATGGGACTCACTGAAAATGAAACGCCGTCACGCTCAGCTCTTTCCACCGCTGCTTTTAGCCAGTTACGCGGCGTCTCTTGGCTGGCCACATCCCACATCGGTGTCGCTCGGCGCGTCAGCAGTCTAAAGGTCGCAAAATATTCCTGCAGTCGACGAACGTAATCTTCATCGGGCAAAGGCACTGCTCGGAAGGGGACTTCTTGCTGTTCTTCTTTCGTCGGACGTCCTCGAGTTCGCGGTGCCCGTTGCTTCAACGTTCGCAGTCTGACGAAGGGCATATCCGCGTTGAAAAAAAAGTCACTGGGCGTGAGCGCCAATGCTTCATTGATCCGCGCGCCGGTGTTCCATAATGTTTCAATCAATACCCGTTGACGCAAGTCGGGAAGATAGCTGAGGAGCACTGAAATTTCCGGCGCCAACAAATAGCGGGGTACATCCAGATCCGCGGCGATGGCCATTTCGCGCAGTCGAACCGCGCGCGCATAGTCGCCCGGCAAACCGATCGCGCTACGTGAAATCTGTTCTAGATTGTGGGGTATCAGGCTCAATTTTTTAATCTCCGCAATCTCGTATATTTTGGTTTAAAAAACACACAATCCTTGCCATGGTGTCGCGCTGGCCATTGGCCAAAAATCAAAAGACGTTTTCTTAGCGACTATTTTGCCGAGCTTGATGATAACAGGGAAGGGAAATAAATCGGTGATCGGTCAGTGCTAGGGTTGGGGAAAAAACGAAATAAACGTAAAAAACAAAATGACTGCAACATCCCTAGTCCGCCCACAATGACGCTGCCGCAAGCAAATAAGTATGCGAACCCGCAGCCAGTAAGGCCTGCAGGAAAATTACAAGGTAATGTAAAGCCTTTGGGGATTCCGGCGGAAATACCCAATAGTAAGAAAAAGAGTAAGAAACTAAAAAAGGTCTAACTTTTGAGTAGGCGGTAGAAGATATGGCAAGGTGAGAAAGAAATCACAAGAAGCTTAGGGCTTTTAGCGGAAATACCCAATAGTAAGAAGATGAATAAAATTCGACAAGTGGCAAGCTTTTGTGTGAATGTTAGAAGCAGTAGCAGGATGGAAAAGTAGTGAACCTGACGCTCAAAGAAACGCATAGAGAATTCTGGCGAAAATATCTCAGTACACTGCAATAGTTAACAGTATTAGGTAGCTCGAAAACCGAGCTAATAAGTACGTGGCACTACGTTATAGTGATCTATTAAAAAGTTTAACGAAGGTTATCTAGGACTAATGACAGGTTTTGCTAAAAGCCAAAATAGAACGAAGTTAGCCTATACAAGGCGAAGTCATTAAGGGGTATGTTATAATCAATTGATTTATAAGAATTATAATTAATTACTTAACATAATCAATGTTATGCGAATTAGTTATATTACACCAATATAAACATATCCGCTTTACAATTTCACCTGAACAATCATGAATCTGAGGATGGAGTTAACCGACTCATAATCCTTCGAGTGGATATTTATACTACTATCAATTTTAATTTTTTAGACTATTTTTATAAATAGAATGGTATGAGTAAGACACTAAAGTGTAAATTACCCATAGTTAATAATAGAAAACTGATAGTGAGTTAGTGAATGAAAATAAATAGCAACACTAAAAAATTGAGGGTTCGGTAAAGTGAAATAAATGGATATATCAAAAAAAACCCCACAAAGGTGGGGGAATTTAACTCAATAATTTTTATTCATAGCAAACAAACTACACTTTGTATCTTACAGTAATGTGGTTATATTTCAATAGGTACTTTAATTATCAGATAAATCGCTATTTACATATCTAGTATGGATAAAAAGATCTAAATTAAATTTCTTTCATTTTAATCACACCGCTCCTTCCAAGAGCGATTTCCACTCCATCTCCTTTGTTAATTATTGCTAATTTATAACCAGTAACACTGAAATGAGAAACGATAGACTGGCTAATTTTTGGAAATATTTCAGACATTAAAATGGAGTACTTAGCACTATGAAAAAATTCAGATATCCTGCCATACTTGAGCTTTTTTAGAATAACTGTAATTTTCCCTATGAAAAAATTGTTATGATTTTTGATTCGCATTATTTTAATGACATTCAATATTGTCAATTATTCAAAAAATAGAGATAGAGTAGTAATAAACTACTCTATCTTAAATTATCTTTAGATATTATTTAGTTCTTTTATTTTCTCTTGAATTAACTTGTAGCTGGCAAAGTTAACTTCAGAACAAATCGTATCAAGCTTCATATCAAGATTCATGGTATAGATACGTCTAGCATCCTCGCCCATAATATTTTTATTAACTCTCAAAAAATGGAATCCATCATTGACTTTAATATAATTTCTTGAGAGTCGTTCATACTGAGAATCACCAGCTCGGCGCAAGAAATTGAAATTATCGACGCAAGTATTATTGGTGGATGCCACTGATTTTACTGGAACAATGGTGCTGTTTTCTTTTGCATATGCCACCACGGGTTTATCTGCAGTGTGGGTCACTGTTCCCGATGAACAGGCAGCCAAAAAAAGAACGGAAACAACAGGAATAGCTCTTAAATACATCATAACTCCTAAGCCTTGAAGATGCCATCAACCATATGTGAAGAGATACATGATGGCGCAAGCTGGAAAAAGTAGTTAGAAAGAAGAATGTTTGCTGGATCATAACTACACTTTTGTGCACACTTATTCTATACAAAAAGAATGATTTGTGAAATATGAAAGCACTGACGAAAGTCTGCTTTTTAATATTTTGACCCGTTTGTTTTCAGCTAGCCCACCATTTATATTCTTTCATCAGGAATAACATAAGTTTCTGCATTTAAGCCGTTTATAGGGTCTGTCGCATTAGGTAACTTATCTGGTAAAGTATTGTTTTTAATGATATTATTTACCCCATCCCCAAAGACGTAAAAACAGACACGCACAAACTGCGTGACAGAAAGGGGAACCGCTAAACCATAAGGTGGACGCGGTCAGACGGCAAGATCTAGACATGAAGGTGCGTTATATGGGTCCGCTTGGAAAACGGAAATTATCCCATGCTAAGCCTATTTCTTAAGCCGCATGGCAGGCTGCTTTGTTCGCAGGCTGTGTAAAAACTCGTGTTTTCATTATCTGAGCACTATCTCCGACCAGGAGCGCAAAATATTCCTGATATTGACTGTATTCGCTGTGATTTGTATAGAGAGGTTTTTCGAGGG
>Ga0256408_1001358_pt1 | contig 13515 bp, 10 predicted proteins | sample PhyAR1_FD_185998 | JGI IMG/M metagenome (GOLD analysis project Ga0256408, IMG submission 185998) | Leaf surface microbial communities from alfalfa plants in UC Gill Tract Community Farm, Albany, California, United States - DLSL A.R1 | ecosystem: Host-associated > Plants > Phyllosphere >...
AAAATATTGAGAAAGTTTATCATAATCAAGTCGATTCTGTTAGTGGTTTTCAACAAGTTCTCTATCAGCCGACGCTTGATTTTAAACAATATCTACCTTCTATTTCTACTCAGTCCAAAAGTGCTTTACAAGCCAATGATTTATTGACGAATACCTTAACAACGTATACCAAAAGCACGGATTCATTGGTTTCAAGCCATAAAGAATATTCAACGGATGTCGAAGCATTGTTAAACCAACGTGCCGACGGCAAGCTAATGTATGAAGATTTTGTCAAAATTCTTTTGTCAATGGATGAAAGCTTGCTGAACTCAGAAACCAATCAGTTGTATCATACGTTGGAAAGCAAAAACAACTATTTAAATGAACAGTTGTTAGCCGACGATTCAGAATACAATTATACTGCACTGATGGATCAGCTTCAGCAACAATTAGCTGATACAAAAATTGAGATTGAACAACAAAGTGAAAAGTTAGCGACTTTAAAGGATCAATATTTTGAGACATATAAGCCCCAATTTTTCCAAGCTTTTCATTTAGAACCGACGGCTGAACAAGTCACACTAAAACAAGCCTTAACGCTACAAGGCTACAACTCTACTAATTTGAACAGTATTTCGACATTCAACAAGAAATACACCGACTGGATGAACCAGCGCTTAGGTCAGCTGCCTTATATTGGTACAGTTCCAGAAGAGGACGACTATGAAGAAGTCTTCAATTATCAGTTGGCGCCTTTTTCTCAAAGCAATCCCAATGAGATCTTAACTGACTTAGAAACGGCCCTTACCAGTGAACGGGGGATTTTAAATACGATTGAGGCAATCAACCAAAAAAATAACGCTTCCATTAATCCAGATGTAACACCACTGCAACTGCCAACACTAGCTGATGCCACTGCCAGCCCTTACTATAATAGCCTTAAGCGAGCCTACGATTACTTAGTAAGTACGCGGACAGGGTTGTTTAACACTAGAAATTATTTTGTCATCGAGTTGGAGCAATATAGAGGAACAACTTTGACCTTTGTTATTCCAGAAGGCATTGAACAAGTTACGATTGGCGGAACTAGCTATAGTGAAAAAAATGTTTCGCATAGCTGGTCTTTAACGGGTAAAAAAACTTATGTCTATTACACTTTTGATTCAGAGTACGATGAGTTGGCTACACCAGCACCTGCTTTTCAACTAGGTATAACTTTCCCAGTGCCAGTAAGTACCAGATCGGTAGTGGATCCAACAGTTAAAGTAACGCCAAAACAAGAAACGACTCCAGATGCAGAACAAGCGTCAGCGGATTCAGAAACAGCTCCGAATGAAACGACTGAAACAACAGAGGAACAAAACGGCGCCAAAGATCAATCAGCGCCAAAAACAGCTGTTTCCCCGATTGTTTTAGCTGCTACTGGTGGTAAAAGTGTCAGTTGGGTGCAACCAGCCGATACCACTATTTTTTCTTCAAAAAATTATCAAAAGGCCAAAAGTGCATATCTGAAAGAACTGGGCCGAGTGACAGAACTGTATCGTGTGGTAGCATCTGAGCTAAGTTTGTATCAAAGCTACCCACTTGAAACGATGTCTAGCTTATTGGAAACACCGATGACCGATGTTTTCAAATTCGTTATTGACAAAGTATTTTTTTCCAGTGATGGCGACTATGCTAAGCAAGAGGCACAGCTGAAAGCACTAAATGAAAAAGCGATGACAATCGAACGTCAATCCGATAGTCTGATGAGACAGTTGCAGGCGATTCAAGAAAATACGAGCCAGTTAAACGACACGGTTACACAACAATTGCCGCTACTAAAAGAATGGCAAGAAACGATGACTAAAATAACCAATGCGGAAAATGAAGTCAGTAAAATCAATCAAACGACAGATGCTGATTTAACCTCAGCAAAAGCTACTTTAGATAGTTTGTTGACACAAACAGAAATCGTTAAAGAATCATCAGATATGAATGTTAAAGAAGCAGAAAGCGTTAAATCTGTCTTTGATTCCTTTGACAAAGAAGTTGCTACTGCGCAAAAAAATGGAGAAGATTTATCAAGTAACGCTGATGTGATGTTACATGATTTAACCAAAGAATTAACGAAAAACCGCGATTTTACCACAGCTTTTATCAATGTATTAAGTAATGCCCATAAAGATGGAGTTCTCAACAACGGATTTCTACAATTTATCGCTAATCCAGTGACAGGAAAAGCAGATGCTGTAATAAAAACTACCGAAGTCAACGAGCCTTTTACTTGGATTTTAATCATGTATACCGTTAGCTTTTTTATCGCTTATCTATTTGCAACACAGCCAATATTCAAACGAATGCGAGATACCTTCAAAGCTGAGAATCTACGCTTGAAAAATAATCTTTTAAATACAACTTTATTAACGCTAAGTAGTTTGGTATCCGGTTTTGTGATTGGTTTGCTGAGTGTTGGTGAATTAAATATCATCAAAGAAAGTCAAATCGTTTGGATTATGATAGTACTGTTGTTCACGTTGCTGTTTGCACTATTGAATCACTATGCCATCAAGCAATTCAAAATTGCTGGCTTTGGTGTTAGTCTCTTCTTGTTTATCAGCTATATTTTTGCAACCAGCGCTCTAGGCAAAGCTAGCACTCAAAACTTTTTAGGTCAATTGGTTAGCCATTACAACCCTTTGACTATTGGTGAAAATAATTTAGCAAGCGTCTTAGGTAGGGAAAATATCAATAGATGGCAGCTCCTTTTATACGTTCTCGTTGTAATAGCTTTACTACTGTTCAATGTCTTTATTTGGAAACCAAACCAAGTGGAGAAAGAAGGCGTTGCAAAATGAGAAAGAATTTGCTGATAATCAGCTTTTTGGCTTCGCTACTGCTTGCTCCTTTAGCAGCCGTCGCCAACGAGCCGTTGCTCGACAATCATTTGGATTTAAAAACCGATCGTTTAAATAAAGAACAATCCGGTGCTAAATCGGGACAACAAACAACAGTTGATGAGCGATTATTCAATTCTGAAGAAATTGAGAAACTAAAAAAAGCTCAAGCAAGGCAAGAGAACTTACAAAAGCAAGAGTCAGAGCAATTGTTTATTAATAAGTCTTTGACGGCCAAGGAAGTGGACACTGAAACATTATTTATGCCAGATGCTAAAGCAGTAGAGACCATAGCAGCGCAAAATGATGTTGCTACAACTGTCAATGAGATACAAAACACATCGGTTTTAATACCGTTATTGGTAGTGGCGGCGGCTCTGACTTTGTTTAGTATCGTTTTTTATCATTGGAAAAAAAGAGGTTAATGAAATGGGAGAAACTAAAGAACACGTTAATATCACGTTCATGTATGAACACAGTCGGGAACAAGCTGCTGATTTGCGAATTCCCAGAAATATTACAGTTTATCGTCTAATTCGGGAGCTTAATCAGATATTTGGCAAACAACAAGAAGTACCAAAGTATCAATTAAAAGTAAAAAATAAAGGGTTATTACTCGATGAAGAAAAAAAATTAAAGGACTATCCAGTTACAGATGGGGATATTATTGAAGTGTTGGGGGAGTAAAAGATGGAAACAATTAAAGAAACAACGATCACTTTAGAAAAACAAACATATAATTATCAAAAAACAGCTGCTGCTTGGACGTTGTCCTTGCGTAAATCAGAAGTGCAAGTTTCTGATCAAAAGGACTTAGCTTTGTTAACGGTCCAAAATCCATTGTTTATGGAAACGATCATTGATTGGCAAGAAGATGCGGTAATTTTTCATTATCAAGTGCCAACAAATACAATTTCTTTTGCGCAATTAATAGAAGCACCGCGCCAAGAGAAACTACGGGCGATGGCAAATATGGCTCAAGTCCGTTCTTTATTAGCATTGCCGATCACTTTTTTCCTACATCCGGAAAACTTGTTGTTCGACTACAATCTATTACCAAAAATTGCTTATCGTGGTTTGGCCGGCAAAATGCCGCCTTCGGTCACCAATGAAGAATTGTTGCTGCGCCAGTACAAGTGTTTGATCATTGCATTATTTGAAAAAAATCAAAGTTTTACTGACTTATATGAAGGACAATTAGAGATCAAAAAAGGCTCAGAATTTATCCAAACGATTCTACAAAAGGCCACATTCGAAGAAATTCAAACATATCTCCTCAGTCAATATAATTTGACCTTAGATACAGAAGTCAAAACGACACAGCGTGTTACAAAATCTAAATTCAAAATGATGAAATATTTGTCAATTTGGACGCCGGTTCTGGCTGTTTTATTAGCAGCTCCTTTAGTGTATCTTTTCTTTTTCCAGCTACCGTTTCAAATGCGTTTACAAGACACAGATACAGCGTTTCTAAAAAATGATTATGAAGGAGTTATCTCTCAATTAGAGTCAATTGGCACTAAGAGAATTCCTTTCACACAAAAATATGAACTATCTTACAGTTTCGTCCAAGGGAAAGAATTGAATGAACGACAAAAGAAAGTCATTTTAAATAATATTACGTTGCGATCCGATGAAAAGTATTTAGATTATTGGATTGAAAATGGTCGTGGTAATTTGGATGAAGCGTTGGATATTGCTAAAAACCTACGGGATTCCGATTTAATTCTTTATGGTATTACGCAAAAGATTGAGCAAGTTCGAAATAATACGAAGTTAAGTGGAACTGAAAAAGAAGCACAAGTGAACAAACTAGAAGAAGACTACAAAAAGTATGAAGAAAAACGTCAAGAAAGTTTAGCTTCTGATGATTATAAAGCAAGTGAATCTTCATCAGAGGAGGCGAAATAAATGAAGCACACACAAGCAATACTCTATTTTCAAGGCTATCGTTATCAAATTCTTTTGAATGAAGCAAAACCTACGATAATCGCTAATGATGTGCAAGCGGATTTGCATGTGCCTAGTTTACCGAGTGATCTAACGCTTTCCTTAGTCTTTAATAATGGCTGGCAATTGTCTTATTCGGATCAGACGGTTTCTTTGGAATTGCAAGAATCTTATCAAGTGCCTGTTGATGCTCAGCAGCCACTGACTATCTTGTTAGCTCCTGATCATCAGCGGGAAATCTATGATTGTTTAGACAAACAAGAATTGGTTTTGACTGCTACCGTTGGTGCTGATTTGCAATTAAAGCAAGCTGCCTTTTCCGGTATTTTGAAAAAACAAGGTGATATGTGGCACTTTTTGCTGCTTTCTGGCAAGGTAATGCTTAATAATCAGCAATTTATCGGAACCGAAGCCGTATTGGAAAAAGGGGATGAATTAGCCTTTTTCACTTATACGTTAAAACTCTTTCCCCATGAAATTCATGCTTCACAAGGCGCCATTATAGCCAGCAACTTATGTCAAATCTTCAGTTCTCGCTATGATGTGTATGAAGAATATCCGGACTTTCATCGCTCACCGCGGATTATTTATCGCGAGCCAGAAGAAAAAATTATGATCAATGCCCCTAGCAGTCCCGGCAATAAACCAGAAGACCAACTGATTAAAACAATCTTGCCGCCGTTGTTGATGCTGGCTGTTACGGTAGTCATGGCTTTTTTCCGTTCCAATCCGCTTTTTGTGATTGGTAGTGCGGCTACTACTGTGGTAACAATTATTTTTTCTATTACGGGTTATTTCAAATCTCGTAAAGATTTTGATCTAAGTTTAGTGGAGCGAAAACAAAATTATGAAAACTATTTGGTAACTAAGTCTGTTGAGCTTCATCAGTTAATTCAAGAGCAAAAGCAAGGGCAACTCTACCATTATCCGGCTGTCAGTCAGCTACTGGAAATGGCGCAAACCTACAGTCCACGGATTTACGAAAAAACACCGTTGCACTTTGACTTTCTATACTATCGTTTAGGCTTAGGGGAAGTGAAAGCATCTTTTGATATTGACTATTCCAATAAAGAACGTGGCAAAGAAACCGATGAAGTAGAAAAAGAAGGCTATGCACTTTATGAAAAAAATTTAAAGGTGCCTGAGTTGCCGATTATCGCAAATTTGATGAACGGTCCGGTGGGCTATATCGGGCCACGCCCTTTAGTCTTGGAACAATTACATTTGTTAGTTAATCAGCTTTCTGTTTTTCATAGCTATCATGACTTACAACTTATTTCGATTTTTCCTGAAAGTGAAAAAGCCCAATGGAACTGGATGCGTTGGCTGCCTCACGCAACGTTGCAGGATATGAATGTCCGTGGTTTTGTTTACAACCAAAGAAGCCGTGACCAAGTGTTGAACAGTTTGAATCAAATTTTGAAAAACCGTAAAAATAGTCTTGAAGAAAATCGGAATAACCGTGAAAGCACAATTTTTACTCCGCATTACGTGGTGATGATTACTGATGAAAAACTGATTTTAGATCATGTGGTTATGGAATTCTTTAATGAAGATCCTAGTGCGTTAGGCTGCAGTGTGATTTTTGTCGAAGATGTGATGAGTAGCTTATCCGATAATATCAAAACAGTTGTCGATATTCGTGACCGTAATACCGGTGTTCTAGTTTTAGAGCAAGGTGAATTGAAAAATACGCATTTTACTTTGGATCATTTCCCAGCAGAATTTGACAAAGAACAGCTGCCACGCTTATTAGCCCCGTTGAATCATTTACAAAACTTGAAATCCAGCATTCCTGAATCTGTCACCTTTATGGAAATGTACGGCTTGGAACGCTTTGAAGAGTTTAATGTGACGCAACGCTGGGCAGAACATTCTCCTCATAAAACCTTAGCGGTACCGCTTGGGTTGCGTGGGAAAGACGATTTAGTTTATTTGAACTTGCATGAAAAAGCCCATGGACCGCACGGCTTAGTTGCCGGAACAACCGGTTCTGGGAAATCGGAAATCATCCAAAGCTATATTTTGAGCTTAGCAGTTAATTTTCATCCGTATGATGTGGCGTTCTTGCTGATTGACTATAAAGGCGGGGGAATGGCCAATCTCTTTAGAAACTTACCACATTTGTTAGGTACTATTACCAACTTAGATGGTGCGCAAAGTATGCGGGCGTTAATTTCCATTAATGCGGAATTAAAGCGACGTCAACGGTTGTTCTCAGAAAATAACGTCAATCACATTAACCAATATCAAAAATTGTACAAAAACGGTGAAGTAAAAGAACCGATGCCCCATTTATTCCTGATTTCCGATGAGTTTGCAGAATTAAAAGCCGAACAGCCGGATTTCATGAAGGAATTGGTGTCAACGGCACGGATTGGTCGTTCCTTAGGGATTCATTTAATCTTAGCGACACAAAAACCAAGTGGCGTAGTTAACGACCAAATTTGGAGTAACTCGAAGTTCAAGTTGGCGCTAAAAGTTGCGGATAAAGCCGATTCCATGGAAATGTTACGGACACCAGATGCCGCAGAGATCGTGCAACCGGGACGAGCGTATTTACAAGTAGGAAACAATGAAATTTATGAACTCTTCCAAAGTGCGTGGAGTGGTGCCGATTATTTGCCGGATAAAGAAGACCAACAAGTGGAAGATCATACGATCTACGCAGTGAATGACCTGGGGCAGTATGAAATTTTAAGCGAAGACTTAAGCGGCTTGGAACATGCGGATGACGTGAAACAAATTCCAACTGAGTTAGAAGCGATCATTGACGGGATCCATGATGTGGCTCAACAGGAACAAATTGAACCACTGCCGCGACCATGGCTGCCACCGTTACGGGAACGAATTGCGGCCAGTGAATTCCATTCGGTTGATTTCAAAACCGCTTGGCAAGGGGAAAAACAAGCCTTAGAACCGGTCTTAGGTATAGTGGATATACCAAGCATGCAAGCGCAGGAAACGTTGAAAGTGAACGTAACGCAGGAAGGTCATATGGCTGTTTTCAGTAGTCCGGGTTATGGAAAAAGTACGTTGATGCAGACAGTGGCGATGGACTTAGTACGAGTCCATAATCCGGCACGCTTACATTTGTATCTGTTAGATTTTGGAACCAATGGCTTATTGCCACTGAAACACTTACCGCATGTGGCAGACACCATGAGCATTGACGAAGAAGAAAAGATCGTGAAATTTACCCGTCGCATGACGGAGGAATTGAAGCGTCGGAAAAAATTACTGAGTGAGTATTCAGTTGCTAGCTTGGAAATGTATGAACGAGCATCCGGTAAGGAAGAGCCGCGTATTATGATCCTGTTAGACGGTTATGAAGGCTTTAAAGGTGCGAAGTTTGAAGAAGTGTTAGAGAAAACGATCACGCAAATCGCTCGAGAAGGAGCCGGTATCGGGCTTCATTTACTCCTGTCAGCGGGACGCCAAAACGCCTTGCGGATGAATCTGTACAGTAATATCAAGACGCAAATCGCCTTAAAACAAATCGATGAAGCGGAAGCAAGAACGGTAGTTGGTCGTACCAGCCTAACCATTGACGACTTGCCGGGGCGCGGCTTAATCAAACTGGATGAACCAGAACTCTTCCAAACCGCCTTACCGGCAGCCGGAGAAGACACCTTACAAATCATTGATGCCATTCAAGCGGAAGTCCAAGCCATGGACGAACACTGGACCGAGACAAGACCAGAACCGATACCGATGGTACCGGAAGTGTTGGATTTTGAAGAGTTCAAAGAAAAACAAACGACGAGAAATGCAATACAAAACAATCAACTTCCTTTAGGTGTTGATTTTGATCAAGTAGAAGCAGTGTCTATAGATGTGAACAAATTGAAAAATCTGACAGTTTTTAGTGATCAGGAAGAATCATTACAATTGCTTCAAAAAAACTTAATTCAATCTAGTTTATTGCTATGTGATACTAAATTAATAATTATTGATACTGAAGGAGGTCTTATAGAGTATCAACAGCAATGTAAAACCTATGTATCTGGTGATAGTATTAGTGATTTTTCAGAAATGCTGTTGGGAGAAATTAACCGAAGGGAAGAAAATGGAGACACATCTGATTGGTTGATTTTTATCGATAAAATTGATTTCTTTATTAAAGTATCAAAAATAAAAGACGATGAGTTTAAAATGATTTATGAAAAAGGACCAAAAGTTGGTTTACATCTAATTATTTGTTCAGCGTATAGCTATATCTCTAGTTATGATGCTATTCCGAAATACATTAAAGTTAATGGTAAACAAGCTATAATTGGTATGAGAAAATCTGATCAAACAGTATATGATAAACCTTATCAGGCAAATGAACCGATGATGGAAATTGATGAAGCTTATTACTACGTAAATAGTAGTTATGAAAAAATAAAATATCCACGGTAGATTTTATATGACATTAGTTTTAGAAAATATATAATAAAAATAAAGGAGAATAGAGATGACAAACCAAAAAAAATTATATCCACTAGGAACGATTGTTTATTTAAAAGAAGGGACTCAAAAAATCATGGTAGTAGGACGTGGAGTAGTTTATCAAGACGAAGGAACTAAATCTGATGCTTTTGTTGACTATATGGGATGTGCATATCCAGAAGGTATTGATCCAAATCAGACTATTTTTTTCAATGAAGAAAATATTGATCAAGTAGTTTATGAAGGTTATTCAGATGAAGAAGAAGAGCGATTCTTAAAAGTTTATTCAGAATGGGAGAATAGTATTAATATTCCTAAGAAAAAAATTGATTAGGAATACGAAAGGGGCGATACAATGAATTACCAAGAAAGAATTTCTGCTTTAGAGACGTTTAAATCCGCAATTTCAGGTGGTGAAATTGTAGACTCAACCGCTTCTTTTACTTCAGATATTTCTGGTTGGGCTGGCGGGGAAACAGCGAAAACTGGATATAACCTGTATGTAGAAAGGGTAAAAACCGATGTTGCAAAAATTACTACTAAAAAACAAGACTTTATAATTAAAATAGATTTACGAATAAGTAGCATTCAAGCTCAATTTGACTTTGATTACATGTTTCATAAAACTCAGTTAAATGCGATCCTTGATAAGGATACAAACAAAATGAAGGAGAAAAAATGGAACTATTGCAATTCAACTTCCATGGACTCTAGTGTCAGAGCAAAGTTAATTCAAAGTATTTATTAATATCTTAAATTACAAGGAAAGGAGAAAAATAAATGTCAACAATTAAAATCCAGCATGAAAATTTAGCAACAGCTACTTCAAAAGTGACTACTAAGACGAATGAATATGAAACAAAAATTGTTAATGCTAGTGTCTCTTTTCTTGAGATAAAGGAATCTTTGAACGGAAAAGGGTATGATTCATTACTGGAACAAATGTCTGAAAAAATTGAAGCCCAAAAGAGAATAGTTGCTGAATGTAAGATTTTAGCTGAGAAAATAAACACGTATAATGTTGTTATGTCAAATTCTGAGACAAATGTGGTATTTCCTAATTAAAAAGGGGTGGAATAATGGCTGATAAAATACAGTACGATCCAGCGAAACAAGCAGAGTTAAAAAATTTGATGAACGAAGTTAAAGAAGAATTCAGTAGTTTAATTGACGAATATAAAAATGTAAAAGAAGTAGTTAATTCAGATTTTAAAGGAGAAGCTGCAACAGCTTTGATATCAACATTGGAGCAAAAAATAAATGACTTGACGACAGAAAAAAATAATTGGTCTGCTGTAATTGAAAATGCAGACCAAGTTGGAAAAGCCTTAATAGAAAGTGATCGAAATGCCAAAAGAATTATGGATGGTTTAGAACCATATAGACAAGCAAAAGGCGGAAAAATTTTGTAAAAAGGAGGAAAATTCATGGGGGCAGGAATTTATACAATTCCAATGAATGAATACTACAGTAAGTCAAAAAGTTTAAAAGATAGTGTTAAGGAAGTAGCGGAAGCTGTCCAAACAAATTTTTTGAAGAAGGTAGAAGATAATAATAATGAACTAGATGAACAAGACCAAACCTATTTAGAAGGAAGTAGTCCTTATACATCTGCTAAAACGTTATATACAACTTTAACAGATACGCATCTAAAAAACTTGGAAAATATGTCTAGTTTTAATAGTCAAAATCCATTATATGCCATTGAACATAATGATAAAGAATATGCCACTCAATTTAAGGCTGTAGCGGAGGGAAATCTTTCGAACGAAATCACTAACACGATGGGAGCAATAAATCAACAAATAGATATTAAAAAAGGGATAAATACCACAGTGAAATTTTTGAGTAGTATAGATAATACAATAAGTGAAAATGAATGGATACAACGTATTGAAAAAGCAGGAGGACTCCTACCATTTTTAGAAGGATTAGCGAATGGTACTCGAGAGACTAAATTTCTAAGTTTCGAGAAATTACTTTATGACCCTTCAGTAGGTCAAGCTATGGTTAGCTCAAAAAGAGCTGAAAAGTTTTTAGAGTTCTGGATGGATTTACCATATACAATAAAAAATTCAAAAATAGTAACAGGTTTTTCAAAGATTGCAGGGAAAATAAACGGCTATATTAGTGATACAAAGATTGTTACGGGTTTAGCAAATGGAAAATTTATTACTTCAGCAAGTAAAATTGCTAAAAAAGTTATAAAAAGTGATCTGGCAAAAAAGGTGTTTAAATATGGGGGCACTGGTTTATTAGTTGCAACGACAGCAATAAATATTGGAAGCAGTGCCTACAAGAATTGGAATGATGAAAAGACTAATTCAAGAACTGCTGCTGGTAAAGTAGGCAAAGCAGTAGTTGGAACGGCCATTGACCAAATAAAAAATGCAGGCCCGTTAGAAGGTATGTGGGCTGGAGCTAAATTGGGTATGATGACTGGTCATCCATTAGCAGCTGCAGGTGGACTTGTAGTAGGAGGAATATTGGGAGCTGCAAATCAAATTGGTCAAGCTGTCTTCCCAAAACAATATGATAAAGGAATTAGTGCGATAAAAGATGGAGCATATAAGGTAGTCGATTGGGCTGAGAAAAAAGTCATTGATGCAAAAAATGCTGCTGAAAAAAATATAAAAAATGTTGGAAAAGCTGTTGAGAAGGGGCTTGATAAAGTAAAAAGTGTAGGTAAATCAATAAAGAGTGCTTTTGGAGGAGGATTGAAATTAGCCACGAGCTGGTTTGAATAAAACTATGGAAAATAATGAAAGTTTAAAAACACATATCGAAAGTGCAATGAATTTAAAATGGTATAATGTTGTCATTTTTTTCCCATTGATGTTAATTTTTATATTGCTTCCACCATTTTTTTTCTTACCAATTATGCATATTTATGGAAATAAACATTTACTTTTTATATTTAAATTTTTTCCACAAACTCTCCCAGTGAAATTTACAGTTCTGTTCGGTGGAATTGCATGGATTACTATGATCAAACTTCTATTTTTGAATTCAAAAAAAAGAATGAGTTATATCTTTTATAGTTCAATTATATATTTGCTTGTTTTTCTATATAGTTACTATCTTTATTATGTAACTCTCTACCCTTTAGCTAGTAATATATTTTCTGAAGTACTTACATTGTTACTATCACTTCTTCCACTAGTTACACTTTTTATTAAAGTTAAAAATTTGGATAAAGCAAATAGATTTATGGAAAAAATAAATAGTAATTTACCGCTTATGTTAGGTATTTATTGGGTGAGTAGTTTTTTTATAAACTTTCTTTCTAGCATAGAAAATTCTTTTTATAAATCTATAGCAACAATATTTCCGATACTTGTTATTTTGGCATATAGCTGGTTAAGCGCTTATTTTTCAGAAAATATTCGTTTGTTGTGGAAAGTAAAAAATAAACCGGAAATGTATAGAAAAGAATGTGGTTATTCCGTAAAAGATTGGTATGGAAGCCGAACTAAAGAATATATAAACAAAGAAATAGATGAGTAACTTTTTCCTTTACCCTCCAGCGAAAATTTTGTTTCGCTGGATGACTAAGGGAGAAAAATTTAAAAAGAGTGAAAGAGATGGTTGCTGCTATTAAAAGAACGAGTTGCTACAGCAGAGCTTCATCAGATGTCTTTTTTAAGCGGCTTGACCCAATGTCAAACAGCCTTTGGAGAGGCTATTTCAAGTATACAAGTGCAGGAAATGCGAGAAATCTTAAATGAGAACTTAACGCAAGTAGCTTGCTAGCCGGTAATTTCTTGTAAGATTATTTGTTTATGAAAAACACTTAATAATAGTAATATTAAACAGTATTGTTATTTTTATATCCTGAAATATTATTTGTGATATGAAGTTAAAAATAGCATATTACTTGTAATAAAATACATTCGGCTATTATAATGGTTTCAGCGATCAAGTTTTTTTATTGCTTAGATGTGGAAGGAGAGAAGAAAAATGTTTAGTTATACAGATATGATTTTGTCTATTATGCAGAGAATTGAAGTGTACAACGAAATTTTTAAAGCCATCTCTAAGGAAGTTCAAGAAAACAGCTGCAATCAAAGCGCCAATCGTAGAGGACATGACACGTATGTTTTTTGCAAAAATAACGTAAATCGTTTCTTCACTGAGGAAGAAACCTTTAGGAAAAGTTTGGCACCATTTCATGAAAAAGAAGCAACCAAGATTTTATTGGAAGGCTTGGATGCTTACAAAGAAGGCGTTTATTTCTGGCTAGATGCACTCAATGAAAAATGTGAAATAGTGG
>Ga0256408_1001359_pt1 | contig 13514 bp, 9 predicted proteins | sample PhyAR1_FD_185998 | JGI IMG/M metagenome (GOLD analysis project Ga0256408, IMG submission 185998) | Leaf surface microbial communities from alfalfa plants in UC Gill Tract Community Farm, Albany, California, United States - DLSL A.R1 | ecosystem: Host-associated > Plants > Phyllosphere >...
AGCCGGGCTGCTGTTCCCGGCGGCATCTTTTGCCACCGTGGTGATCTCGTGCAGACCATCCGCCAGCGCCGTGGCTGGGGTGAAGCTCCACTCTCCGCCGTTGCCCACCTGGGCGGTGCCGATCTCCACGCCATCCACCCGAATGCTGATCGTCGAACCCGCTTCGCCGGTGCCGTACAGGGTTGGGCGGTTGTCGTTGGTAGTGCCGTTGTTGGCGATGGCTTCTGCGGTCTCAGGCAGATCGTTGATCACCTGGGAAATGGCTGGCGTGGCCGGTGGCGTAGCATCAAGGATGATGCTCCAGCTGTTGGAGAATTCGCTGCGGTTGTCATTGCTATCAACGGCTTGCGCCGTCAGAACGTAGCCACCGTCGCCGCTTAGCTCCAGCTCGGTGGTCCAGTTGCCGTTCTCATCCACTTCGGCAGTCCCCACCAGGGCCTCGCCGTTGTAGATATTAATGGTCGCGCCCGGTTCGCCGGTACCCGTGATGAGCGGACGGGAGTCATTAGTGACCTGACCGTTGCCCACCACGCCGGTAAGGCCCTCTACGTCATCCACCACGCTGGTGATGAGCGGGGCCTGCGGCGGGGTGACGTCCGGTGCAGTCACACTGCCTTCCGGCCCGGTATTGCCCGCCGGGTCGGTAGCGGTGGCCACCAGTTCCTGTCCGTTCAGGCGCGGGGTGCTGAGGAGAATTTCGAAGCTGCCGTCAGGGCCGGCAACGCCTCTGCCGATGACGTCGCCGCCATCGCGAAGGGTGACGGTGCTGCCTGCTTCTGCCTTACCGGTCACCACCGTGCCTTCAGGATTGATCGCCAGATCGGTCGGTGCGTCAGGCGGGGTGACATCCCCCACCACGGTACTCACTGGCTGGCTCTGGTTCCCGGCGGCATCAGAGGCCACCACGTTGAGGGTATTCCCCTCGGTTTGTGGCTCGGTGAGAACCACGTTGTAGTCGCCGTTGGCATCGGTCTGGCCGGTACCAATCACCGTTCCGCTACCGTTGGTGATGGTGATCGTGCTGCCTGGCTCGGCGGTGCCGATGACCTCAGTGCCGCCAGGGATCAGGCTGATGGTCGGCTGGTCCGGCGGGGTGCGGTCAATGGTAAAGTCAAACGGAGCGGAAGGGGCGCTGATGTTGCCCGTCAGATCGGTCTCCGTCAGGGTGATGCTGTGCGCGCCATCCGCGAGAGGGGTCGTTGGGGTAAAGCTCCATTTGCCATCTTCCCCCACCGTGGTCTGGCCCACGGGCTGACCGTTGTCATAGATCGTGATGGTGCTGCCCACCTCGCCGGTGCCGGTCAGGGCAGGGCGGTTGGCATCGGTGGTTTGCCCCGCGGTAAGCACGCCCTGCACCGTCCCGGTGGTGTCAGTGACCGTCACGCTGGAAGGGGCATTCGGGGCAACGGTGTCCACGTTAAAGCTGAATGCCGGTGAGGCCGGTCCGGTATTGCCCGCGCCGTCGGTGGCCCGGGTGGTGATTTGATGCGCCCCTTCGCCCAGGGCGGTATCAGGGGTGAAGCTCCAGCTGCCGTCGCTGTTCACCTGCGCCGTGCCGATGGCGACGTCGTTATCGTAAATTGTGATGGTGCTGCCGGGTTCGCCGCTGCCGCTAAAGGTCGGACGGGCATCATCGGTGGTCTGGCCGCTGGCGAGCGTGCCGGTTACGCTGCCCACATCATCGGTAACGCTGTCGAGGATTGGGGCTTGCGGGGGTGTCGTATCTACTGCGGTCACCGGGGTACCCGGTCCGGTATTGCCTGCCCCGTCAGTCGGGGTGACGGTCAGGGTCTCGCCGTTGGTGTACGGCGTGCTCAAATCGACGGTGAACTCGCCGTTGCCGTTGGTCTGGCCTCTGCCGACCACGTTCCCGTTGGCATCGGTGACGGTGATGGTGCTGTTGGCTTCGGCGCTGCCGCTAAGTTGAGTGCCATCTGCGGAGAATCTGAGGTTGCTGGCCGCGCCCGGTGGGGTAGTGTCGTTCGGATCGGTGCCTGGCTGCGTGGGGTTACCGCCGTTGCCGCCGTCACCATCCCCATCACCGCCGTTGCCACCGCCATTGCCATTATCGTCGTCGCTCCCGCCGCCACCACCACCGCCGCCGCCACCTGCGGCCAGGGCAATGCCGCCTGCCACTGCCACGCCACCCAACGCCCACGGCCAGATCGCCGCCTCACCTGCCGACGCGGTGGTTGTTCCCGCCAGCAGGGCATCAATGGAGGCTATCGACTGGTAGCCCTCTGCCGCCATGGGATCGGCGATCCACCACAAGGCGCCGTTGCTTTCCTCCAGCACCAGTTGGCTGATCCCCTGATCGCCCGCGACAAAGAAGTTTTTGAGGGTGATGACTTCGCCGTCATTCAGCTTAACGATCAGGTCGTTACCGCTGCGTTCGTAGCCGAGAATGTCGGCGCGTTCGGCATCGATTTTAACGATGGAGGAATCATTCAGCGTCACCTGAGACCCGTCTGTTACCCTTTCCACGTGCGTCAGTTTGGAGATGACAGTGATTTTACTCATGTGTATTACTCCCGGCAGAGTGCAATGAAATGGCGAGCGGTTTCAGCCATTTCTATTGAGCAGATTGAGCGCCACCCGTAGGGAAACTGTTTATTTGAAACAATGACCCAGGGTAATTATTTGAAAGTTATTCAGGGCTGCCGATAAATCGATGGTGGCAGCGACATTTTGCCCTTGATATTAAGGGGTAAGGCGATATGAGATATATTTCTCGGCGGTAAAATCCTTGTCTTTAATATTGGTAACAATTTCGTATTGACTGAATTTGATATAGCCATAAAGTGCTAAAAGCGCAACTTAAGCGCAGGTTAATAAAGGGTTAGTAGTGTTGAAGCGGTAATTGCTATGCAGGTGAATTAAATGAGTTCAGGCGGGGTGCGGGTTGGCGTGATGGGCGAAGCGCTGAGTGGAGGCGTTCATTTTAAAGGTAATTTAATGGTTAGGAATTATCTGGATGTGTAAAACAGGCGAATTTATATTTTAGTGTGGCTGTGTAAAGAATTAAGCTGGAGTAAATAAGGCAGTGAATAAGATATATCAGGCGCGTATTTTAATATCCATATACAGGAGTTGCATTAATAAATAGTGTTGCCACTTAGAGCATGGTTTAAGTTAAGGCAACCAGGGTATTTAGTAGTAATAATATTATGCTAGAAAGATCACAATATTTATGGCATTAAGTGTGGGGTTATTATCGGAGGGCAAAATATATTTCGGTTTTTAAAGCCGGGAAAGGCGTTGCCGCCCCCCCGGCGCGTACAGGCTAACCGGTAATAATGTGGTTCTGGTTGACCAGCTCTTCGTAGGTGGTCTGGACCTCATCCAGGGTCACCAGCGTCGCGGGGGTATAGCTGGAGCCAGCCCCGTCCCGGTCGAGGCTGATCACCGTGTTGCCATCACTGTTGCTGACCTGAATGTAACCCCCCAGAGTGGCGCGATCGCCATTCCAGCCGATCAACAGCTCGCTGATGTCGATTTTGTCCCCTGCCGCCAGCGAGAAGTGGCTGACGTGGTCGCCACCGGTGTCGTTGAGCACGTTATAGATCAAGGTTTCGCCCGTGGTGCTGGCGCTCAGGGTGCTGACCACCGGCTCGTCGGCCTGGGCGAATGCCGTGGTGGCCACCGTCGCGGTCGGCGGGTTCGGGGCCGCCGGATCGACGTTAATGGCCCAGATCTCGGACATCACGCTGTGATTACCGCGGCGGTCAACGGCATCGGCGGTCAGGGAGTGCGCCCCGTCCGTCAGACTTGCCGGGACCTGGAACGACCAGTGGCCTGTCGTATCGACCTCCGTCATCCCGATCTGAATATTCTCACTGTAGATAAAGACTTTGGTGCCCAGCTCCCCCGTCCCGGCGATCTGCGGGGTGCGGTCGTCGGTTATTGTCCCGCTCGCAATGGTGCCGAGAAGGGTAGGAACGTCATCCACCACATCGGTAATAATTGGCGTGGCCGGAGGCGTGGTGTCGTCGGCTTCTACCGTACTGGGCTGGCTGGTGTTATTCGCCTCATCGGTGGCGGTAAGACTCAGGATCTCACCGTTGAGCCTGGCGGGTGTCAGAGCAAAGGTGAAGCTGCCTGATTCGCCAGCCACCACTTCACCCAGCTTCGTTGTGCCTTCCATAATGACCACCGTGCTGCCCGCTTCCGCGGTGCCGGTGAGCGTCAGGCCGTCCGTGGAGATATCCAGATCTGCAGGCGGTTGTGGCGGGGTGGAGTCAGCGGCGGTGGCCTGCCCCGGAGGACTCTGGTTCTGGGCGGTATCGAACGCGTACACCGTCAGCACTTCACCGTTAAGCTGGCTCGGGGAGACAGGGACGGTGAACTTACCGTCAAGCCCGACTTCACCGGAGCCTAACTCCGTTCCCCCGGCATCACGCACCGAAATACGGGCGCCCACTTCGGCTTCACCGCTTATGCTGTCACCCGTCGCGGCCACCACCAGGGCGGTCGGTGCCGCTGGGGCGGTAATGTCCGGGACAACCAGGTCTGCCGCCGGGCCTTCGTTACCGGCTCTGTCGGTGGCAATGGCGCTCAGTGTTTCGCCGTTGAGCTGAGGCGGGGTCAGGGTAACGGAAAAGGCCCCGTTGGCATCGGCTATCGCCGTGCCCAGAGCGGTGCCCACATCGTCAGTGATCGTGACCGTCGCGTTGGCTTCTGCGGTGCCGGTGAGGATTGTCCCGGCGGCGTTAATCGCCAGACCGGTGGGGGCAGGCGGCGGCGTACGGTCAATGGTAAATTCAAAGGGGGCGGAGACGGGGCTCAGGTTGCCCGCTTCATCGGTTTCCGTCAGGGTGATGCTGTGCAGCCCATCCTCCATGGCGACGGGCGGGGTGTAACTCCAGGCCCCGTTGGCGGCAACCTCCACTTCCGCCACCAGCAGGCCATTGTCATAGATGGCAATGATGCTGCCCGGATCGCCCGAGCCACCCAGCTCCGGCTGGTTATCATCGGTAAAGCCACCGTTAGTCAGTAGGCCCTGTAGGGTGCCCTCGTCGTCGGTCACTTCCAGTACTGGCGCATTCGGCGCAATGGTATCGATGGTGAGGTTGAACACCGCTGATTCCGGGCTGACATTGCCCGCAGCGTCGGTAGAGGCCGCGGTAAACTGGTGGAAGCCGTCTGCAAGATTGTTGGCGGGGGTGAAGGTCCAGCTGCCGTCGCTGTTCACCACCGTGGAGCCGATGGATTTACCGTTATCGTAAATCGTGAGGGTGGTTCCGGCCTCGCCGCTGCCGCTAAAGACCGGACGGGGATCGTCGGTGGTCTGATCGCTGTTGAGTGAACCGGTCAGGCTGCCGACCGCATCATCCGCAAGGATAATCATCGGCTCTTCCGGTGGGGTCGTATCCGCGGCGGTGATGCTGGTGGAGGGGCTGACGTTACCGGAACCGTCGGTGGCGATAACTGTCAGGGTCTCGCCGTTGGTGTAGGGCGTGCCCAGCTCGACGCTAAATTCGCCGTTGCCGTTGGTTTTCGCTTTGCCCACCACGTTACCGCTGGTATCGGTCACGGTGACCGTACTGTTGGCTTCGGCACTGCCGAGTAGCTGGGTATTTCCATTCGCGAAATGCAGGTTAGTGGGCGCGGTTGGCGGTGTAGTATCCTGGGGCACCGGGCCTGGATCGATACGATCGTCACTCCCGCCGCCACCACCACCGCCGCCACCGCCCGCCGCCAGCGCAATACCGCCTGCTGCTGCCACGCCGCCCAGCACCCACGGCCAGATTGGGGTATCGCCGTACGAGTTATTGACGTTGCCCGCAATCAGGGCATCGGTGGAGGGGATCGACTGATAACGCTCGACCGCGAGCGGATCGTTAATCCACCACAGGGCACCGTTTTCATCCAGCACCAGCTGGTGGTTGTTGACGAAGTAGTTTTTCAGCGTCACGGTTTCGCCGTTGGTCATTCTGACGAGCAGATCGCTGTTGCTGCGGGAATAGCTGGCGATATCACCTCTGCCGGCCTGAAGCTTCACCACGGAATCTTCGCCCAGTATGATCTGGTTTCCTTCTGCTACCGTTTGTTGATGCGTCAGTCTGGAGATGACAGTGAATTTACTCATGTGTATTACTCCCAACAGAGTGAAAGAAATGCTGTGTGTTTAAATTCATTTGTTCTCAGCAGATTTTAAGCGTCCCAAAGGAGACACTATTTGTTAGAAAGAGTGACCTGCTGTAATAGTTTTAAAGCGACTTATGCCCACCCGTATGCCCGGAAGCGGCATTGCGCTAAAGCTCAATCTGAATCAGCTAAACATTGCGGTAAGGCCAGGTGTGAATTTTGTCATCCCTGTTATTAATATTGCGATCGTCTCATTATTGCTTAAAAATGATATAGCCAGAAAGCACTAAAAGCGCAAATGACGAAGCGGCGAAATGAATTATAAGCGAGATAGCGCTTTTTGTAGGGTGATAAAAAAGAGAGTAGCAGCAGGTGATGTTTCGCAAAGCCTTGCGGTGCGTGGGTTTTCGTTACCTGGTGGCTTTATTTTCAGGAAGGGTGAAGGCTGTGGAAATGGAGACCGATCACACTTTATCGTAATAAAAAAACCATCATGTGATATTTATTTCATGCGCATCATTATAGCCGGAAATTTATTTTTATCAGGTTTGCAATTCTGGCAGGACGAGTAATTAGACGGATTGCTGCGGATAGTAATAATACAAAGGTATGATTTTTTAATTTTATCATCGGGCCGTTGGTAAATATCTCTACGACATTCGTATTATTTTCTCCTGCGTTGTTATTTCCGCTGGCGCAGTATAGAACACCCCGCGGAACTCTTCGGGGCAATAATTGATAAATATTATCGAATAAAATCGTCTCTTACGCCTTTATCTGTCGGGTATTCCCGCTGAAGCGAACCGCAGTCACCGTCATGCGTCAACTGACGCCGCTGTACATTTCCTTCCTGGCGTTGTTAAAGGGCGGTGGCGGGTTTTGCCTGGATATCGATAGCAATGGCGATGCGATCGTCCACCACCAGCGCAAAACGATCCATCTTATAGGCCGATCGTGAGATGGCGGTAGTGGCATGCAGGGCGATCGTCTCTCCCGACAGGCGATCGAGGCGGGCGTCGAGGATCACCGGACGGTTGAGATCCCGGACGGTAAGGGTGCCAAAGGCGCGGTAGTGATCCGGGCCGAGCTTCACCACCCGGGTACTGGAGAAGGTGATGGTTGGGTAGCGGGCGGCATCAAAAAACATGTCGCTTTTCAGCTGCCAGGTGAGCAGGTTGTTGGAGGCCTGTAACGTCGCCACCGGGACGGTGACATTGATGTGGTCGTCAAATTCATTCTCCGGGTTCAGGATGACCTTACCCGTCACGCCCTTCAGATGCGCCCACGATGGAATGCCGCCAAAGGCGCGCCACGACAGTTTGATGGTGGTTCTCTCGGTGTCGATGGTATGAGCAATTGACGCCGCCTGTAGCGACGGGTAGGTGAGCGTGACCACCAGCAGAAGAAACAGGCGCAGCATAAGGTCTCCCTTTCAAAAAGCGCAGGTTTATTCGGGGTGTGGCCCTGCGTGAGATAAGCGTAGAAAGGCGTGAGGGCATCGGCAAGGGGATTCAGGGCATTGTTATTCCTGCATTTGCGGTGAGGTCACAGTTTTAGAAAGTTTTCCGGGGTGAGGGTGCCAGGCCTCCCGCTGCATGACCGGATGGCCTGATGCCTTACCGGGCCTTTATCCCCGGCACCCGGAACGCGCATACCACCTGGCAGTAAGGCCTGTGTTATGATAAAGAACTTCTTAACTCAACTTCTTACGATGTAACGTCTATGACAATCTCCAGCGAAAAACAGGCAGAAAACTCCCCGGAAACCATTGGGCGTGCATTACGCCGTCGCCCGCTGGCGCGCAAAAAATTGTCAGAGATGGTGGAAGAAGAGCTGGAGCAGATGATCCGTCGTCGCGAGTTCGCCGAAGGGGAGCAGCTCCCTTCTGAACGTGAGCTGATGGCATTTTTTAACGTCGGTCGGCCTTCGGTTCGTGAAGCACTGGCGGCGTTAAAACGCAAAGGACTGGTGCAGATCCAGAACGGCGAGCGCGCCCGCATTTCCCGCCCGTCTGCGGATACCATCATCAACGAGCTGTCCGGTATGGCGAAAGATTTTCTTGCCCATCCGGGCGGGATTGCCCACTTCGAGCAGCTGCGCCTGTTCTTTGAATCCAGCCTGGTGCGCCATGCCGCCCAACATGCCAGCGAGGCGCAGATTGCCCTGCTGGAAAAAGCGCTGGAGCTGAACAGCCAGTCGCTGGATGACAACGCGCTCTTTATCCGCTCTGACGTTGAGTTTCACCGCGTGCTGGCGGAGATCCCCAACAACCCTATCTTTATGGCGATCCACGTTGCCCTGATCGACTGGCTGATCGCCGCCCGCCCCACGGTGCCAGAACAGGCGCTGCACGAGCACAATAACACCAGTTATCAACAGCATATCGCCATCTTCAAGGCGATCCGCAGCCGGGATGCCGATGCGGCTGAACAGGCCTTACAGGCGCACCTCACCAGCGTTTTCGCCACCTGGCACGCCTTCGAGCAGAGCAAAAAGCGCCGTAAGTAGTTCCGCGATCATTTAGTGAACTGGATCGCGTTCTGCGTATTTTGACGCCGTTTTTTTTCGTCTTGCTGGTATAACAGGTATAAAGGTCTACAGTCATAACATCATCATCACATACATGAGGTTTATATGTCAGTTACGCTGAAAGGGGTTATGCCCGCTCTTCTTACACCGTTTAATCACCAGCAGCAGCTGGATACCCAAAGCCTGCGCCAGCTGGTGCAGTTCAATATCGCGCAGGGCGTGGACGGCCTGTACGTCGGCGGCTCCACCGGCGAAGCCTTTGTGCAGAGCAGCGCTGAACGTCAGGAAGTGCTTGAAATTGTTGCCGAAGAGGCGAAAGGGAAAGTGACCCTGATTGCTCATGTGGGCACCGTGAGCACCCATGAAAGCCAGCAGTTAGCCCAGGCCGCCAGCCGTTTTGGCTATGACGCCGTCTCTGCCGTGACGCCGTTCTACTACCCGTTCAGCTTTGAGGAACACTGCGACCACTACCGCGCGATCATTGATTCGGCCGAAGGGTTGCCGATGGTGGTGTACAACATTCCGGCCCTCAGCGGGGTGAAGCTCTCTCTGGATCAGATCAACACCCTGGTGACCCTGCCGGGCGTGGGTGCCCTGAAACAGACCTCGGGCGATCTTTTCCAGATGGAGCAGATCCGCCGGGCGCACCCGGATCTGGTGCTGTATAACGGATACGATGAGATCTTTGCGTCTGGCCTGCTGGCCGGGGCGGATGGCGGGATCGGCAGCACCTATAACATCATGGGCTGGCGTTATCAGGGGATCGTCAACGCCCTGAAAGCCGGCGATATCGCCACCGCCCAGGCGCTGCAGACCAAATGTAATGAGGTTATCGATCTGCTGATCAAGGTCGGTGTTTTCCGTGGCCTGAAAACGGTGCTGCACTATATGGACGTGATTGAGGTTCCGCTGTGCCGTAAGCCGTTTGCGCCAGTGGATGAAAAATATCTGCCAGAACTGCGGGCGTTAGCGCACCAACTCCAGCAAGAAAAAGAACAAGGCTAAGACCACGTCTGATGCCGGACATATCCGGCATCACTGAAGCTGTATCCTACAAAAACAGCGTATGGGTTTACCCATTGCGGAGACTGACATGAATACAATGACACAAAATGTCCCGTGGTATCGTTGCCTGAGCCGACAACAGTGGCGTGCGTTTTCCGCGGCCTGGGTTGGCTATGTTCTTGATGGTTTTGATTTTGTTCTGATAGCCCTCGTCTTAACCGACATAAAAACCGAATTCGGCCTGACCACCCTGCATGCTGCGAGCCTGATCTCCGCCGCCTTTATCTCCCGCTGGTTCGGCGGGCTGATGCTGGGCGCGATGGGCGATCGCTACGGTCGCCGCCTGGCGATGGTGAGCAGTATTGTTCTCTTTTCCGTGGGCACCCTGGCGTGCGGTCTGGCCCAGGGGTACACCACCATGTTCATTGCCCGGCTGGTGATCGGGATGGGGATGGCGGGGGAGTACGGCTCCAGCGCGACCTACGTTATTGAAAGCTGGCCAAAACACCTGCGCAATAAAGCCAGCGGCTTTTTGATTTCTGGCTTCTCCGTCGGCGCGGTGGTGGCGGCCCAGGTCTACAGCCTGGTGGTGCCGGAGTGGGGCTGGCGGGCGCTGTTCTTCATCGGCATTCTGCCGATTATCTTTGCCCTGTGGCTGAGAAAAAATATCCCCGAAGCGGAAGACTGGAAAGAGAAGCAGCAGAGTAAAACCCCGGTCAAAACCATGGTGGATATTCTCTATCGCGGCGAACATCGCTTCATCAATATTGCCATGACGCTGGTGGCGTCCGTGTCGCTGTGGTTCTGCTTCGCAGGCCAGCTGGAGAGCGCCGCCATTATTGCCGTGCTCGGCCTGCTGTGCGCGGGGATCTTTATCAGCTTTATGGTGCAGAGCAGCGGCAAACGCTGGCCGACCGGCGTCACCCTGATGGTGGTGGTGCTCTTTGCTTTCCTCTACTCCTGGCCTATTCAGGCCCTGTTACCCACCTATCTGAAAACGGATTTGGCTTACGATCCGGCCACCGTCGCGCAGGTGCTGTTCTTCAGTGGCTTTGGTGCCGCCGCCGGATGCTGTGCGGGGGGCTTCCTCGGCGACTGGCTAGGCACACGTAAAGCCTATGTCTGTAGCCTGCTGGCATCCCAACTGCTGATCGTTCCGGTGTTCACCATCGGCGGCAGCAGCGTCTGGGTGCTGGGCCTGCTGCTCTTCTTCCAGCAGATGCTTGGTCAGGGGATCTCCGGCATCCTGCCTAAACTGATCGGAGGCTACTTCGATACCGAACAGCGTGCGGCCGGGCTTGGATTTACCTATAACGTCGGCGCACTGGGTGGGGCCCTGGCACCGGTGCTGGGCGCGTTTATCGCCCAGCGTCTGGATCTGGGCACCGCGCTCTGTTCGCTCTCGTTTGGCCTGACCTTTGTCGTCATCCTGCTGATTGGTTTTGATATGCCGTCCCGCGTTCAGCGCTGGCTTCACCCGGAAGCACTGCGTACCCATGACGCCATCGACGGTAAACCCTTTAGCGGCGCCCTGATTGCCCGGGAAAGGGCCAGCCACTTTGTCAAAAACAAAGGCTGAAGCTGAATTTATTAATGGAGGTGTTATGTCATTTCTTGACGAGTTGGATGCAAAAGTAAAAGCCCAGGGCGGACTGATTGTCTCCTGTCAGCCGGTGCCGGGCAGCCCGCTGGATAAACCGGATATCATCGCGGCGATGGCGTTGGCCGCCGAGCAGGCGGGTGCCGTGGCGCTGCGCATCGAAGGTATTGAGAACGTGCGAGCCGTCAGCGCCCTGGTGAGCGTACCGATTATCGGTATTGTGAAACGCGATCTGCCCGATTCCCCGGTGCGCATTACACCCTGGCTGGAGGATGTGGATGCCCTGGCCGGGGCGGGGGCCAGTATCATCGCCTTTGACGGCACCCGACGGCCTCGCCCGGTCTCCGTTGATGCGTTGCTGGCGCGGATCCAGCACCACCAACTGATCGCGATGGCCGACTGCGCTTCGCAGGAAGAGGGGCTGTACTGCCACCAGCAGGGGACGCAGCTGATTGGCACCACGCTGTCGGGCTATACCACCGACGAGACCCCCACCGAACCGGACCTGGCGCTGGTGGCCTCATTGAGTCAGGCCGGTTGCCGGGTAGTGGCCGAGGGGCGCTATAACGCGCCGGAGCTGGCAGCGCAGGCCATAAAACATGGGGCATGGACCGTCACGGTCGGATCGGCGATCACCCGGCTGGAGCATATCTGCCAGTGGTATCGGGATGCATTACAGAGAGCGGCAAAATGATCACCCTGGCGATGGATATCGGCGGGACCAAGCTCGCCGCGGCGCTGGTGGATAGCGCTTTACAGATTATCGCGCGCCGGGAGATCCCGACGCCCGCCAGCCAGACGCCGGATGCGCTGGAGGCTGCGCTGCGCGACCTGGTGACGCCGCTCTGGCCGCAGGCGCAGCAATTTGCTATCGCCTCGACCGGGATTATTCAGCATGGCGTATTAACGTCGATTAACCCTTCTAACCTCGGCGGGCTTTCACACTTTCCGCTGGTGGACGTGTTAACCACCCTTACCGGGCTGCCTGGCGTGGCTTTGAACGACGCCCAGGCCGCGGCGCTGGCCGAGTACCAGCAGATGCCACCCGCCATCCGCGACATGGTGTTTATCACCGTCTCGACCGGCGTGGGGGGAGGCGTGATCCAGAGCGGCAGGCTGGTGACCGGCTCCGGCGGATTAACCGGCCACTGTGGTCACACGCTTGCCGACCCGAACGGCCCGCGCTGCGGCTGCGGGCGCGTCGGCTGCGTGGAGGCGATAGCCTCGGGGCGGGGGATCGCCGCAGCGGCAGAAGGGGATCTGGCCGGGCTGGATGCAAAAGCCATCTTCGCGCACGCCGCCCGGGGGCATGAACAGGCGGTAGCGCTTGTCGAGCGTTCCGCCAGAACGCTGGCGCGGCTCATTGCAGATCTGAAAGCCCTGACCGACTGCCAGCGGGTGGTGATCGGCGGCAGCATCGGGCTGGCCGACGGCTATCTACCGCGGGTGCAATCCTACCTGGCGCAGGAACCTTCTGCGTACCAGACCGAACTCTCTTCCGCCCGCCATCAGGGCAACGCCGGGCTGCTTGGCGCGGCATTATGGGCACAAGGAAATTTGTCATGATTGTGGGTGATATTAACCAGTTTCAGGCGGCAGGCTTGCCGGCGGCGTTTTGTCAGGCGGTGGATCAGGCGCTAAGCGCCGGGATCGCCAGCCTCGCACCGGGAAGTTATCCCCTGCAAGGGGAAACGGTCTTTGTGAACGTGATGCAGTTTGCGACGCAGCGCCCCGAGGAAAAACGCGCGGAACTGCACCGTAACTACATTGATATTCAGATCCTGCTGGAGGGGGAAGAGCGGATTTACTACGGCCTGGCGGGGAGCGCCCGGGCCTGTGATGCGTGGCACGAGCAGGAGGATTATCAGCTCTGTCAGCAGACAGAAAACGAACAGGCCCTGACGTTAAAACCGGGTATGTTTGCCGTCTTTATGCCGGGGGAGCCGCATAAACCCGGCTGCCCGGTCATCCAGCCGGGGATGATCAGGAAAGCGGTAATTAAGGTACATCGCAGCCTGCTGGGTTAAGGGCTAACAGCAACGCCCGCAGTATGTGCGGGCTTGCTGGCTGTTAATCGTCTTCACGCTCTTTAACCGCACGCTGGCGTGCGTAATACTCATCTTCCGCAGAAATGATCTCATCCAGCAGGGAATCCATATCCACGTCATGCGTCTCTTCGACAAACAGCCCGGTGAGCGGCGTTTCCGGGGTTAGTTTACCGTCTTCATAGAGCATCCAGATCTCTTTCGCATAGCGTGTTTTCAGCAGCTGCGGGGCGAACTGGCCATAATAC